>Ga0307509_10001605_pt1 | contig 37943 bp, 45 predicted proteins | sample 10_EM_MG_FD_202245 | JGI IMG/M metagenome (GOLD analysis project Ga0307509, IMG submission 202245) | Populus trichocarpa ectomycorrhiza microbial communities from riparian zone in the Pacific Northwest, United States - 10_EM | ecosystem: Host-associated > Plants > Roots > Unclassified | place...
GTTTTTGGCCGACATGCCCTCCCCCCACCCCTATACCCTCCAATTCAAGCCCTATCCTACCGCCCTACCATTTCCCCCCATACGGCCTCTCTCTCCGTGACACCGCTGGCAAATATATTACCATAGGAACTTGAATAATCGGATCCATGTGCTAGGACGTTGGAGTTGCCTCTCTTAGTATGGTCTGGTGTTTTGGGGTGCTTTTCACTCATTTTCCAGAGGAGGACATTTCCGATTATATATATATAATACATAGGACATAGTTCAATTATTCGAGTTTTCACAGTATTCGGGAATCGGTTAATCTCACATCCCGCTCCAGAGGGAGAGGTCCGGCACAGGCCATATGTCCACAGAATCACCAAATCTTAGCCAAAGATTCCAGAACACCGCCCGCCATGTCCGGGCCCGATTGGGATTTGGGCAGTGGGTGCAAACTTAAAAAACAAGGACGAAAACTTGAAAGTAGACTTTGGATATTGGCTGAACACTGAGACCCCTACGAGCACGAGCTCAACGCCATTCTTAGGCACTCCAGAAGAAGAAAAGCTTGCATTTCATACGAGTGATATTTGATGAATTTCATATGCTCGCTGCGCTGGCTCGCAACGTGTTGGAAACTGTACTCACAGGCATGCTCTCTTCTTGTCTGTTGCTGTAGTTACGAGTGATACGTCATGACCACCTACGTCACCCCCTTTCCCTTCTCTGAATCTTAGCCTCTCTTCTGTCTTCCTTTCGTCTTGTTTCTTCTTTCTTTCACTTACTCAATCCTCTTCTTGTTCAACAAGCAATATAAGTCTTTCGCTATCTTCGGTGACCGCTCTCCTTTGAACCTGTGAAACTACTCGCTTCCACTCCTTCCGATCCGACAGCTCTCAACACAACGTAGGGAAACAAGGTAGCTATCTCGTACGACCGGACAATGAGAAGACGAAAGCACCGAGCTAGAAGATCCTATCGAATCCATTTCACTCCTTCGCTCTTACTATCCTATCCCCTCGCATCTACCAGCGACAAAGCACACCTTGTCGTCTTTAGTATGGTCTAGTGTTTTTTTGTTTTTTTATGGCTTTCAGAGAGGCCAAGCACCTAGTTATTTTGCTGTGTAATGCCCCTATTCTAAAGTAGGGAATTCTCAACTACATAGCACACAGTTCTATTATTTGAGTTTTTACGGTACTGGTGAAGGTAACTCCAATGCCCTAACGTGAGTACTAACTTAACTATTCAACTTCTCACTTTAAGAGTGCGAATGATTGAACTTCGCGTTTTGGCCTTGGAGTTAGTTGCCTTTGCCACTAAGTTCTGGCTCTTTTTTCTTTTTTTCTTTTTTTCTTTTAGTCTTGAAGCTCGGGCTGAGGGGTTAATTTTCAATGTATACTTGCCCCACTATCCAAGAGAGGGAATTTCAGACGTCTTAGCAGGAGGCTCAATTATACGTGTTCTTAAGGTACTGCATACTAACCTGCTGTAAAGTATTCCTTCTACTAACCTCCCACTCCCGAATCTCTGCCAAACAATGTGGTGTTTTCCAGCAAGGTGGAATCCTTCACTATGTTCTTCATGTTTTCTCAAGAAGGAAATTTTGGACTACCTAACACATATGCTTCATTTATTTGAGACTAAATGGTAGGGTGTCACTTTAGCATTATACTGGCGGTGTATTGAAACTGATGCTATCTATTACTCTCCACAAGGAAAATATATCCACTTGGCCATTCCCTTTCTCCAAATTAAAGACAAAATATAAAATATAAAATATAAAAGCAAGATATATATTACAACTATTAGAAAGTCCCGACACTGCTATTGTGCCAATTGTCAAGTAAATGAAACCCATTGCATATAACTCAATCAGACTGGCTTTGTTTTTCTGTAGGCTCGACCTAGAAGTTCCTTACTATAAAGCAAGGAACGACCGGAGAAGAGTTTTTCAGTATTGTTTAAGCATATCATCATATGAGTTGAAGATCCCTCAGTACCCACATATTTCCTCCTCTTTGGCCATTTCTCTAATCAATCTATTCTTCCCCTCCATCTATTCCTCCCCGGACGAGGGGGGAGGCTCTCAACCCGGACGAGGGGGGAGGCGGAGGAGGGGAGGGGAGGCTCAACCCGGACGAGGGGGAAGGCAGATGATGGGAGGGGAGGCTCAACCCGGACGAGGGGGGAGGCGGAGGACGGTGGGGTACGGCGGTGACGACTCAATGTCGTTCGTCCTAGACTACTCCGTCAATAACACTAATTCCTCCCCTTCACCACCAACCAGCCGTGTTGGATTTTTGCTGATTCGTGCTTCGATTGTCGTCCTTTTGTTGCTATGGTCCTATGGTCCTTGGGTCCTATGGTCCTCGGATTGTCGTCCTTTTGTTGCTATGGTCCTATGGTCCTCGGATTGTCGTCCTTTTGTTGCTATGGTCCTATGGTCCTTGGATTGTCGTCCTTTTGTTGCTATGGTCCTTGGGTCCTATGGTCCTGGATTGTCGTCCTTTTGGTCCTATGGTCCTTGGGTTATTGTCGTCCTCTTGGTACCCCCGGACGGGTAGTTGTCGTTGTGTTGATTCTTCTTGTTGAGAGAAGGAAAGAAGAAGGAAAGGAGGGAAAGAGCGAAAGAATGGCCTCCTTATATAGAAAAATTAGTCAATGCATGTGATAGTCGTTTTTGGCCGACATGCCCTCCCCCCACCCCTATACCCTCCAATTCAAGCCCTATCCTACCGCCCTACCATTTCCCCCCATACGGCCTCTCTCTCCGTGACACCGCTGGCAATTATATCACCATAAGAACTTAAATAATCGAAGCTGTGCTAGGACGTTGGAGTTGCCTCTCTTAGTATGGTCTGGTGTTTTGGGGTGCTTTTCACTCATTTTCCACAGGGGGACATTTCCGATTATATATAATAAATAGGACATGGTCGAGTTTTCACAGTACTCGGGAATCAGTTAATCTCACATCCCGCTCCAGCCAGAGAGAGAAGTCCGGCACAGGCCATATGTCCACAGAATCACCAAATCTTAGCCAAAGATTCCAGAACACCGCCTACCATGCCCGGGCCAGATCGGGATTTGGACAGTAGGTGCAAACTTAAAAAACAAGGACGAAAACTTGAAAGTCTAGACTTTGAATATTTGCTGAACACAGAGACCCTACGTCACATTGCACAAGGGGCTATATATCTTGAGGATCACGAGAGGTACTTACAAATTCCCATACAAGTACAAGAAAGAACTTCCCCACGAGCTCAACGTCGTTCTTAGGCGCTCCTGAAGAAGAAAAGCATGCATTTCATACGAGTGATATTTGATGGATTTCATATGCTGGCTGCGCTGGCTCGCAACGTAGGAAAACAAGGTATCTCGTACGACCAGACAATGAGAAGATGAAAGCACCGAGCTAGAAGATCCTATCGAATCCATTTCACTCCTTCTCTCTTACTATCCTATCCCCTCGCATCTACCAACAACAAAGCACACCTTGTCTCCTTTAGTATGGTCTGGTGTTTTAATTATTTTATGGCTTTCAGAGAGGCCAAGCACCTGTTTTTTTCACTGTGTTTTTCGCCCCTATTCTAAAGTAGGGAATTCTCAACTACATAGCAAACGGTTCTATTATTTGAGTTTTTACCGTACTGGTGAAGGTAGCTCTAATGCCCTAACGTGTGTACTAACTTAACTATTCAACTTCTCTCTTTAAGAGCCCGAATAATTGAACCTCCCGTTTTGGCCTTTGAGTTGCCTTTGCCGCTAAGTTCTGGCTCTTTTTCCTCTTTTTTCCTCTTTTTTTTTTTTAGTCTTGAAGTTCAGGCTGAGGGGGTCAATTTTCAATGTATACTCACCCCATTATCCAAGAGAGGGAATTTCAGACGTCTTAGCGTGAGGTTCAATTATACGTGTTCTCAAAGTACTTACGGTATGTGTTAGGTAGTCCAAAATTTCCTTATCTAGAAAACGTGAGAGAGATAGTGGACGATTCCACCTTGCTGGAAAACACCACATTGTTTGGCAGAGATTTGGGAGTGGGAGGTTAGTAGAAGGAATACCTTACAATGGGTTAGTACGCAGTACTCGAATAGAAGAAAAATGTGCTAGGACGTTGCAATTTCCCTTCTCAGCTACACGAGAGGAAAACACCGCACACTCAGCCTTCAGTTGAGACAAAACAAAAGGAATATGGACGGCACCTCACTAGGAGAGGCAACTACAATGTCCTAGCACATTTTTCTTCTATTCGAGTTTTTACGGTATGCTTCAATTATTTGAGACTAAATGGTAGGGTGTCACTTTAGCATTATACTGGCAGTGTGTTGAAACTGATGCTATCTATTACTCTCCACAAGGAAAATATATCCACTCGGCCATTCGCTTTCTCCAAATTAAAGACAAAATATAAAATATAAAATATAAAAGCAAGATATATATTACAACTATTAGAAAGTCCCAACACTGCTATTGTGCCAATTGGCAAGTAAATGAAACCCACTACATAGAACTCAATCAGACTGGCTTTGTTTTTCTGTAGGCTCGACCTAGAAGTTCCTTACTATAAAGCAAGGAACGACCGGAGAAGAGTTTTTCAGTATTGTTTAAGCGTATCATCATATGAGTTCAAGATCCCTCAGTACCCACATATTTCCTCCTCTTTGGCCATTTCTCCACTCAATCTATTCTTCCCCTCCATCTATTCCTCCCCGGACGAGGGGGGAGGCTCTCAACCCGGACGAGGGGGGAGGCGGAGGAGGGGAGGGGAGGCTCAACCCGGACGAGGGGGAAGGCAGAGGAAGGGAGGGGAGGCTCAACCCGGACGAGGGGGAAGGCAGATGATGGGAGGGGAGGCTCAACCCGGACGAGGGGGGAGGCGGGGGATGGGGACGGTGGGATACGGCGGGGTACGACACAATGTCGTTCGTCCTAGACTGCTCCGTCAATAACACTGATTCCTCCCCTTCACCACCAACCAGCCACGTTGGATTTTTGCTGATTCGTGCTTCGATTGTCGTCCTTTTGGCGCAATGGTCCTTGGATTGTCGTCCTTTTGTTGCTATGGTCCTTGAGTCCTATGGTCCTGGATTGTCGTCCTTTTGTTGATATGGTCCTTGGGTCCTATGGCTTTTGTCGTCCTTTTGGTGCCCCCGGACGGGTAGTTGTCGTTGTGTTGATTCTTCTTGTTGAGAGAAGGAAAGAAGAAGGAAAGGAGGGAAAGAGTGAAAGAATGGCCTCCTTATATAGAAAAATTAGTCAATGCATGTGATAGTCGTTTTTGGCCGACATGCCCTCCCCCCACCCCTATACCCTCCAATTCAAGCCCTATCCTACTGCCCTACCATTTCCCCCCATACGGCCTCTCTCTCCGTGACACCGCTGGCAATTATATCCCCATAAGAACTTGAATAATCGGACCCATGCGCTAGGGCGTTGGAGTTGTCTCTCTTAGTATGGTCTGATGTTTTGGGGCGCTTTTCACTTATTTTCCAGAGGAGGACATTTCCGATTATATATAATACATAGGACATAGTTCAATTATTCGAGTTTTCACAGTATTCGGGAATCGGTTAATCTCACATCCCGCTCCAGAGAGAGAAGTCCGGCACGGCTATATGTCCACAGAATCACCAAATCTTAGCCAAAGATTCCAGAACACCGCCAGCCATGTCCGGGACCGGTTGGGATTTGGGCAGTAGGTGCAAATTTAAAAAACAAGGACGAAAACTTGAAAGTAGACTTTGAATATTGGCTGAACACTGAGACCCTACGAGCACGAGCTCAACGCCATTCTTAGGCGCTCCTGAAGAAGAAGAAAAAAACATGCATTTCATACGAGTGATATCTGATGAAATTCATATAAACCCACAAGTTTTTCCCTTCCCTCCCCAATCCACGGGAAAGGTTCAACCACCAGTGTCGGCAACAGAAAATACCGCAACCCCCACCCAACTAGAGAAACTAAAGAAAAATAATACTCAAGTCCCTGGGCTGAAGTTGCGTTTTTTCTTTTTTTCTCTCCCCCTCCATAGTGGTAACGCGCTAAAGAAAATGCAACTCCAATCCGGCGGCGTCGAGAGGACATAACGAAATCCAAGTGACTACAGGCCACACTCCTAACCCAAACTCCCAGATCTGCATTTACCGAATAAAGCAAAGCATCATCATAAAAACCAAGGAGAGCAGCAAGTCCTGACAGTGCAACACACGCTCACTCATGAATCCCCTTAAACCGCACCAATAGTGGCAGCTCTGAATCCCAGTGCGAAACCAACAAGACAAACTTCTCCGACATGGCATTACATAGCCACGGAGCCCTATCCTCGCCGACTTTCACTGAATTCGGGCGATCGAGAAAGCGGAACCTGGCTTCTTTCTTTCCAGGTCTACGATAGGCCATCCCGGGAACAAAGAAATCTACAGATGGAAGGCCATCCTCACCTCCGTCTGGCGCAAAGTTGTGGTTATAGCAGCAGACCAAGCCGTTGTACTCGTGCGCGAATTGTTCGGTAGGGATTTGTTCCCCGCAGGCCTCTAGATAGAACGTATCCTCGTAGCAGTCACCAGTGCGGAGGTCAAAGACAAGCCTACTAGCCCTAGGGGCCTTGTCCGTGCATGCCCGCTGGCCGTAGACTTCAAAGTCAAAAACAAAGTCGTAGCAGCCATTCCCGGAGTATAGAGCCAATCCATCTCTCAGCTCCCAATTGTAGACCCTGTCCTCAAGCTGCGGTTCCAAAACCATTTCCTTCAACGTCGTTGCCCCGTTTAAAAGATCCAACATGTGAACCACTCGCTTCCCGAGAGGCATCGATTCCGTGAGTGTCCAGACCCTTTTTCTCTCCGCATCAACCAGTAGCCTATGAAACCTCATATCCGAGCCCGCGATATTCCAAAGCCATTCGATAGGCTCCCCTTCATACGTCTTGGTAGTCTCTTTCATTACATCGTGAACGACCAGCATCTTCAGCACCGATACAGCGACAAAGTTTCCGTCTCCGTGGATACTATTAACACGCGCGTTGGGCAATTTGAAGCTATGCCATTCCATCGTTGATAGGTTCCAAGCGTAGCACACACCCATTGAAGTAGCCACAACAACATGCGTAGGAAGCAATTGTACGAGCAGGATACGAGATCTATTCGGCAAAAACATGGGTTGAAGAATTTCGGTGATAGGGGATGTAGACAGGTCCACGACCTGAAGCTTAGTAAAATTATCAAACACATATGCGAACTGCGAAGTCTTGTGACAGAACGAGGTCATATTCATGGCAGTGGAATTCTCAAGCTCTTCGACGCTGTGAGACTCTCCATTGAGGAATGCCCATCGACGTGAAACCCTATTCTCGTAGTAGATCCTCCATGACTCTGGCTGTGCGGGGCTATCCTCCAGCGGTAAAAGTTTGTTGGATAGAAAACGACAAACATCTTCCGATGTGAAGATCTCATGGTAACGTTTCGACACACGGCGGATCCGGATAGTGTCAATCGGGTCGAGGTGCTGAATCACCTGGAAAGCGAGCTCAATGGAGAGTGTGCCAATGATATCCATGAAGAATGATGTCTGCTGTAGCAGAGTATGTATGTGATTCCAGTCAGAAGGATAGAACTTGTGTGCGAGCTTCGATAGGAACTCTCTTCGAGACGATGGGGATGAGTTTTCAAAGAGGTTTATGGCCAGTTGGTGGTCTGTGGAAGAAGTAGACATGATAAAACGAAGGAGCGACAAACAAACCTAACCAGGTCTTTAAAGAGACTACGGTACCGGTATCCCTGTCCGGGCTGAGAACCACGATGAGAGCTGAAGGGTGGTAATTGGTCGGCTATCGGGTTAATGGCGACGTAGTAATGTCCGAATATGGCATGATAAATCACCTGATCAAACCATCCGCAGCTAGCCGTTCTGCTCCTTCAGAACTTTGATGAAAACAGAGGGCTCCTCGAAGAGTACGGCAGTCTTGTGCAGAGGCTCACAATTCAAAACCTCGCCAGTCCATGACAAAAAAAAACACAGGAATTTCATTAATAATTCAGTTGATAGCTAGACTAGTAGCTACCGGTAATACCGGTATCAAGAACATTCATCATCCGTCATCCGTGTTGAAACCCCACAAAAACCCCAATCCATTATGATACGCCCAAACCCCTCCCCCAGCAAAACCCAACCTCAGCTCAAGTATCCAAACGGAAACGAAAGGATCAAGTTAATCCCTCGCACCATTTTCCGTAAGAAATGAAATTAAAGTAGAGATTAAGAGATAACAGAAGCACGGCAAAGCACCTAGACCACTGGCCTTTTACATCTCCGATACAATGTGAGCGTTCACGGCTCTGTGGAAGGAAGGGTCCATGGCATCTCCAAAGTCTGAAGAGGGGCCTGGGGCATTGCTAGGGCCTTCACCGTTACCGATAGAAGCCTGGAGTGATTGCTGAAGGCTGGGATTTGAGGTAGGTAGGAAAATGACTTTGGCGTTTGCGGTCTTTGCCATTGCCTGCATCGCCTCGAGTTGACGGATCTGCATCGCTGGAGCACTGGAAAGAATATCGGCAGCTTGGCGCATCAATTTGGCTATGGGATTGTCAGCGATTACGTTCATAGCATCAAGATCTTATACGACTCACCAGCCTCAACCTCTGCCCTGGCGGCAATGACCTTGCTCTCCCCAATACGCTTGCTCTGGGCGGCCATGGAAAGAGAATCCTGAAGCTCGCGAGTAAAGACAATATCCTTGATCAACATGCTCTCGACGTGTACACCCCAGCCAGTCGCGACATCCTCAATTATCTCAGAGATGCTTTGCGCAATCTCTTCCCTGCGCTCAATAACGTCCTGCAAAACACGAGCACCAACCACATGTCGAAGGGTGGTCTGTGTGCGCTCAATAAGCGCCTGACGCACATTCGAGATACCGAATGTAGCTTTGTGCGGCGAGACGATATTATAGTAGATGACAGAGGTAAGGTGAACCGTAACGTTATCCTTTGTCATACAAACCTGCTGGGGAACCTCGCAGAGTTGGATCTTCACGTCGACAGGAATGAGTTTTTCTGAAAGAGGGTTGATCTTGACGAGACCGGGGTCGACTGCGCGATGGAACTTCCCAAACTTGGTAACGAGACCCACACTCCCTTGGTGAACCGGTTTATAAGGATTCGGGCAAACGATGCAACACGGAATGGCGCCAAGAAATCCGATAAAGGATCCCAAACCGCCAACTGATGGAACATGTCAGTGATATTACAAACTATGATTAGAATACCCATGATACATACTCATAGACCCATACCAGCCCGTAGTAGACGCATCGTTCGGATCCTCCTCAAGGACCTGTGCATACGAGGGTTGCAAGTCGGAGCGCTTTGCAGGTTGAACTGTAATCAGAGGAGACTCAGTATTCGTCGACCTCGCACCACCACTGGGCGCTGAATTGGAAGCGAGATAGCCTCCGGCAATAGGCGAAGCGCTCTCGCCGATATGGTTCTTAGTAGTACCAGCTGTATTACTGCCACTCATTGTTTCTGAAATTTTCCTCTAGCGGTGGCAGGTGTAAAAGTAGGAGGGCGCTTTGGAAGAGCTACGGGTAGTGCTCAGTTTAAAGTGGAAAGGGGACAATAAATGTTGGTGAGGGCGATGGGGGTAAGGGGAGGGGAAGGGACAGGTTAAATATGGCGAGAGGGATGATCTCGCACACAACGTCACCAAGAAAATATAGAAAAGTGATGCGGGGGAGGACAAGGCGAACAACAGTCGACACCCGCCCGCAAGGAGCAGCGAGCGAGTTACGGTAATAACCAAAACAGAATGCGGTACCGGTAGACTTCTAGGGGCAAGACCCTTATGATAGGATACAGAACTACCTTTTGGGTTATAACTCCATTGGGGTTAGCGGCAGATTCAAGTGATTCCAACACAGGGCATGTTCTTTGGGCAGAGGCAGAGCGACCAATTTCTTCGACTATGGCGAACAAGTACAAGTATCTCTACCTCCCCCATGATTCTATTACGTTTTGTTCCCCAGCAGAATTCCCTCCATATTAATTATGATACCGTATGATAATGCCAAAATAAGCGTCCAGCCGTCCTCGTAACAGCCGTTCCATCCGCCCCCCGAATATCTCACCTCACCTCAAACCCTCATTCCTCGCAAAAAAGAAAGAAAACGAAAGATCACCCTTGCACCCACCAGACAAAACCTCATACCACCCCAAACAGTCCATGTGACAACTCTCTGCCACCACCGTACCAGTACTGCTGACTCAACAAGGTCACACAAAGAAACCACAACCTTACCTCACCACCCCCGAAACGGGAATACTTCGAGAACGTCTCTTGATGCTAAGCCTTACGGCCCCGTCTCCGTACTGTACCGGTTTGTTCTCGAGGATACGGTATGGTGGTTGTTGGTTAAGACATGCATGCAACGGGGAGGAAGGCACTGGTATTTGAGCGCTCGTACACGATACGATGAAAAAGACGGCGGTGACTCCGTTGAGCACAGTACTCGAGTACTCGTACAGTACAAGCGACACACCGGCAGCTTGGGATTGATACCGTATCCGGGTGTCTTTTGACAGCTTCCCTGCGGGAAATATCGGCTTCTTACGTGCTGTATTGAACCGATCCTACTTCTCGAGTTCAACCTATGACAGATACCTTTGGTTACAGTCCGCCCTTCTATGTATGACAAGTTCAACTACCCAACTACCGGTACCAGTAGTTCCCTATTCAAATTTTGACTCTCTGTGCCCTGAATCGTCCCGGTAAAAAAAAATCCATCAATCCTTGAATTTCCTCTAACAGTGCAAGGCATCATGGGGCTGGGTGGGAAAAATGGATGTCAACAGTTACATACCAATACCGGTACATGAGGACCCAATACCTCCTATACTAACATCTTCCTCGGATATTGTAACCTTAAGATAGGTCTCTTTTGTAAACTGGGCTCTCGACAGTTCCGAAACCCCCCCCCCCAAATCCACCTCAATATCCATGCTCGAACGTAATTCACCACGCCCCACAGCAGCCCACAGCAAACCATGCTCCTTCCATAGAAACACTATCGATACACCAGGAAGCAGTCAATCCATGACAGGTACCTTCTTGTCACAGACACACTCTCTCTCCCTCTATCTCACCCGCCCAATCCACAGCAAGAGGCTGCATTCAACCCATCTCCCCTATCAAACTTACAATGCTCTCGTATTGCAAATCCTATCACCTGCAGTCTCGGCTGTCCCGAATTTCCCTACCGTACATCGCGCTAAAGGACACCAGCGAAATTAGCGTATGATACTTCTTTGATTGGCAGATTCAACCTCATAGAAGCCTAATATACTATCACATGACTCAGATGTTGGTTAGCAAATATAGAACGGTACATTGCCTCACTATCATACTAACATCACTCTCATAATAGGTTTGGTACCCTGGTTGATGGAAAAGGGCTTGCACCATAACGTGACCCAAATTGCCTTTGATATCACTCGATTGCTATTTCTAGACAAATGCGAATTTCAGAGTGATGTAGGAAAATTCGGCCTTGTCAATACTACAGGGGGATACAGTACCCTCTGTAACGGCACCCCAAGTGCCACGATTCAAATATCATACATAAAAGTGAGAGAGAAAGAGAAACCCCGCTATCGCATATTTATCATACCACCAAACCTTTTGCCCTTTCCTTGGGCCCTGATCGCACCTCTTCTCGAGATGCGACGGCATTCACTCGCAAGTAAACTTCGCGCAGCTTGTCGCACCGCATAGCGCACCGAGAAAGCACTGCCCCAATATATGCATATCCAATGTCTCTCCTTCCCACCCCAACCACCACTCCAGCATCGCCTTATCCTTACAGCGCAGGCCATTTATTAATACGGAAACTGATGTCCACCACCACCACCGCCAAGTCTGATACGAGTACTGGAGAAAATCTGCCTGAGGGGGCCATTCCCATTCGAGAATACATCCAACAGAAAGTGCAAACACACACACACACCATACTTACGGGTTAACAGCCCAGCCATTAATACCACAGGTCTCTCCGGTGTGCATAACATAAAAAAATCCCTAACAAAATCAGGATCCACACATCCATGATTGAAACCCGATCGATAATAGAGACCCAGACAAAACCCTACGATTCACACTCATACTTCCTATGCATCAAGTTAAAAAAGCAAAAAACACCTATTATATACCTTGATCCACGGTATATGATATCATGCCACTCTAATATAAAACTCATATAAAATACAGTACCCCAATCGTTGAAAAAGGGAAGGGGGAAGAGAAAAAAATGTGCAGTTAGAGAACCAAAACTGTGCACTTTTTTCAGCCGCGGAGTAGAATATAGTTATAATAGAGGGTTTTTAGCGAATTGTGCTCGAGCAGCAGCAGCAGCAGGAATACGAATCACGGAAGTCCTATCTTAGTGGATGGAGCCCCGGATGGGATGAGTTATGATACAGATGAGCAAGTAAGGCCCCGATCTATACCGGTAATTAGCTTAATATTACTCGCACTCTCTCTTGGAAGGGACGGTAAGGGACAGGAGTCTCCCGATGAGCCATCAAGGGCCTAAAGAATCCGCCTCGGGGGGGGGGACACCAACCAATACTCGAGTACACTCGTCTCATCACTTACGAAAGAAAAAAAAACTTGTCATGCCCGGGGGGGGGGGCGCAGACGGTGGATGGCGGCCCAAGGCACCAGCAAGGTGTGTTATCGTAGTAGGAACAGAGCCAGGGCAGTGGCTGGGGAAGCCGAATTAGCCGAATCGAGTGATGTCTTATGACACCCCGCTACCGGGTTACTTTGTTTAGTGAACCATGGGCTGGATTGTTTGTGATCCTCGGCAACTGATGCGGCACTGCACCAGGGCTAGCGCGCTGCGGGGACCTCCATGGCAGGGACAGGCGGGCATTTCATTCGCACTCAGTAATATGTTAATTTTCCAAAAATTAGGCGTTTTTTCAGGTTAATGGATTAGTAAACATCTATCAACAGTTTTTTTTTCAGAGGAAGTTAACAGTAATTAACATATCCTGGATAAAATTCCCCCGCTTCCACCAAAAATTACTGGTATCATACGAGCTATCATAGCTATGATACTTCTGAACTCCGGTATCCATGAAATTTTGAAATATTCCTATTTTCTCTCTATCTCTCTATCAGCGTGTAGAGCATCACTCTAATAGAGTCATGATTCTCAGAGGAGCGGTGGTTGAAAATCCTTTAGGAATTGAAGATGGACAATGTTTTCTTCGCCAAGGATGATACAGTACGAGTACTCCAACTATGATACAAACATTCCCCACCATGGTTGGCACCGATGGGGGGTAAATTAAGGGGTTCTTACTATCATAGCCAAATTTTAATGAGTAATAACCAGACAGAAAGCCAGCCTTAGCTCTGTTACAACTACAAGTATCATACTGTATCGTACCCTCTCCCACCGCAGCGGTTCTACACTATATACCCCTCGTTGAGTGGCTCAAGTGGCGCACGAGCCAATTACACCCCCTTCCGCCTCACCTAGCTCAATTATCCTCAACTCCCGGCCCAGTGATGGCCTTGGTGATGGGAGATTCGTACTTGTAAACAAACCCTGCACGATGACGCTTCCCGAAACCCCAAGGGCATCAATTAGTCCCAGCGATTTCATCCGGTGACGAGTACTGCAAGACATAATTTTTTTACCCGGGCCGCCTGATGTCCATCCTACCTCCCCATTTCCATCTCCCTCTCCTTTCCCCCCTCTATCCTACCTACCAGCCTGTACTACTCTACTTTGTCACCCCACTCACCCCTTTTCCTTCCCCTCTCCTTCCCATTACGCCTGATCCCCCTAATTCACCACTGTGAGAAAAAGAGGAAAACAGGCTGACAGGCAGAATGAGCGAGCCAGTTCCAGAAGTACTCACCATTGAGGAAATATATCCTCTAGAACTCAGAGGTGCCCAGAAGCAACGATGGGAGCACCTTTTGGCAGAGTTTGAGGAAAGGTACGGTGCTCCGGCGGAATACGTTGCCAGAAGTCCCGGGAGAGTGAACATTATCGGAGAGGTAATGACCCTCCTTCCCCCCCCTTAAATTTCCAAATACTAATAAAACTACCTAGCACATCGACTACATGCTCTTCCCAGTCCTCCCCATGGCTATAGGCTCTGACTTTCTCCTCGCAGTGCGTGTGGTTCCAAACACCAATACCATCAAGATCGCCAACGTCTTAGAAAAATACCCCCAGCGTGAATTCCAGGTGCCTGCAGAGGGCGAGCTGGAAATTGACGCTACGCAGCTGGAATGGAGTAATTACTTCAAATCCGGGCTCCGCGGAGCTCTCGAGCTGCTTCGGGGGAAGGGACTCTCACCGAAAAACGTCGGGATGGAGATCCTTGCCGATGGGAACGTTCCTTCGGGGGCTGGGCTTAGCAGCAGTGCCGCTTTTACCTGCGCTAGTGCTTTGGCATCCCTAGCAGCAATGGGGGATGGGGCAGTTGATAAGAGGGAACTTATCAATTTGGCGGTGGTGTCGGAGAGATATGTTGGGGTTAATTCCGGAGGGTAAGCGCTCCGCTTAGCCTCCTTGGACACTAGGGAAGGGACTAATGATTACTGGGTGGTGGTGGGTAGAATGGACCAATCGGCCTCCGTTCTCGGAGTCCAAGGCAGCGCATTATACATCTCTTTCCACCCAACCCTCGATGCAACACTCGTAGCATTCCCGAAGACTACCCCAGAGCTCACCTTCGTCACTGCCGACACACTCGTCACGACAGACAAACACACAACAGGGCCGATAAACTACAACCTCAGGGTAGTTGAGTGCACCCTTGCAGCACAAGTCCTAGCCAAGAAACTGGGCCTAAGCCAACTCCCCAAAGATGCCGGACCCCTGGGTAGCTCCCTCAAAGGTCTCATGGACAAGTACTTTTTCGGAAAAGACCTCCCTCTTGACAGGAAACTAGAGGGGCTCATAGAGGTCACGGAAAAATACCTAGACAAAGAAGAAGGATACACGAGGGAAGAAATGGCCGAAATATTGGATCTGACAGTAGAAGAATTAGTCGAACGTTGCATGGTCAAATTCCCCAGTAAGCTCCCCCTCTCCCCACAATTGCCCAACTGCCAAACCCCCTAGTCCTAGCAGACTACTTCCAACTCCGCTCTCGCGCCCTACACGTCCTCCAAGAAGCCCACCGCGTCATAACCTTCAAAACCCTTCTCGACTCCTCCACACCGGACCCTACAGATACCAAAGTCCCAATCCAACTCGGTGCCATAATGAACAAATCCCACGAGTCCTGCAAATACCTGCAAAATTGCTCATGCCCCGAACTCGACATGATCTGCGAGATTGCGCGCTTAGCGGGGTCGTACGGATCGCGTCTTACCGGCGCCGGTTGGGGTGGCTGCAGCGTGCACCTCGTCCCACAGGATAAAGTTCACGCAGTAAAGGAAGCCTGGAGGAAGGAGTATTACGAGAAGAAGTTCCCAGGGATTTCCAGTGAGAAGGTCGAAAGCGCGATCACAGTTAGCAAGCCCGGGTCTGGTGCAGCCTTGCTTAGGGTAGAAAAGTGAGCGAGCTAGTAGCTCGGGAGGTCTAACATGTTACATTATTATCCATGCATTCTCCTTCACTTCCTCTTGAAGGATTGAAGTAGATTGCTGAACTGTCCGTAGCTAGCCTTTGGACCAATTACATACAAACACCCCCTCACCCCCACCAGGGCGCTCCTCCCTCACAAGCAAACTCCCTCATCCACCCTTACCTCATCCAATCACCCGTCCACCCTTGAACAGAAATCCTACAACGAGTGATACTACATGACTCCGTTAAAACCTCCTCCCCTCAAGTAAAACGGTAACAAAACACAACACTTGACCACAATCGAGAGGATCTCCATACCGCTAGTGTGACACCCCACCGACTTATCCACCCAACCCACGAAACAGAGAATCGGCAACCAAGCAACGGATATATATATCCCCCCACGAATTGCTTTTCCGGTTCCCACGGTGCTCGTAGGCCAAGTTCGCCTTGATGCCAGGACAGGTTTTATTCCTATCCTACTGTACATACCGCTAACAACCAGGACCCGGCGGTGAGAGAGAGAGAAAAGCGGGGGAGAGGGGGGATTGCAATGGAGGATTGGAAAAAGCGTAGAATACCGTTTAAGTATGATATCTGGTTAGGTACTCGAGTAGGTGTGTGCCGTATTCCATTGCGAAAAAAATTAGTACAAGTTGAAAATAGAAACGGAAATGGGAATGGAAACAGAGATTTTTAAAGGATCATTATTCTTGTAAAAAAAAAGATGCTGTTCTGTTCCTAAAGCCAGTGGACAAAAAACTCGAGCCGACGGCCATTTTACACCAAAACCAAGCACTCTTTATCAACCATTTAATCATCCCCAATGAATCCAGAGGTTCCACTTTAGGCCAAATCAAACTGGAAAACAGGTAGAGAGTAGCTTTTAAGAAGAAAAAAATAGGTAGAAGATTTATGAAATTGAGAAACCAGAGATAGGCTATAACAGAGGTGGTTGTCATGTATCTTTTGCATGGCACCCTCATACAAATTCCTAAGTAGCTCTCCCATCTTTGCACACCATTGCACGAAAGATCATGGGTAATTAATTTAAAGGCTTGATATTTTTACTACAGAAATAAATAGTTGCTCTCATCGTTCTTGCAATTCCTCGAAATTTCTTGTCTGGGGAGTGTTGAGATATGAATTTCTGAAAATGGCTGTTTTTGGTGTAAAATAGTCAACGGCCCGAGTTTTTTGTCACCCGACTTTTAGATGGCTTTTTAATATGGCTTATGATACTTGAGTTATGCGGTGCAGTGGCCTAAATCCCGTTAATGGTATGCATCGTAGATATCTATAAAAAGTGCTTACAATCGCAATCTGGAAATTTGGAAAGTTGTTGTTACGATATTTTCCGTTTTTTTCTTTCCCCCCTCCCCCAAGGTTGTGGTATCGTGATAGCGTGTGTTCCGGATCTTTGTTCTGAGCCCCCGACTTTCTTATTTATTTATTTTTCTCTTAAATTCCTGAGGCAGGTCCCCAAACACGGATTATGATAATAATAATAAATCGAAACCCCACAGAGAAAGAAAAAGAAATATTGTAGTATATGATATTTCCATTTTACAAGGACTTTTCATGCTAATTCAGTGTCTCGTCTTGCCCATCAAAACTAAAGTGAAATAAAAATGTAAAATGTAAAAATAAAAAATAAAAAAGGTCACAAGACAGAACTGAACAGAACCGATGAAGAAAAGACAAAAGGACAAAAACCCCCACTGCGACTATTTCATGAGCGAAAATAAAAAATGTAAGAAAGAGGAAAAGCAAACAAAACTCCACTTTTTATTCATTCAATCCTCCTCATCCCACCCCGAAACGCCACTCCCACCCCCTCCACCTCCGCCGTTCCTCGTCGACCCATTCGAAAAGTCAAGCTTTGCAAGGTACTCTGGTGGCACCGAAGGCTGGTACTTTTTTTCCCTCTCGCGATTCATCCCGCCTAACCCGGCCCCGTAGGATATCAGCATATCCGTGTTCGTCGGTAACGAGAACGGCAGCATGAGGCCTGGGTCTAGTAGCAAATTCTCCTCGGGAGTGTCGTCTTCGTCTTCGTTTATTACTATGGTAGGGTTGCTGTTCTGCGGGGGTGATGATGGAAGCTGCTTTTGGCCCAGTGCATTGTTGCCGGCGACGGGGGATATGGGGGTGGTATTCGACGAACCCCCCTTTTTAGGTGGGGCAGAAAGAGATTTAGCTCGGTTGTGCTTCTTGTCGTAGTTCCTCATCTTAAGTTCAACGAGATACCTCATTCCCTCTCGGGAAAGTCCCTTCTCGCCAACTTCTGGCCTGTAATTCTTCGTTGAGTGGAGGAGCTGCTCGGGGTTTAAGCGTGTGAGTTGGCTGATTGTTGATTTTAAAGCCTCAAACTCCTCGCCCAGGGAACTGAAACATTGGAGCCATTGTAGGAGCTGGATAACGGGTACTAGGTGGCGCCTTGCTGCGTCAACCACATTCTCGCCGCTAGTTGTTAGTGCTCCGCTCTCATAGTGCTCCGGTTGGCGGTTGTTTGCCCGCGCCCAATCCTCTAGTATTGAGACATTGAGGCGGATTTGCATTGCTTTCGTCCGGGCAAGGTATTTCCGATTGGACATGATGCGGTTGAAGAGCTCCGCACCGATCCAGTAGAACAGCTGGCTCAGAACTTGTGAAATGATCACTGAGTGGATGTCATACAGATCCAGAACAAACAACGTAGAAGATAGCAGGGATGTGATGTTGCGGGGAGCGGGCTTCGCCCGCTGCTTTGGAGATGGCGGTCGGTATCGTTTCTCAAGCATTGAAGGTTCAGGTGATTTCCGCTTGGGCTTGAACAACCGCCATTCGTTCTGAAAGTGCACATCCTCAAATCCCGGAATAGTCTCATGATCTAGCATCGCCTGATCCATCACCCTGTCCATCCGTCTCTCAGCATCCCGCAATATGAGTATAAATATCTCGTTTATCAATTCTGAGAGATGCTGCTGGAATTCAAGCGTGGCACCCACCAAGCCAGCATCCTTCTTGAGATAATGAAGCAAAAGATTTGCATTGGAAATCCAAAACGCAAGAATGGTCATATCCAATTGATGCATTTCTACCACATTATTAATCTTATCCATTGCAGACAAGAGAAGCCGGGACAGGAGTTCAGGTGAACTATGGTAATGCGCATACCGAGCGCTAAGAAACAGAACATTCGCAGGAACAGGTTTTTGGCTCGGTGACCGCTGTGGCAACATATTGGTTATGACAACATCCAGCATCCGGTTCAATTCGTGTTCTTGGAAAACAAACATCTGATCGTTCAGACACTTATCCCACACAAAGTCTTGGAGCTCATCGCCCTCTTCATCCCCGGGTGACTATCCTTGGGTTAGCCGAAATCCGCTGAAGAACAAATCCTCAAGGTATTATCCTTAATCTCACCTCAGGCCGCTCGTCAAGTCCTAAGCTCGAGAGATCTACTTCCAGATTAATTGCACTCTCCATCATCATCCTTCGCTTCATCTCATTCTCCGCCATTTCCTCTTCGAACCTCTCTTGGGCTAAGCCATTGTCGTAAAAGTCATCACCAACACCTGCTGTACCAATATACCCACTCCGATGCAGATAGTCAGATATTTCGCTGTTAGGTGACACAAAGTCAAATGCTCTTCTACCCGAAGAGCTCCGAATTTCCGGTGACGCTCCATGATCTAGAAGCAGTTTTGCTATCCCTTTATGCCGGTTCGTCATGGCCCACATTAACGCGCTCCACTGGTGTCTATCCTGTTGGTCAACATTGGCTCCTGCATCCAACAAAGCGGAAACAACGTCCTCATGTCCCTATTCCAAAATCTTTAGCCCAAATCCCTCTTTGCACGTGCCGGAGACGAGACACGAAACTTACGAAGCAGCTTGCATATATCAGCGGGCTTGTCCCTTCCTCATCTGGCGCATTAACATCCACATAATCCCTCCCTTCACCTTCTAATATCCTTCGTATCCGAGCCTCATCTCCACTACTAGCAGCCATGTTGAGCGCTTTCTGTAGTGACTCTCTCTTCTCCTCTTCTGAAAGATTTGGGTTACGAACGATGTCGTCCTCGTCCCCCAGACCCGACCCACCCATCCGGAATGCCTCCTGAGCTGCCAGCATAGAAACAAGCCTACTATCGCTGTCTGCGATGCCCTTCACCAACTCGTCCTCGTCATCGTCTTCATGGTAATCCGGGTCGAGGTTGAAATTTAACCGAGCAGGAACGGGTGCAGTTATGAATTGAGCTTCGCCTATTGACAGGAAATTAGGCATTGAGCCACAGTTAGCTTCCCCATTCTTGATAAACTAAATTTGAACATAAACCCCGATTTCCAAAGGGGAGAGAACTAAATCAGGAGCTAGGTGCGGAGGAAATGATGAAGAGGTGTCCTCTGCGGGGTCGAGGCATCACCGGGGCAGCGGTAGAAGCAGATAACAAAACTATCAAAGAGATCAAGAGCGGAGTTGGCCAGTCACTGTACCTTGCCAGGCGTCGTAAACTTCAGTTTCACTGGTGAGAGGTGGAGTTCTCCGTCGATCATTGAGAGATCTGGGAAGGTCTGGGGGAAGAACGCGAGGGCGGCGTGGGTGTAAGGTGCCGACACCGAAACTGCTATCGTCGTCGTAAGGATCTCCCAAATCCATCTGGCAGAGGAAATGGCGAGACTTGTTGCTGACCCGATAGCTTTATCGGAGGGAGTAGTGAGGATTACTGAAGGGATAGGATAGGTGGATGAGCTTCTCCTTCGTCTTCTTCTCTCCCTTCTTTATGGTTGACACTCTGCAGAATAATGTAGTTGTAGCGGGCCCTTTGCATGCCTGGGCTGCCAAGACAAGCATTTTTCTAGCTCCGCCTCATGAGTCGCAGTCCCCCACCCAAACAGCTCCCCTTCCCGTAGAACATTTCTTACCGATCCACCGAAAGAGCCCCGGTATCCCGATGCAACAGAATATTCTATTAACCTTCTATTTCTCTACTTGAATTGAAGAAAAATACAAAATTACTCTGCTTACACATAATACCGTGCAAACCCTTATTTGATGGCCTCGTCCGACTCTAACATGCTTTACGTTCGAGTTCAGCCCTGATCTCCCGGAGAATGGGTACCGGTACGAGTAAAAAGTGGCCAAAGCGACCCTTCACACACACGCTCCCTCACTCCCGACCCAAGCCACTCGGCCTCGGGCCATCCACTCCTCACCTTCTCGAAATAAATATCCTCCTAAAATCTCCCCCAAAGCATCATCAACTCACCGAATACATTCGACATTCACACTGTACAATATTGGGTACGCCAAAATGACCCCTATATTGTTCCCGAATTTCACAGTTCCCAAATATATAAACCAAAGAAGGAACGCGGATTAGCGGGTGCGAGAGAGAGAAGACGGCACACACACACAACAGGCTACAAAAGGAATCTGGAGTTTTGTGACCTCTGAGGGGTCTGGCAAAGAATTCTCCAGACATTTCCTTCTCCGGTATAACTCCCCAAATAGCACAAGACGAAGGAGGGGATATGAAGAATCTACCGGCAAGGCAACAAAATCTCAAGTACTCCCCTCAAGAATAGCTTGTGCCAAAATGCGCACCTACCTTATCCCCCCACCCATGACAATTCCCATATGCCAACATCTCAAATACCGGTATGATACGTGGTTCTGCAAGCGCAACGAGAGTCAAAACAAATCACCTATGCCATTTCATTCCATCAGTTACGATTAATAGGGCAACATTTACTTAACCACTTGCCCCACTGTATTCATGCAGGAGGCGTACTTAAGCTCTTTCCCACCCGGGCCCCCTCCGCGTCAGAGATGAGGCGTTGTGATCCGCCGGAAAAGCCGACCGAGTAGCTATCCACCCCGTCCGACGGGTAGGTACTATATATACGAAGTTCCTGAAGGTCATTCTATGCATCGAGTAATGTAGGTAGCTAAGTAAGCGCTTTGGTGCTTCATTGGGTGGGGATAATATAATATGATAATAATATTCTGATGTCTAGCATTCATTGTACGTACTAGTACGCGGATGTTAAGTCAGATGCTGTTGTACCGGTAATCGAAGCAATATTGTGAATCGTGGCGGTTGAGATATGTATCTGTATTAGATGATTGGACGGTGGTGCGATGTCTTAGCATGGGGTGTCTTAGGTGACCAATACCCGCCGTCTGCTATACGATAGAATCACTTTTCTCGACATATAGAGGCTGGCTTACCGATAGTCGATGTTTCTCGACGGGTGATGGGTTGTGATCACGGGTTACGGGTTGGAATAGCTGGTCTTGTGTGGTTATTAGTGGTGGAAAAGGCGCCACTTTGGGGTGTGAATCGTAAGAGATGATATCGCAAAGCACTTGATATCCTTCTGGGGGCAATCATATGGTCTTACGGTCAGAGGGACGGGGGTTTACTTTTCCACCAAGACCAGAGATTCTGGCGTTCTCTTTTATTCTCTTTCTATTCCCGCTCTGGGGGGGCATTCAATAGACAGGCGTAATACAATAACCTCCTTTTTCTCTATTTCCCTGAGGGGGGAGAATTTGTCTACCGGTACTTAGGTAAAAGAACGATCCACACGCCACTCTTGCAGTGGAGTAAGTATAGAAAGTTAAAATTTAGGCATGTCGATCCTCCCTGAAGCGAGGACTGATACCGAACTCTCCCACCGCCCTCCCCTCCTCTCGGAAAGCCCGCATGCCAACGAACACCAGATACGATATTCCGAGTGATAACACATGAACACCGTTTTCCATCCTCCATCTTCCACATCCACTACCATCAACAGCAAACCTACCATGAGAAGCGAAGTCGGCACTGCCAGATGAAACGGCTCGAAAGGTCATTGGACAATTTATCCATTTGTGGACGCTGCACGATACGCGAATAAGATTGCGGGGGGGAGTGAGTCGGCCAAACCACAGGTTCTTGCACTAAGCCACTTGTGCTTTTTTATTTTATTTTATGTTTCTCCCCTAGATATCTCTTTGCCATCGTTCCCTTTTCCGAGTAAACATCACCCAATGGGAGGTGTGAAGGGGGGGGGAAGAGGGAGCATGTTGGTTGCGTTGGTGCAAGTGGATTCCGGCTCTTGTGGAAGGAGGATTGCGGTATCATATGAATTTTTCACCACCGGGAGGCGTTTCTTCTCCCAGGGGGATATCCTGGACTCTGCATAGATTGGTGGATGGCGCGTGGCGGGAATAGAAAAAATATGGAAATAGAAATACCGTAAAATAAAATAAAAGTTGCTTTTCTTCCTCTCACAGCACCGTGCTGTACAAGTACTAGTACCGAAGACGATACTGCATCCACCACAACTGCTCAAGTACTTTTTCCACGCGGGTATCGGTGCGGTATATGATAAAGGAGAGAAAATACCGTAGAGAGGGAGATGGAAGCAGACGACCAACTGCCGTTAACGTTCAACGGGGAAGGAAGGAAGGGTAAGGGAAAGGGTTATCGTAATGTATTTGTACTCGAGTGCTGTTCGAGTACCGGTGCTCAAGTACTGGTACAGTACCGGTACCATGAGCTGTCACAGCGCCAGGCGAGCGCCCGTTTGGGAAGAGCCTTTGCTCTAACGGGTCCGATCGACACAAATTTGGCCCCAAGTGGGATGAGAGGCCGTGCGATGAATACCAAAGCGGGAAAAAGGGTTGCGCTACCTGGTGGAAATTGCGCTGCCGGCAAAGAATCGAGATCGGCCAGCGAGTAAGAGGTCATTCCCGAAAGAGAGCTCCAAGGGAAGGGACGGATTCTAGAGACGGATGGATGGGGGCGGATGGATGTGCGTGATATGGATGGGTGATAGGTGATGGGTGTACAAGTACAACCAGGAATAGCCACTGTGGGAAGGTAGCCAAGAAAACAACCAGGTGGGAAAAAAAATTGGCGCGAGAAATAAAGTACCGTTTGGTCAAAGATGTATAATGTGTCTTCCAGCATACTGACCAGCGGAGGAGGACAAGGAGAGGATGAATGGGTGGAGGGGGGCAAGCCTTATTATTATTACAGTGCCTTACATTCCTTCTTGTTTCTCCCTTGTTGCTCTTTTGCTTCTTCTACTCTTGCCTCTCATCGTCGCATGGTTTTCACTTTCGCCCCATTGTTGTCAACAACCGCCACGAGGCTCTAGCATTGTTGGGGAGGCTGTGGGCTGCATATCATAAGGTCCTCGGGTGTGTACTTTTAATACCTACGCTACCTATAGCACTTGTACCGGTACTTGGTCTATTCATCTTCTCCTCCATTCTCCCCCCTTAGTGGTGGGAGATACGGGCAGCGTGTTTCCTATTTTGCCTCCAAATAAATAAATTTTCATCACTTTCGTCTGACAGCTTCCTAGCATTCAGCACATCTCATTTCTCCGCAAAAGAACGCACCAACGGAGAGCGAATCAAGAGAGGGCGAAATATATCTGTTTTGTGGGCGAACCAACGAAATCCCCGTAACCGGAGCTGCAGCCCACAGTTGGCAAGCCACAACATCACCGAGCGTCGCTCTCCCTTCCTTTCTTCTTCCCAGGCAGCGCACACTCTCTCTTCCACCAACGGCAGCTTTTCATCCCTGTATTTCCGCCACTGTTCCTGCTTTCATTACTCTCAGCCAGCGGCATCCCTTTTTGCATTGCTGACCCGCCTGGTTTTCCGTGGACAACGGCACCAAATCACACCCAATCTATTACTCGGGGATCATCTTCGGAAATAAACTCTTAAATTTAGAATCATAAAATAATAGATACATCACTCCGGGGGAAAAAGGGGACAAGAAAGGTCAATTTCATTGAGAGACTATTCTAATAGCTAGGGAAGACCAACTATGGGCGGCGATTCATCGCCCCAGAAAGCCCCTCCTCGTCCGCCCGCACCAACACCGCTTCCTTTACCTCGGAATGTGGCCGTGGCTTCTATGACGACTCGCCCTCAATCTCAACCTATCCCTATACCGACCATGAGGTCAAACCCTATACCGCCAACCCCTACGGACCTAACAAGTGTTCAACCACCACCACCTCTGATGTACAACCTGAGAGCTCACTCGTCAGAATCCTTCCGTCAACGCGATACTGCCCGCGCATCCGCTTTTTCAATGTCACCTGACCTAGCTTTCCACCGTGTACGAATTAACAATGGTGCTCCCTCGGCAGCGCTGCAGCCCAGGTCTTCACCGATACCTTCGAGGCCTTTCGGAGGTGCAGCGTCAATGACAGACGCGAAATCTGTTCGGAGCTTGGCAGCGGCATCAACCATATCGCCTGAAGACGAGGTCCTGAGCTTGAAGGTTCGCTCGCTGTACGATTCTGGGGTAGGATTAGGGGGAAGCGATGTCGAGAGTCAGTTTTCGAAACGGGTATCGAGTATTCTAGAAGAGGGCGGGAAAGGGGGGAGTAAGATTGCGCGGAGCAGCTATGTGGGAAGGAATTCACAGTCTGGCGATGAGGCTGAAGGGAGGATTAGTTTGGCTGTGGATAAGATCGAGAGCCCACTGCTGGATAAGACGGAGGAGCCACATGGTGGTCTGGCAGAGGAAGAGGTCAAACAGAGCATCGATAGACCGAACGGTCTAGGAATTACATCCATGGAGAGGAGCGAATTTCTCTTGGCTGGGGGAACAGAGGACTGGGAGGATCTTCACGGGGGAGATGTAGACCGGTTTGTTTAGCTCTTTCCTTTTGGGATCCTTTCCTCTTTGCTTTTCTTCACCCTCTCGAAAAGAGTGCTGGGGGGACGTCCCAGGTTTCCCGGACGTTTTCGAAATGTTACACTGTGTTTTTTGCTTTTTCCTTCAACTCATCCCGATCTTGGACTCTCACTCGGAACTTCTTGTCATACATCACGTGATATTGAAACTGACCCACGATGTGAACCCTAAACAGATATGGCTTTATCGATCAGACGTACGCACCGTCTACACCGAACCCGGCCTTCCCTCCACCAAACCCCCAGACCAAATCTCCAGCCTTCGTCCCTCCAAAGCGCATCTCCACAGCTCTCCACCTACACTCGGCGACCCCTCAGAAGCGGGCTCACCACTTACAAATCAAGCTCTCCCCCTTCGCATCGTCTGCATCAGAGATGCTGCGTTCACCACTCCCTGGTGCAACAGCTGCTCTCCATGCAAAGGAGAACAGCAGAGCCAAGAAGTGGCGGGAGATGGCTGTGGTCAGAAAAAGGGGGGAGCGGGGAGAAGAAGGAGGGAAAGGAGGGGGAACAGAATGGGGATTCGTCACGGTGGATGCTAAGTTGATTAGCAGAACTTGGAAGGGGATTCCAGATTGTTGGAGAGCGGCTGCGTGGCATGCATTTTTGACGGCAAGTGCTAAGAGACGGGGAATTGGGAAGAGTGACACTGAATTAGTGACGATATATACTGTTGGTTTTCCCTCTTTCTTTTTTCTTTTGTTCTTTGATACTGCGTAGCGGATCTTGGGTTCTGGTGGAAGGTTTCCCACATGGCTTGGATAAGGCACCGTACCAAAAGTTAGGCGAAAAAAGCCGCGTTGGGCTGGACCGGCTGCCTCCGTCATGAACAAGAGATGCTATCGGGATGGGCTCTTCTTCAATATATGTTGTTGAAGCAGCGGCTTGGAGAAAGAATTACGTTAGTGGTGTGGTAGCACACAACCTTCAAAGAGCCTTACCCGGTTTCGCAACTCATTGTTCTCTCCAGGGGTTATATTATCAGGCCCATACCATCGAAATCACAAACTGCCCCCGAGTACCAGGTTTCAAAAACATTGATCTAATTTAACTTTTCTGATTGAATACAGGATTTCATAGAACGGCCGTCAGCGGACGACGTCCAGATAGACTTAGACGTTCCCCGGACAATAAGTTCCCACATAATGTTCCGACGGAGATACCGCGGCGGCCAACGTCTCCTCTTCCGCACCCTCCACGCCCTCTCACTCTACTTCCCAGAGGTAGGCTACGTTCAGGGAATGGCGAGCCTGGCGGCAACACTGTTGTGCTACTACGATGAGGAAACGACCTTCATAATGTTGGTGCGCATGTTCGAGCTGAGGGGATTGGAGAAGCTTTATCAGGCCGGATTCGGTGGATTGATGCAAGCCTTAGACGAGTTTGAGGGCGGTTGGATGAAGGGTGGACAAGTTAGTCGGCGATTGGTAAGATGGATTCCCCTCCCCCCTTACAAATCTCCCTCCCCCCCCTTCGTAAAAGTCATGCAGGCGAGCCGCCCCCGGAGTTTCAGGACAGGGGTGGTGCGGAAAAGAGTTTAGGGCTTTTTCTGCGAACAGGATAAGAAAGAAAGGAGAAGAGGAAAACAAAGACCGCTGCTGCGCAAACGGCGGGTGAAGGGTGGGCGGATGGGGTGCTGGTGGTGACATGAGTCCACCGGGGCTGCGGCGGCGGGACGGGGTTTTTTTCTTCGCAACCGCTGAACTAGAGCCCCGCACCATCACCATTATCACCACCATCATCATCCCCCCTTACCTTGCTTCACTGGATCTAGGTCCTAAATAAAAGGGGTCAACTAGCAGGGGCGGTTTACAAACTCGCTCCTGAAGAAGAAACTCTTAGCCATCCCCAATGCAGCCCAAACTAACCAACCTGCAAACTCCGTCACCTGTGTGGTTACTGTGGGCAGTAAGGAGGGAGGACAGAAAAAGTAACCCAGACTCGCTAACACATTGCTCACAAAACAGACGAACCTAGGCGTAACCCCAACTGCCTACGGAACACGCTGGTATCTAACGCTCTTTAACTACTCGATGCCCTTCGCAGCCCAGCTTCGGGTCTGGGACGTCTTCATGCTCCTGGGCGACCCGGACCCGGCCTCCAACGCCATCGCCCCCGCCTTTAGTGGAAGTCTGGACGTCTTACACGCAACTAGCACTGCGCTGATCGACGGGATGAAGGAGATCCTGCTCAAGAGTGACTTTGAGGGCTCTATGAAGGTGCTGACTAGTTGGATACCGGTAAAGGATGAGGAGTTGCTGATGAAGGTGGTTAAGGGGGAGTGGAAGGGGAGGAGAAAGAGGAGGGCTAAAGGTGGCGGAGGTGGGGGAGGAGAAGGGTTGGGAGGTGCGAGCCCGGCGTTGCAGTTGCAGTAAGAAGATGGCGACGGGACGTAAGGAGAGAGATAGGAGGAGGGAGGGCGGGGAGAGGGAGGGAGAGCGGGGAAAGAGGGAGAGAGAGGAAAGTGAATTCTTGTCGAGTCTGGTATAGTATGGCTATGTGTACTTCTTGATCTGTGCGTCGTCAACCTGGGCCGGCCTTGGCCCACTTCCTCTCACCCACTCACACTCCGCAATCTGCCTGTCTATGCATGGATGGTGGATGGATACACAATGCACAATCAGTCGGCAACACACCCACAACCCTGCCATTCATACATACGAGCGCATCCACCATCCATGGGAAAGCAGCAGCAATGCGAAAGTTTGCATTACAATGCCCGACCCCTCTTTTTGGAAAAACGACCACCCATTACTCCATCTTGCTCCGCCTCTATCTGCAAGTTGTCTCCCTTTCTTTCCATATTTGTCCCGTTTTTTCTCACACTCTCACCTCACTCCCTAAAACGCAACCACCAATCAATATATTTGTTGGCTCTTATGGCGACACATGGCCTTTTTTTTTCTACCCTTTTCCTTCTTCCTTGCTTGCCTACTGCCATTATTTTCTTATTCCATTTGCGGTCCTTCCTGCTTCGTTCCTTTGCTTCCTTCGTATTCATTGGAAATGGAGGGTGAAAAAACAGTAGATTGTGTGGGGTTTTTTCGCTTGCTGTTTACTTTTTTTCTTTCTTTTTACTTTTTCTACATGACTGCTATGACTACGGTATTGCTCTCTATCATATCATATCATATCTGAATGAATGAATGAGTGAATGAATGGGATGGTTTTTGTTCAGCAAAGGTGGATGAGTTGTAGGCGGTTGTTTTTTTAACTTTCTTTGCCTTTTTTTTTTTCGCTTCAAGCTTTGTCCAACTTGACTTGACTTGTCTAGCTGGCGAGATTGGGTATGGTTAGTATGGTATGGTATTATATTTACTTATTTACCATGGACTATGCTTCCTCCCCTTTGCACCATGTTATATTATTATTGTCTGCTATTTTTCTTTCCCTTTTTTTTTTTTTTTTTTGCTTCATGGTGCCTTATCTTATTCGTGTCTTGTCCGCTAGGGCACGGTACGTCCGAATGGGAAAGATTATTTTCCCTCTTCCTTTCTTACTTTCTTCCTAACTCGGGTTCGGTGATGGGCGTTTTTTTCCATTTTTTCCATTTTCATATTTATTCTATGATATCTCCCTTCTGTTCGGTGGTATAGCACACATGAACTTGGCTTTTTTTCTCCTTTTTTTCACATTTCCAACACTAGAATAATCACCTTAACTCCCTTTTTAATGCGAATTTAAAGTTTCCCCTTCAACCCCCCCCAACCCCCAACCTCCTTTCACCTCGTTCTTGTAACCTCACTTTACCATTCGTAGATTCACATATTATCACCCAACGATAAATTGATAGACTAACCAGTATTCCCCCCCCCCCATCACACACCTGACAAAAACCCCATCGGAGTGGCGTAGATTAAGGTAAAGTGAAGTAAAGTGTGGCGTGGGTTTGGAAAGGAAAAAGGAAAAAATAAAATAAAAACAGGAAAAAAGAAAACAGGAAGAAAAAAGAAAAGGGGGAAGGAAAAAGGAAAAAGGAAAGAAATGCTTGTAAACAAAAATAAAAAAAACAGTTGTGCTCAAGTACTCGAGTAGATCCCGAAACTTGACACCTCATCCTTCAATTCTTCCCCGGCCGCTATATCCCCAGGATGATCCATGCTTGCCAAATTGCGGCTGACATACCGGTCTCATCCTCGCACTGGCACACCGGGAAGCGAGTTTGTGGAGAGGGGGGGAGAGGAAAAGAGAGGAAAAAGGAAAAAAAGAAGGGAAAAAAGAAAGAAAGAAAGAGAGAGAGAGAGAGAAAAAGAAAAAGAGGTTATTGTAACAATGTATCATACCTTGACCAAATCGAACCAGACCAGTCTTTTATGTCGTCCATCCAAACAGATGAAGCCAATCTACCGTACCGTAATCTACAGTATCTATACTCTTCCAGTCCCGGTACCGTATGGTACGGTAATCTAGGTAGTCGACCATACGTCATACGCGGGGACTTTTTTTTTCTTTCTTTTTTTCTTTCTTTTTTTCTTCGAATTTATGCGAGGTCAAGTCTGGGTAGATATCCCATGCTGTGTACGGTACTCGAGTGCAGCATGATATTACCTGCACTCGAGTATCATAACTATGATAATGTAACTACGAGCACAGGTACTGTACAGTGCTCGTGCAACACCCATGGAGTAATGGATGATTTGAGTGAATGCGGCTCATAGGGTTTCGTGTTATGGGTCGCAGGGTTCTCAGCCTTGCAAAGGAAATTCTTGGAATTCCTCTGCCTGTTGCAATGAGTTTATCGATATTCGTGTCCTTGTACCATACTTGTGCAGGACTGTGGGGCTCTGGTTTTATGTATAGCGCTCGCTTGCTTTCTCGTATATCGGTATGGGATGCGGAAGATCGGTTAATATTAATATTATTGGCTGGGGGAGGGGGGTTGGATCTAATCGCGGGTGTGAGGATGGTGGTGGTGGTGGGATACTGCCGGGCTGGTTACACTAAGAAATGGGGAATTTCGCTTTCATGGATAAGAGCACCCGCTAGAAAATCAGTGAAACAGCTAGCCGAGGTTAATCTGCAAAGTAACCCCTGCCTTGTGCTCGAGTACGAAAACATCCCCCGGGTTACTTGTCCGTTGATATCGGTGGGGGGGTTTTGCTTTTGGGTGGAAATAATTTGGTACGGCACACGGGTCCTATCACTTCTCTGCCTTGGCTCCGTGTTTTGGGGATGCCGATGTCGGTTCTGCTCTGTTAGCCATCTCGAGCGGAATTGCCACCCGAAAATCCCCTGGTTTGGCATGCCCGAGGATGGGAGTTATGGATGGGGGCTCACATGACGAGGAGTCCCTAAAAGTTGTGCAGGCAATTCCCGGAGATGATCGAATCGAAACTATCTATACGGTATTTTGAATTTTGGACATTTTTAGGCGATTGGCGGCTGTCCAAAATACCACTACAGTATTACGGTATTATTGTTTTGGTGGGAAGTGGCGTTGACCCACTATTTGCTTCGCTCGTGTGAACCCTGACATAGGGATACCATAAAAACTCGAATAATTGAACCTGGCGCTAAGCCGTCTGAAATTCCCTCCCTTGGATAGGGAGGCGAGGGCACAGCGAAAGCTGGCCTCCTGAGCTTGAGCTGAAGACAAAATGAAAAATGAAAAATGAGCAAGACATTACCAGCAGAGGCAACTTCAACGTCCTCGCGTGAGGTCCAATTATTCGAGCTTCTTACGGGCAGGCAATGGATAAAATTATAGATGTGAGACGCACACCTCCCTTACACGTCCAATGAGAAGTGATCATTGCCGTGCAGTACCGGGAGAGAGAAAGTTTCGTGTGCGTTATAAGTACCGTATACAGATAGATGCGCCGACATTGGTGCACTTCAACAGTGAGATCCAAAATTGGATGAGTGGCGTCTCCGAGATAGAGCGTTGTTCTCACCCAGGAAGAGGTTGATGGGAGTTTGTGATCTATTGGTGGTGCCGAGATGCCTTTGTGATGGTCATTGACCACGAGATCTTTGGAGATTTGATACTCGCGGCGAGAATAAGTCCTGAGACAACGGATGCCTCTACAATTCCCCACAACCCCCAACAATCGCAATACCACCATCGCTTAAGCCGATATATTCTACCAAATATTTGGCTCCTAAAGAGAGGTAGGGACTCTAATATAGAGGCATTTGGTATTATAGACATTACAGTTGTGGTTGCCATAGTAATAGTTATCGTCATGGCTCAATTTGGGGGGGGTTGTGGTTGCGCCCGTTGTCTCAGGACTTATTCTCGGCGCGAGTACAAGTAATCGGGTTTTCTATTATCTGTAGTCGGGTTAGGGTTTGGTGGTGTGACAGTGACACTGATTTTGACGGCCGGTGTAACGGCCGTCAAGCGTGGTCCAAGAGAGGGGCTTGGGGAAAGGGTCCGGGTTGGCCGATTTTAATGTGCAAAATGTTCCAAAAAGGCATTCATCGCCGCCTTATCTCCTCGACCGGGAGGACATCAAACATTTCATATCATCCCTGTCAAATTTTGAGACATAGGTGACTAAGGCCGGTCTGGCTCTCTCCCTCGAATTCGTCAGAGACTGTTAGAGTAGGTGTGGATAGCTAATATTAATTATGGCCAAAAGTCCACGAGTATCATACCGGATTTCTGTGAAATTTTGCTTATTGACCTATCTCAAACACTGACATGGCCAGCGCAAAATTTTCGGTGTCTCGTTAGTCTCGGTAATGGGCAACACCGCAATATTTGGGTACTCGAGTATTAATTGATGGGTAATTGCTTGTTTCTTTCCATGAGCCTTGCACCGGTCTCCCGATACGGTAGAGTAGCAGTTGATGTGCAGTGTGTGGCTTGACAAGCATTCCGATCAGTAGGTCTAACCGGGGAAACGCAGGATGGCGCAAAAAGCACCTCTCAATCCACAATCGAGCAACAGGTGGACTCGAGTAGGGAGGACCGGTATCGTGCTCAAACATTGGAGAACCAATTTAGTACGGGTGCTCAGATACACACAGATGATTACTCGAGTATCTCTGCTTAGTACTGTACTGTAGGTCTTGTAGTGGTGCGCAACTGCTACCGGTTGCTCATGTTTCGAAGCCATTCCGCAGGTCGCAAGCTTTGTGCCCAGTTTGTTTTCTCTTTTCTCTTTTCTTTTTTCTTTTTTTCTTTTTTCTCTCTTTTCTTCTTTTTCTCCATTTTTCTTTTCCCCACATTATTGGTGAGACAAACGGCCGTCCTACCAGGATTCGTTGTCTTATTAGCTTCTTTCGACCGCCCCTCAAATCCCCGTTCGGTAGGCGGTCTGTGTGCTCGGTTATCAGCATTCGATAGCTTTCTCCCAAGGTTTTGATCATAAATTTTGTCGAGTCTTGGCGTGCGCTCGGGATTTTACAGTGTATCGATATTAACTTTATCCTTCTGGGATTCTGAGACATGATGCTACCGGTACTCGTACTTGTATACCGGTAGACGAATCCGGCGCTATAAGCTGCTTGCATGGAACTTGATTTGTGCTTGAGGATGACTAATGACGCTGTGCTGCGGTTGTTATGAGTGTCTACGAGTAATGGAAAGATGGAAGGGCGGGGCGTCAAAAAGGTAAAAGTGTAACTGAAGCAGTTCCGTAAACCCTATTATGCTTTACTCGAGTAGAACTCTGTATTATAACTTATTGCCAAGTATACAAGTAATACGGTATGAAGGATTTGCGGCAGCTGTAAGTGGCACAAGAGACTTGAGCGGGAGTGTATTTGCCCGCATACCGCCACCATAAAGTTTAGGCCAAATGTAGGTGACTTTGGGAAGTCTCGATCTAAAACAGGTTGGCCAAGCGAAGCGTTTGGGAAAGTGACTGGTGGCTAATACGGTAACTCGGTTTTAAAGGGAAAAGTAAAAATGGAGCTGTAGAAAAAACTCGAGGGTGTAATCATTCACCGATAGACTGGTAGAGTAGGTATGTAAACCCAAGTAGAATCAGTATCGGTATGGTAAACAAAAGGGGACTGCCGGTAAAATACCGCGCAGTGAGTGGGAAAAGTGCCGTCGCCCTACGGTACTCCAGGAGAGTAAATTCTTCACCGGGTGGACCATAGTAAGCAGTTTGTTACCACTTTACACAAACTAAAGATCACCTTCGAGAGGAAGGCTTACCCTTTTCTTCCCAAAAGAGGTACCGGGGTCAGCAATTGGAAAGGAATATTTTGGAGAATGCGCAGATGAACTTAAGATTTTCCATTATTCACCGATTCAGCCAGATATCCGGTCGTCGCTCGCACGTCCTTCTGAGACCCTATCAGGAAAAGGCTATCAGTTATCGTTTCCTTTATTTTTCTTGCTTCTTTTTTTCTCCTTTTTGCTTCTTCCAATATCTTTCAATTCTTCAGGCGTATGATATTTCTGGCTGTGATGGAACCAGTAACATTATGCACTCCATATTCGCCTCCAACAGCAACGAGAGCAACAGAAGCCTCCTTCCCCACCTTGTAAAATCTTAGGCATTGGTCCTTGGTCAGCTGTGAAGCAGACTTCTCGAGGATGTTCGTTGGGGATTATCACCAATCCGAGTTTTACCAAGGGATGCAATATCCTTCGCCTGCTTGATGGCTCTCCCATGCCCAGGCCAGGCCACGGGTAAGTGCGAGAGGGGTGAGTGCCAGACGAGTTTTTTTTTTTTTTTAAGAGGAGAGAAAGAAGAAAAAAAAGAAAAAAAGAGACAGGATAATTCACTCCTATGATAAAAGTATCGATCTCCCGCTCTGTCACACCCTTCCAGCAGCGCAGTTCCCTTGGCCGTGAATTGTCTGTGGGATGCTGAAAGCTACTCGCGTTTACCACGTACCGTAGTTTTCTGAAGGCCTAAAATGTGAGGAAATAGCGATTTCTGCTCGGTACTCCGCCTTTGCATTTGTCTTAGGATTCGTAATTGGCTTGGGTTTGCAGCAGAAAGGGATGAATGAGAGAAGGAGGAGAAGCCGAGGGAGTTCACAATGAGCGAGTGAGTGCGGTGGGTATGATGAGGAAGGGTCACGAGAGGGGAGCCGGTTGAGGGATAGGACTTAGCTCTGTTCTATGATAACAAGGGAGCGGCTGTTTTTTTTCTTAAGGAAAATATATGCTGGTTTGATACCCCTTCCCGTACCACATCGACCCGGGGGTCCCCTAATCCGGAAGAGAGAGACATCGTGGAAAAATTTAACTGGAGACAGGATTACATGTATTTCATCCCTATCACTACACGCAATTCTTCTTTGAGTCAAACAGCGGAAGGAGTATCATACGAATCAAGAGACCAACATCGATGTACGATATTTCCCAAGAGAGCATAGCGTAATTCTTTGCTTTAATTTGTGTGTGATAAACCTTAGCCTTGTCAGTCCTCCTCGAGGTTACCCCATTCTCCAGCCACTCTTCAACTACACTGGTGTATTTGCAGTATGATATGATACGGGTACGGTACAGTGGTCGAGTACCGGTACTTTACTCGTTTCTAGGACTAGGTCTGCGGCAATGGTTTGAAAACCTCTCACTCGGGCTACCCGCGGAGGATGAGCCCTTTGTATGGCAAACTCTCCTCTACCTTCATTGAGCCGTGCTTTGCGGTAGGTGCCGTAACCCGCGCCCCTCTCTGTATTTCCGTCTCTCTATCAGTATCTTCTCTGACGCTGCTGCAGGTTTCTCGTATTTACCGTCCGGCGCCCGGCCGTCCAGCCTTGTTTACACACCAGTACCATTATCATTCTTGCCTCAATATAATATCATATGATACCTGGACAGGGCAAAGCAGTGCCCAAGCTGGAGTGAAGCGAGGCTGCCAAGCAAGTAACTGCAAACGGGAGAAAAGGCAATCTCTATCTAGGATTCGCGGAAAAACCACAATTGACGAACCTGGCCAGGCAGCAGTATGCACATCAGGATTGGACTGGTTTAGGAAAACTCTCCGTAACACAGAATGGGAAGAGTCCTGGGAAAGCAATGAACCAATGGACGGAAGTAGAATTCAATCATTGAATGACGCTCTGTCCTTCTGTTTCTCTTTGTCTTCCTGATTTTGACAGGTCGATATTGTTGGGTTGTATTATGTTTTATTTTTTTCGTGCTTTTTCCTTTTTTTTGAAGTCCCTCGAAGTTTTCCCTGGTCAGAGATGTGGTGCGGGTAATTTTCCTACTTGATTCTTGTTCAAGCCATTTCAAGGGTCAATGTGGATTAACTTCCGCCAATAACCGTCGTTCCGGGTCATATTGTGATCTCCACTCCCATTCCTGAATCCCTATGTTTCCCTCGACCCTTCCTTTCTCACCCTCCTCTACGAGTAGTGTAGCGAACAGGACGTTTACGTGCAACTTTTGAAAACATGAAACAGCCCGCCCACTAAACGGGGCAGTCGGTTCCGAGTTGTCTGGATTGATGATCCAGGACGAGCTCTGGGATTCCAACTTGAACTGAGGGACCCCTGGGTGTTCCTAACCAAGCACCTTATATCCCCATGCCCTGGACCTAGCTTCACTGCGAGGTCGTCCCAGAAAGGTAATTTAATTGGGCTTTGCTTCAGGGCTCCTGCACTCTCTCAAACGGCCAAAACCCACCATTGCTGCCGACTCTTGCTCTCTGATCAATCAAAGTCATTCATTCATGCAGTGGCATATGTTACTCGAGTTGTTGGAAAAGGACTGCGCGGCGAGCGCTTTCTGTATGTGCGATATTCCTTGTCATGCAATGATATGCGCCTGCTTACCTCCTCACGAATACAGAGCGTAGAAGCACGCTTTTGGACAGTGTCATTCGCTTCTTACTCTCTGCAGATGGGGTGCCCCAAATAAAACCCAGATATTCCCGTTTCGTTTGTTTGTTTACAGGACCCTCTTTTTCTTTTCTTTTCTTTTCTTTCTTTCTTTCTTTCTTTTCCCTTCCTCTTTTTCCCTCTAGCAGCAGACCTGGTGTTCGATGACTCCCGGGAGACCCAATCGAGTAATATTTCAAGTATTGGAGGTAATGTATCGTCATGATCTCTAGGGAGATATAATATATTTGAGATTGCGGAGCAGCGTACTGAAAACGATCAATTATTTGTTTGCTTATGCTAGGTTAATTATTATTATTTTCTTTCCTTCTCGCTTGACTGCCTTTCCATCCAAAAAGTCCGACAATCAGCCCCGCCATCCAGGTCAGGTCCCAGAGTTTTTCTCCAGCCTTCAGAGCTACCAGTACCGTGCCTCTTTCCTCCACATCTCCACAACCCTTACCCCAGCACGGAGTCTCCGAGACCGCTCACACGGCATCAACCTCCCAACTCCCACCAAGATAAACTTTCTCATCTGAATCTCTCACAACAGCCGCGTTCTCATTCCGCCTGCCTATCCGTTCTCATTCCGAGACCACTTCGCTTCGTACCGAAAGTCAACAGCTCCATCAGCCATCCTTCGTGGCGTGATCCTGTACCGAGATTAACAGTTCCCCACGGTTTCAAGTTAGATCACCTCATTATATAGGAGGCTGCGGTACATAAACTTTGGGTTCTACAGCACGTACGGTAATCTACAACAGCTTCAACACCGCAACCGATCACGGGAGGAACCACTCAATCTTATTGGTAGCGAAAGCTACCAAAAAGAGGGGTTCGGATTTCCTGAAATATTGGGGTCATTTCATTCGACCGAAATCCCGAGGGATCCTTCTATTGTTGTTATTTTTTTCTTCTTTCTTTCCCTTTTCCTTTAGTGAGGGGGTGGTGGATTGAGAGTACTCGAGTACAGTAGTACCACCGCTACTACTGGTACAGTACTGGATTATCTTAATACGTTGAGTACAGAAAGGCACTATCGTTGATTTGTGCCAATTCTGGTAAGGATAATCTCTGTCTCTTCCAACAATCCCTGTCAAGCCAAAGCAAGCCTAGCGCGTTATCGCTAGTGCCAAGTGCGTGCGAACAAAGTGTGCATCCGTGCAACACCAACCACCCGCGGGGCCCAACAACCGTAGGTGTGCACCGCCAACCGTTGACTTGTTTTTCTCGCAGCAACGACGACGCAGCCACGGACCACGCTTTTCCCACGCGCACACCACGCTTTCCTTCGCTGCTCTTCTTCCCTTTCTACTTCTTTCTTAGTTTTTATTTTATTTTGCATTTTTCTCTTTCAATTTTTTTTCCATTTTCTTTGAAACATTAATTTGTATTTATTTTATATATTTTTATACCTTTTTAACTGTTTTTGTTTTGCTAAATTTTTTATTCCCCCCCCCCCCCCCCGTTGTCACTTTTTGGCTCTTTTTAGCCTTTCGACCTGTCTCTCTTTGCCGGGGAAAAGGGTCCTCCTTGTTTTATTTTTCTCTTTTCACTCTTGTTGTGTCCCTTCTCTCTTGGGGCAGTTGAAATTTCGTTTCTTCACGACTGGTCACTGCTTTTTGGGACCTAGGAGGGAGCTACTCCGGGGCTTTGGTGCTGCCTCCCCTCTGCACCTTTACCCCCCCCTCTCTCTTCCCTCTCCTTGTTTATCTTCCTTTCCTCTCCAGAGTCACTCCTTGGTTGTGTGTCCCCTGGCTATCTTCAATTCTGGAAACCTTACATTTCTTGTTTTTATTTCTGTTCGATATCTTTTTTTCTTTCCTTTTTCCCCCCCCCTCCTTCCCTAGCCTGTGGTTTTCTTCCCTTTCTGTTCGATTATTACTTTTTCGACATTTGCCCCCCTCCACCATCCCCCCACTTTC
>Ga0307509_10001606_pt1 | contig 37939 bp, 30 predicted proteins | sample 10_EM_MG_FD_202245 | JGI IMG/M metagenome (GOLD analysis project Ga0307509, IMG submission 202245) | Populus trichocarpa ectomycorrhiza microbial communities from riparian zone in the Pacific Northwest, United States - 10_EM | ecosystem: Host-associated > Plants > Roots > Unclassified | place...
ACAGGCCATAAGTTTTGTATATTTTACTAGCAGGGGGTGTTGCGCTAACATGGGGTAATGTAGCAAATTGGGTATAAAGGCAGCGGAATAGGTATCATGGCTACCCAATTCGCCCACTTACCCCATGCTAGAGTAGCACCCCTGCTAGTGAAATATACAAAACTTATGGCCTGTACCTCCGTATGGGGGGCAGCTCCGAGAACTCCGCAATACACAGGAAAGCTCAATCTGCACTCTTCCCAAACTGATATTATTAACTATCTTGCGTGGGAATAAGAGTTCGGAACCGGAGACCGGCGACTGAGCTCTCAGCAGCAGCAGAGACCATTGACCAAACACTAGAATAAAAAAAACGGCAAGGCCATTTTTATTGAGTGTAATTGGGCCTCCTCCTCCTCTGCTACCAGGAACCTGTTGGTAATTTTCTCAGCACTTTCAGGGTCGTTTCTTCCGCCATTGAGTTGGTAGTTGGCGGTTGCCTCTTCTGGACATTTAATCCCACTCCAAGCACTAGTACAGTACTGTACTCGAGTAGAAAGAATACAAAATCATTTATATAAATAGCCGGCTTATCCCTTCATTCTCATTTACCATTTTTTGGTTTCCTAGCACATTACGGGATTAGGAATAGATGTGCGCGGTAATCCTGTAGATTTCCCCTACCATCTCTGGGAAAACGCCTATGCTAATCCAACGATATTAACCATGCTAACGAGATGCAAATGGAGGTAGAGATCAAGGGAGGTAAATGATAAGGTCGCTTACCACACTCACTCGGACAATCTACTAAGTTTGGAGTATCAAATATGCAACAGAGCCAAGATATAGTTGCCTTAGCCGAAAGTTGGGCGATAACGAATACCAGTTACAGCAAATTCTGGGTAAACTCGAACCCCCCCACTACTCGTATACTCTTTAAGGTGGCAATGACTTCTGTTGGTAAATGCACCCCCCTCGGGAGAGTAGCTACCACCTGCCATATGGATAATACAGCGGGCCGTATTTTCCCCAGAATTTACGGTAGGCGATCAGAGGGCTATCATGCCTGCTTCCACGTGCTATACTGTAACACCCCATGGATCTGCACTGGCATTGCGAGATTCTCGAGTCGGGGGATTTCGCAAGTTTCCGCAGTCTGATCGGTCAATGTTGTTTTGTGACTCTTATCTTCTGTGGTCGCAACACCAGAGTTGTGAGAGGCAGGAATAGACAGCAAGCATCATATGGTATATACTTTCATTGGGAGCAGGAGGAACGCTCCGGTTTTGGCTAAAAAGGTTGGTACAGGTAGTAGAGTACCGGTACTCGTACTCGAGTATATGCTAGTGCAAGTGCCAGGGGAGATGCTTGAGAGCAAGCAGGGATTGTTTTGCAGGTTAACCTAAACAGCCTGCTCATTACCAGTAACCCTCTAGCGGGTGCTGTACAAGGCCAGGTGAGATGCCTTCGTATATACGAGATAGAACCGTGAACCAGCATAATAACCTATGCCTCGGACGAGTACTCGTAATGTCCTGACGTTTGTGAACACAACTGCTATTGCATACACTCAAAATTCAGCTTTTTTGCCCGGATCTTGGCATCATGCAATAGTGGTCCTGTTCACAAACGTCAGGACATTACGAGTACTGTACAAGTGCCAGAGGCGGTGTTTTCGCACGAGACATGGATTATTTCGCCGGTTAACATAAATTAACTATTTACTAACCAGGTACGAAAACATCTCCCCTGGTATGATAATTGTGCCTGACAAAACAAGCTATTTATTCCATTTTTTTCTGCACATCACTCAAGGATCCTACTACAGGTAGTACAGGCACTGCTCGTACAACATCTTGCAGGCGTAACCCTTACCCATTCTGCAGCCAACCGAAATCGGGAACTTACCGAATCTAGCTCACCACATCCTATCCCGTACTCGTTCTCCCCAGAGACCAGCATAGGGCTTCTATGAGCATGTCATGATCAGTTCAAGCAGCTGGAGCTCCCGTTCCGCAAGAGTAGCCTCCATAGTGCCGTCAAACGCAGCGGTAAAGACTCAGCCTAAAAATCCCTCCATCGATATTAAAGCAGCACGCTCCTCAGCGCCGGCATCAGCTGTCGCCTCCGCAATCTCTACCCCTAGTGCAGGGCGAGGGGCGAACTTGTATATACCACCATCCTTAGATGTGCTACTCTGTGCACTGGCCCGTAAAGTCCTTGTACTCGTACGGAGGTACAGGGCATAAGTTTTGTAGGTTACACAGAGGGTGAGGGCAGCAAACCTCGCGTGTGGAACCTACAAAACTTATGCCCTGTACCTCCGTATGTACCAGACAGGGTGATGCTTTTAGCCCTCAAGGTTAGCTCCCCCGCACTCCATCTCATTCTATCCAGAGAGAGCAGATTAAGTAAGGTCAATGACAGCTATGCACAAAACTAGCTTGCTTTGTAGCACATAGCTTAGGCTTTGTAATAATATACAGCTAAATACCATAGCTCCGCGAATTTCTCTGAATATCACTAGTGCGCCAACGCCTGCTGCACTGTGCTTCTTTAAGCCAAAGATATCCTATACAATGTTGGCGACTTCCAGTCTCGTAAATTCCATGTTGGCGGTAAGCGCGAATTTCTTTTGCAAAGCAGCCATGAGTGAGAGCTCGAGCCTCATTGTGAATCTTCGATATATAATACCATGATCGAGAGCTAGAATACAGTAACCTGCAAACAGTAGTCAGATGATCATGCGGGCACCTGGCAGGGTTAGAAATAAAGAAAATTGTAGGCACGGACCGCCCGCAAAAATTCCGATAATACACTATCTCCGCCCTCCTGTAATCTCCAGATTTTAGGCCAAAAACACCTGATAAGGATTAGAGTTTTCCTGAGTGCCCATACCAAATCCAGATTCTAATATCCAGACACTTCATCTCTCCACCCCGGACAACTTACACATGTCACTAACAGGTTCTCGGACAGCCTCCCCATGGGTTCCCAGTCGCATCATCTCGAACCAAGTTCTAACATACCATGCGGAAACCATCAGTCTTAGGCTCAATGGCACCTCTAGTTTGAGGGACTTGCAACTTTATGATAGCACGGGTACAGTAGAAGTTGCTGGTACTGTAGCCCCAATGGATCCCAGTACAATATTGTAGTAGCTACTGCACCCACCACAACCTAGATTTTCCCTTGACCTTGACCTTACATCTTTGTATTAGGCCCTTTCTAGTCGATCACGGTCACGACTTTTTCCGTAGGGATTCTTTTCACTACTAGATCGTTCTGATAGCCTAACTTGGGTGCGATAGAGGTCTAAACAGGAGACCACCGGTATTGCCTAAGGGTGCTTGTTGACCATCTCTGGGTCAAGGATAGCTGCCCAATGACAGGTGCCCCCACGTCGCGAGGGGAGCTGTTAAGTAATAACACCAGGAGTTCAGCACCCCCGGATCAGAAGTTTATCTATGAAAGTGGGTCATAAATTTCAGGGTCTGGGGTTAAGATCCTTGTGTCGCTACTATTGCGGGATGGATTGGATGGATGGATTTGATTCATATCTGGGGTGTCAAGGAGTAGCCCTGGAGGTATTTAATTAATATTAAAAATATCAACAACGTGCTCTAGGACTTCAAAGTTTTCACGGGAAGCCATACTTCTGCCCACAATCCTCGAAGACTACTGTACGTCTCAGGCTGTCTCCCGCCCATCTTCGGATTTCGGATTATCTTCGCATCCCGTCTCAGTGCTAGCTCTCGAATATCTCTAGAGGTTCAATTCTGGTCCCTACTCTCTCATTGGCCAGTCTCAGTATGGATCATGTTTCATTATTGGATCCCCCATTCAGGTTTATTGCCACCCTCTCTCTGCCCCGGCCCTCCTCTTCCAGCGACTCGGTACTTGAAACCAGACAGACTTAGTCTTGCGGTGTTCTAGGTTTCGATGAGTCGGCGCGGGCAGCTTCTGTAGTCGCCCCTCGAGATTCCCAGGACACCTCGCCGCCGGATAAAGTCTCATAATCCATACCGTAGACCATGTGAGGACTGAAAGGCGGCACATTCTGCGAGGCTTGGCAAATGTTGGTATGTATCGTAGTTTTGATCCATACTGAAGGGGAGGTTCCTTTAGTGCCAGCGCACGCCAGGCCCCGCTAAAGGTGCCGCCTCACTGAGCCCTAGCCTACGGGTACGGGTGGTCTAGGGGTGCCCCGCATGCAAACACGGGGGCCCGTGCCGCTATCTAACACCGAAAAGCTGCGCAGTTATGAGTTAATAGCGAAAACAGCTGATCATTTAAGCTGGGATGGCCACCCTGGGCAGAAGACCGGTATTAGTAGCTCACACAGGTATATAGCATCTTCGATGGGGTGTTTAGACACATGAGTTTGTTCTAAAAGGTTTCCAGGGTTCCGGGCTCCTTAACAGCCGAGATTCGCGGACGAAAGTGCACTCGGGCAGCCCTCTCAAAGAAACGCCGGCTACCGAAATATTGGCGAGATTTATTCGCATCTCGGTAGCCGGCTTCTTTCTTGGCAAAAGACCCGCGAGTATGTCTGCCGCCCCCGCTATCCCGGGTCTCTATTCATATATGATAGTACCTACTCAACCGGATTTACTTAACCGGATATGATGCCTCGCTAGGTCGTAGAGATTTCGCGGCCGCCCCAAACTCTCATATAAAAAGCACACTGTAAATTAGAAAGCGGGGGTTTTCCATCTGCACGGAGCTTGAATGCACCTTACCTTCTTATCATTATACCACAAGCGGACCTGTGCATGTACTCAAAAATTTCGAGGTCTCTACGATAGGAAATAAGTAATTCATTCACCGATATCGCAAATTTCATAGCTTCACAGCACTAGATTCCGCGGGAACAGTGGTAACCTGAGCCACTGACACATATCCCACGTTTCAAAGGCTTTGGAAAAACGTCAAGTACGGTACTAGTACTGTACGAGTACTGCACGGCCCCCAATCTGTCCGTACACCTAACCTCAGATAGGATATTTACAAAAAGAACACCATGATAGTCTGTAATTATCAGCTCAGAGTGGATTCACAGGGTAACCCTTGGCACTCTGCAATCTTCTCCGGGCTCTCTTTGTTCTGGCCGCTCGTCGGGGGACCACTCATTAGAGACCAATCCCACCATGGCAAGCTTAAGGAGGACAATTCCCCAAAAGGGAAAGAGGGAGAAATGATGGTAATAACAATTGAGTAATAAACCGGGTTGCTCGTGTAGGGGGTGCATGTTTTTCATCTTTTCTACCGAATAAGTTTGAAAATGCAGATTGGAAGGAAGGAAGGAACCCCATCTTGACTGTTGGTCGATATTGGAGGGGCAATGTATCTTGTGCTAGAAGGATGCATCACGAACTTTCCTCTTCTTCTCACCCGCATCCCCACTGTACCGGGTGGAATCCCGAAGTTTGATCCATCCGGGGTGGCGGGGCCCAACCCACAAAACCACCGTCTTGGCACCGGTCTCCAGCTGTGATATATCCCGTAGGGGGATAATTGAAACTCAAGCTAGGGCGTTGGAGTCGCCTTTCTTGGTAAGGTCTGGCACTTTTTTTGTTTTTTTCTCTTAGGCCCGGGGCGGAGGGGGGTGAGTTCTCGCAGTGCTCCCGCCCCCTATCCAAGAGAGGGAATTTCGGACGTCTTAGCGGGAGGTTCAGTTATTCTAGTCCTTGCGGTGCCGGTACCATAGGAACTCGAACAACCTGGCCAAGTGCAGTACAGTACTAGGATACCGCCTCTCATACCGTGCCCGGGGGGGTCATTAAAAACCGGAAAACATAACCCTTGTTTCTATACACAATTGTACAGGATCGGCAGAAATAGTTTCCCAGCTTTTAACGACCCCCTGGGTATTTACTCGCTAGATCACAATCGGATCTTGGCTCGCGCGTAGGGGGGCTTGCTCAACAAGCGGTCACCATGCGGAGCAACAATAAGTTTAGCAGGGTAGGTTAGTAGAATCGCGAATACCAGTTAATGGTGTCTGATGGGCCCAGCTCGCCCAAGCTATACCGGGTCCGGAAAACATCATTCCCTCTGAGGGTGTTTTGTCGCTGGTTGCTGAGATCAACTATGGTGGAGCTAGAGTGTATTTTTTCTTTCTCTTCATTTCCCTTGTCTCGGGGAGCAAGCTCTTTAGTCCGCCTTTCGCTCCTTCCTGGAGGAGGAAATTTCGGACTACCTAGCACATTGCCCAATTGTTCAACTTCTTACAGTAGGAAATTGTGTTCGCTACAGTACTTCAAGTAGGTAGTTACTAGTGGGTGGGTCCTCTTCACAGCTCATCACTCTATCCACAACTGAGTCATCCTGGCCCGTCGGTGAAGGCACCGGTGCCGGAGCTGTCGTCTAGGGAATGAATCCGCCCTGTCCCCAGGGCGGGTTACCCGGGAGCATTATCCCTTGCAATGGTGTACAGTAGTCGAATTTCCCCACATTCTGCTAACTATTGACTACTCGAGTATAGCAGTCGATTGCCTCGCCCGCGCAGTATACCCTGCATATTTCCGAGCTTCCGAGTATTATATTATTGGGGTAGAGCGCAAGAGGAGCTCTTGCAAGGGTTCCACGATTACTAGAACCGGGTTATCGCCACTCCCCCTAATAGGTGCAAGCGGCAGGCATATGAGTGGTACAGGGAAGGCCCATCGATGTTGATTTTGGCCAAAAGTGGTGGCATGCGGCCACCAGCTCATCTCCAAACACGTGTCTTCCATTGCTCAACAAGAGCCCAGATTCTTTTTTTTTTTAAATGAGATGTATTGAATTGCATACCAGGCACCTGACCTGTCAATCGCGTTTGTCCTAAATTGACAGAGACAGGAGGAAGTGGGGATCCTCTGAGGCGCACCAAGATTTTAGCTATGCATGGGACTATTGTTTGATCCTTAGCTCCTGTACTAGACTATTACAGGTCCGCAACAACAGCTCTCAGCACGAGCTTGGCGACAAAAGAAACTGATCCACACTTCGGTGTCCATGCGAAGAGCGGAAATTTAGCCAGCCAGCACAAAGGCGCGCAGTAAATTCTACTCTTCAGATGGTACAGAGACCAGATGAATCACATATAAAATTGCGTGTCTTGGTAGAGCTCAGGGGCTTTTCCTTCAGAAATCTAGTGTTCTATAACTTGGTCCTCAATAACGTGAATCCTCACATCGAATCCTACCACTTAAAAGATCACTAGATTTTTCAGAGGTTATGGCGGTGAGTAGGCACCTGTTGAGAACGGCATATTACCTAAAAAAGCCGGTGGGCGTCGGTTTCTTTCGCCACCATGCTCGCACAACCGCAGATCAGATTTTGGCGGTAAGGTGTACGAAACCAGACCCCCGGGTACTGTTTGAAAAAACGTGAGGAAATCCAACACTGTGGCCACTCCAGGGGGGAAGGGCTTAGTTTTCTTCGGAACCGGGGATTAAATCTCACCAGTGTCATGCGGATTTATCAAAATGGTACAGCACAGTACTCGAGTACTTGAAAACGAAAGTTTAATAGTGGTTGGAAATGAAATCCCCGTCGGTATGATGCCCGTGGAGACCTCCCGCACGGGTCAGGTATCATGACGGGCTTCTCGCCGCGGCCACCCCGCTATTGCGGACAAGTGAGCCGTCGTAGCACATCCAAGCATCGGTTCGCCGCATAAGATAACTAGATCAGAAGGAATTGCGACACCAAAGCCGGAGGTTAGAGGATTTAGAGAACTCCAGGGGTCAGAGGAGTACTTTATGTTCATTTCCAGGCCTGAGAACCAGGTTTTCTGGCCGACCCTGCCACGTAACCAGTGTCGGTGGGCCTAGCGGCGAGCGCGCTGCGTGGAAAGTTAGTAATTAGAGTATTAATTCATTTAGGCGCTGAGCGAGGAATGAGAGAGAGAAGTGGATTTCAGGCCACAGTGTTCTTGGGATAAAGAACAATCGTCGCGTGTAAATTTACCTTGGAATAAAATCGCTTGATCACATAATATCACTCATAGTAATCGTTCTTTCTTTCTTTTTATTGGGAAACTGCTGTTTGGGGTCCATCTCCTACTCATTACTTCGGGGTCTGGGCATAGGCGAGCACTCCGGGAGATACTGGTATTTGACGTCACTAAAGCGGGAATATATTAGTACTTGTACAAATTCCTGCTCATTGTCGGTAGGTAGTTAAGCCGGTGAACCGATCTTCCGCTGCCATAATATCCTTTCTTTGTTGGGGCATCCTTCCATACGGTACCATGGATGTCTCAGGCGGCCAAGTGAGATAACATGAAGATAAAAAGTCGGCGGCTAGGTCTATACGTATCATATCACCGGTATGATATAATACCATAATCAGTGGCGCACGCCCTAGAGTTTTTCAATTAAGGGTCAAGTTGGGATCATACATTACCTGAATGTTAGGTGAACTCACGCAACTGGAAATGGAGGACCGTATGAGCGGTTTACCGTGACCTCGAGTGAGCACTCCCTTTTCCCTAGATAGTGTTGGATCCAGCTTAAATATTGAAAGGCGGGGGTTGTCAAGGGAGCAAGTGGCTGTTAAATAGTCAGGTCGTAGGAGCGGGTGCGGCCTGGTGATTCTTGAGCTTCTACAGTACTAAGGCAAAAGTATTCGTCTGATGCCCTTTTTACACCAAAAGTGCCCATCTTCACCACCCTCTCTCATTGCGCAATGTTTATGAGAATCAGCGAAAATTTGTCCTTACATTAGCAAACATGTAGATAACATGAAGAAAGTTACAGAATCCTTAAATATTACCAAGTGATGGAGAAAAGGCTGTTTAAATATCTACTATCAGTTGCCATGTACTTTTTGTATGGAGCTCCATACAAAAATCTAAGTCACTTTCACACTAGTTGACACAATCATCAACAATGAAGGCAGCTTTGATTCCTTACACTTTTACTTGTAGATATTTGAATATATAGTGATTCCCTAGCTGATGGAAAAATTTCAAGTGTCTCTATCTAGGCAGTGTTGAGAATTGTTTATTTAAAAATGTCCATTTTTGGTGTAAAAAGAGCATCGGACGAGAACTTTTGCACCCGTACTTTACTGATGTTAGTTTAGGAAATTAAGCATGGCACAGCACCGCCTAACTTACAGTAGCTCTAATGGATCGATCAACCTCGAAGACGAAAGCCAACGCGAAAACCACCTTGTTATATCCATCCGCGCCTTCGACGGTTTTTGCCGTTCGGCGGCTTCTTTCTACTTCGGACCCAACAAAAACTGTAAAAACGACTCATTGTTCGCTTCTCGTGGAACGGTTATCATGAGGAGGTATCGCCAGCCCAAAAAGAGGAACGATATCTAGAATGGCCCCGGGTGTGTGCCGGGAACAGTACTGCCAGCACCAGGCCTCAAGATATAGATGCAACAAAGTTCCTTATCATATATACTAGACCAATCTTCCACTTGTAGACATCATGGCTTAAACCCTAGTAGTACTGTGCATATTTGACATCTTGGGCTGCAAATCTGCCCCTCCTGCATATCCCCGCCATGGCCCTACTAGAGGAGTGTACAAAGTACTACTTTAGGTGAAGGAAAGATTCTACCTAGCACTCTGCAAAGGGAAGCGTCTCAAAAAAGGCGAAACTCAAAATCGAGCAGAACACAAGCCATTTAGACCACACGCCACAGGCAGAATCCTGGGGTTAGAGGGCAGCGTGTTGAGGTTCCCCTCAGATTAACCTTATTTCGAAGGGAGTTGGAATATAGGAGTCGAAGAGCTATTAGGTTCGGACGCTTCAAAGGGTGTTGAGACTCCACCGGTATTCAGCTCGAGTACTTGCGCAGCACTCTCTTTCGTCATACAAAGCCGTCCTAGCAGAAGGTTGCCTGGTGTTGAAACGCTGCGATCTACCGGCACTGTACGAGTACAGTACGAGTACTCGAGTAGATTGCCGTGCTCTCTTAGGGCGAGGGGATAGGAACTTGATTCAAAGCGCTGAGTAAATCGCCCTTCACGGAATGCTTCTCGAAGCTTCGCGCGGGTTGGTACTGTACCTCGCATATTATAATTGGTAAGCGGGGCAACATAGAATTACCCCCACCACCCGACTGGCTCCAACGCGTCTTCTCAAAATCCCTTTCACCACAACTCTTCACCAAACCTCCTCCATCTCCGACAACCATCACCATTACTTGCATCTTCATCAAAGGGAAGCTAAAATTGCCTTGCATCTCTGTGATGACTTCTCCAGTGCTAAACTGGTCCAGCCAGCTATCCGTACTACCCTCTTCGGAGATACCATCATCCCTTGTCGGTGACAAAATACTTCTGCCACAATCAGCTCTTGAGCAGCTGCTTGCCGCTGTTTCATCTACGCCGTCGGAATCACAGCCATCACCTGCTGCAACAGCAGCTTTGGCAAACACTTATCCGCCGCAGGTAGACGTTTCATGGACTTCTGCAACTCACCATGAGCGCCCGCAACCACAGCTTCCTCACCCTCTCATGTTCCGACTATTCAACCCGAAAAATAACCTCTTTTCACATGCAGCCCCTTTAGAGTTCTCGGCAAAGGAAGGAAAGATTGGTATATCACCATTATTACGGGATGCACTGGGTATCGAAGATGATGAGGATAAGAGGATTACAGTTGTGTGGAAAGATTTACCAAAAGGCACTTATGTGCGATTAAGACCTTTAGAAGCAGGGTATGATGAAGAAGATTGGAAAGCTTTGCTGGAAAGATACTTGAGGGTCAACTTTACCACGTTGACAATTAGAGAGATTTTGGCTGTCCAGGGGAGAACGCCGGCGATTGGCGGGAAGGAGAAGGCGGAATTTCGGTTTTTGATCGATAGCATGAAACCGGAGGAGGCTGTGTGTATTGTTGATACGGGTGGGTAGACCATGCTACCCAAGCGACTTCCAAGACGTTGTACTAACTATCTACATAGATCTAGAAGTCGACATCGAACCCTTGTCCGAGGAACAAGCCAGAGAAACCTTAAAGCAACGGCTAGAACGGAAGTCTGCTGGTAGCAGCGGCGGCACCCTGATGATCGACCAGCCAGCCAAAGGTGAAGTCCTGCCAGGCGAATATCACTTCTACAAGCTACCGGAGTGGGACCGGAAGGGGCCGCTCGTAATAGAGCTCGACGAAGTGGACGACGGTGACGAAGTAGATATATTCGTTACAACATCCAAACATCACCACAAGCCTCGACAAGACGAGCATGTATGGGGAGATTCCGGAAGCAAATATCCGAAAACAATACAAATAAACCCGACAAACATCGAGCTTCTTGACGTAGAAAAGGTGTTCGTTAGCGTTCACGGATATGCCCCACTAGACATAGACGAAGGCAGTGAGCAGCAAGAGGAGAATAACTCTCCCCGCCCATATTCCCTCCTAATCACCCAAACCGAAATCCAAAATATCGAAATCCCTACCAACACTGCTACTCCACCAGGCCCCGACTACAAGCAATGCAAAAATTGCACCCAGTGGGTCCCAACCCGCACCTTCACCCTTCACGAAAACTTCTGCCTGCGGAATAATCTTGTATGCCCCAACTGCCACCAAGTTTCCAAACGCGGCGCTCCAACCACCCATTGGCACTGCCAACAATGCACAACCCACGGCAATAATGCCCCCCACTCCCTACAAAAGCACGTATCAATCTACCACACTCCGCGCCCTTGCCCCGCCTGTATCTCTTCCTCCTCCCCCTACACAGCCGTAAACCTCCCGGACCTCGCCGTCCACCGCACAACAACCTGCCCCGAGAAACTAATCCTCTGCCGCTTCTGCCACCTCCTCCTCCCTCAGGAATCCGCAAGTGACCATGCCGAGCTCCTCCTCTCAGGTCTAACCCACCACGAACTAACTTGCGGCGGCCGCACAACAAACTGCCACCTCTGCAACCGGATCGTAAGAATGCGAGATTTAGACGCACACGTTCGCAACCACGACCTTAAAAGACTATCCACGCCCCCGCCAATCACATGCCGGAACGTGAACTGCGCCCGCACGACCAAGGACCTCCGCCACCCCAACCCACTCGGCCTCTGCGGGAGCTGCTTCGGACCATTGTATGCTCCGGGATACGATCCCGGTGATATAGCGCTGGGCCGGAGGCTTGAAAGGAGATTAGTCAGACAGATGATTACTGGCTGCGATAGAGCCTGGTGTCGGAATGGGATGTGCAAGACTGGGAAGGCGAATCTCGGCATCGCTAATGATCTTGCGCAGGGCGTTGGTGTGGCGGGCGCGATGCCGCTCATTAAGAAGGTTGTTCAAGACCTGAAGGGTGGGAGCGGGGAGTTGGGACTGTGCGCCGACGAAGGCACGCAGAAGCGTAGGCGCCTCGCGGAGAAGATCGCTGTTGAGAGTGTGCTGGAGAGGGATGGTGGGTGGGACGTTTGCTGGGTTGTTGCTGCCGTAGAAGAGGTCGGTGGGGCCGGGGAGGAGGAGAGTGCCGTTAGAGGGTGGTTGGAGAGAAATGCGGTTAGAAGGGGAGAGCGATGATTTGGTTTTGTTCTGCTCCGAGGGACCCGGTGTGATTTCTATACTGTTGGTAGATTTTATATACTAGTGTTGTATCTAGATGTAGACGAGTACTTGGATAGCGAATCATAATGAATACCCATCCCCGTCACTGCCCTAACATCATATCACGCATTCTCACTCGAGCAATTATGTATGATAAGGCTATTGTGACAAGAAATCAATTTGTATCATGCAAATACTGGCAAACTAACTAACGAACCTGCTGACCGAATGGCTTGCTACCTACCCACCTAACGTGCCAAACGGCGTATGTAATAGCGGTAAAGTTAGGTTACTGAAGGAGGCGCAGCATGATATAGAGATGAAAGAGCAGAGATTGAGAAAGGAAAACGCAAAGAAAAACCGCCGAACGGACAGACAGAGGCCAGCCATAATATAAGAAATAAGGAAGGAGAGAGGACAAAAAGGAAGAAAGGAAAGAAGAAGGAAAAGGAAAAGGGGACGCCAACTCCACTACTGTATGAGCATTGGCCTTGCCGTTAACATATCCCGACCCAACCTATCCATCCATCGCGTCGTATCGTATCGTATCGTGTAAAACATAAACCAAGCACTGACCAATGTAGAGTCATCCATCAATCCACCATCCTAAACAGGAGCGAAGACTACGACCTATCGACAATTTTCCCCTTAGCGGAGCGTAGGTCTTCCGCATTGCTCGCATCACTACCACCACCGCCGCCACCGCTCGAACTCCCATCTTTCCCCTTGCCCTTTCCAACATCACCACCACCTCCTCCTCCTCCTCCCCCTCCTCCCCCTTCTTCTTCCTCCGTGCGTAGTCGCTGTCGTTGACGCCGCGCTTCCTGTCCAGCAATCATCTGTTCGAGACTTCTAAAATTAAACATGCTTTCCAGACCACCACCACCTGCGTTCCCCTCAGTACCGCTCTCGCCGTCGGCGCCGCTACTACTCCCCGCCTTGGCAGTGGTATTCGAAGAATCAGTCCGCTCGACACTCTTGCCCTTGCCTTCGGCGGGCTTGTTCTTGCGTTGCTCCTCCTCCTGGAGGGATAGTCTTATAGCTTCTAGGAGCATCATCTCCTCCAGGTCCACCATTCTGTTTCTTCGGGAGAGGTAGTCTGTGGCTATTGCGTTGCCGGTATTGTTACTACTGGATGCGAGGGCGGAGGGCGGAATTGGGGGTGGCTGAGGTGGGGTGAGGAGCTCAGCCTGCGCACGCCGAATCAGACGGCGGGAGGAGAGCGTGTTTGATGTGTTGCTTCCTGGCGGGGCTGAGGAGGAGGACGAGGCTGGGGGTGGGGACATTAAGTATGCGGCTGTGTGCAGTGCCGTTGCCGCTGCGGCTCTTCGCGCGGCATGGGAACGGGCTGTGGCGAGCTTTTGTGCCCAGTCGGGCCGGATGCGGTCTGTTGTCACGACTTCCGGGGATGTGACGGAGAAAGCGGGCCTCCTGCCAGGAGACTGCGGCGGGGGGGACGGGGACACGGGAGTTGTTGGTGATGGGGTTGAGGATGTAGAGTTTGGTTCTGAAGATGCAGTGGGGGTATTCGCCACATATTGAATTCCCCTCCAGAATGGCGGTGGGGAGTAAATCACGCCAAATTCAGGCTCTACACAGAAGGGACAGGTCGCTGGTTCAGAAATTAGCTGATCGGGGGAACTGTTACTCGACGAAGGGTTATTGGGATCGTCGTGGTGCTCCGGCAAGTGTGGATCGGGCCGTTTGATCTGCACGAAGCACTCCGAGCAGATTTCTTGGTCACAACAGCGTGTTTTGTTGAGGTAAGGTGGATAGTAGAGGAAGCAGATTGGGCATTCGACTGCATGCTTGTACAGAACCGCTTCTATCGGCCGGCCGTCGACGATTCTGGACAGGTCGTTAGTTTCTGGTTGACCGGCGGTGCTCGCCAACGTGGGGTTGTGCGGGGAAGATATTGAGACGGTCTTTGCGCGCGAACGGGAACAAAAGTTGAGCGTTGGAGTGTTACTCCCCGAGCGGTTTGACGTCTCGGATGTGTACGAGTGCGACCGCGATCGGCTTGCTATTGGTACGGTCAGATTGTTTGCGGAGTCGGAGGGGCCGGGGGACCTTGGCGGGGTGAGGGATTGAAGTGGGTCATCTATTGAGGGGGTGGCGGAAGGGGAAGGTATTGGAAGGCCTTTTACGGCGGCGACGAGCTGCGCGTCGGTCCAGTTTGAGTCGTGATCTGAGAGTCCTTTGAAGAATGGGGCTAGTCTGCGCTCGATCTTGTTGTTGTTGTTAGAGCTATGTGAAAGTAACTTGGCCTGGGAGGGAAAGGAATACTATTAACTGTCGGACAATCTTGTCCCTAAAGTCCTCAACGCCAGTGTATACTCCCTGCGTAACAAGAAAGCCACCTAAAGCAATTAGAATCTAACATATCTCCAATAAAATACCACGCCAGTAATTCCGTGGTACTATTCTCGAGCTTCCGAGAGAGAGAAAAAATTTACCCACCATCAACACTTTCCTCCCTTAAGCTCCTCTCCCTCTCCTTTAGCCGCTCCCTCTCCCTTTCAGCCTTTCTTAGCTCCCGGGCTTCCCGTTCCGCTTCCCGATCTCGCTCTCTCGTTTCCCGACCGCTCAACCCAAACAAACCATCTCCATGCCGTGACCTTCCACGTCCCGAGTATCCTCCACCTGCACCACCACCATTATCTCCTGCGCCACCCAGTAACGTGCTGGACAACCGCCCAGAACCAGAAGGACCCCCCCGGCGTGACGACGAGGATAGATTTGTAGAGGATTGGTGATGTGAACCGTGGGGAGGGGTGAGTGAGCGTTCCTTCGTAGAAGCGTTCCCCATTGTCGTGCTGATGATGATGATGAGGGTGATGAGGAGGTGGAGGTGGAGGTGGCGGCGGTGGAGGAAGAGGTGGAAGAAGAGGTAGGGAGTTTGGTTGATTGATTGACACCGGTAGATGGATGGATGGGAGTAAAAGCGGAAGGATGAGTTGTGTGGTCTTGATTCTGTGGCGGTTACCGTTGAGTTGGGGCTGGCATGAGGAACGAATGGAGCATCGAGGCTGGTTGACCAATGCCCTCAGTTTGGAATGGATATTTACGGACAAACCAGCAAAAGTGGATGCCAGTTTGAGTAAATTGACAACCTTTAGAGAAGTCTCCCTGGTGTTGTTATTGTTTAATCTATTTATGATTCCCAAAATATTTACAGGTATGCATATCATAACTGTAAGAATGAGATCATTGCCTTTCCACGCCTTCCCTTTCCCTCTTTCCATCCTTCCTTTCTCTATTCCTTTCCTTTCCCCCCGCTCTTTCTCTTTTCCTCCAACCATAAAAATTCGATATACAACCTATCACAGCAAACACCTATCATACTGACCAGCCACCATACAATTAACCAATCCAAAATTCTATATATAATATTACAACCTCATAAAGTTACCCCAAACCCTCTCCCCAAGAAAAACAAACAAATAAATAAAAAAACTCTGGCCAAATTCCCACTGTAGAGAGAGCGCTCTGCGACTTTGACCCTCGCGCCCGCGCTCAGATAAATGATGCTGATCACGTGGTGTCCCTGATAGAGGATAAGCCTTTGGGACAACCTCTGATAACAGATAATGGCAAAAACATGTCGCACATGAGGAGAAGCGAGGGTGGAGGAGAGACTCCCCACTGAGAGTTTCCTTTTTTTCTTCTTTCGTTTTTCCCTCCTCTTTTACATTTATCGGGCGGAAGTGATGTAAGCCTGGTTTTTTTTTTTTAAGAGTAACGCTCGGTCCGGTGATGAGGAGGAAGAGTCAGGTACAGGGTGAGACGAGATAACGGGTGATCACGCGTGAAAAGGGGTGTTTTCCAAAAAAAAAAGTGGGGTGAGAGGTGTAAGATATAATAAGAGATTTTTCCATATTTTTTTATTTCATTTTTTTCAAGAAAAGGGATTGGATTCCTTTTCTCACGAGCGCTCGACGTGATAATAGGTTTTAGTCTAGTAGGTGTGCTAAATATCTGTCGTGTCACTCGACATCCCGCCAGTGACTGCACAGCCAGGGAGGATTCAAGTGGTACAAAAGGAGTGGATCGATGATTTCCTGTAGAGGAGTGTGCTCTCAATTATGTACTCGTACATTCCGCAATATTCAGCCACAAGACAAAAGTGTTTCTCGAAACACTACCCCAGATATGTAATCACGCCTGAAGATTGAGCCGACTAAAACTGCCAGGGGACTGGCTTTCTCCTGCTTCCCCACAAGCACTATACTTTAGAGAGTCATCAAAAACTGTAAAGATAGATTGTCTAGATCCTCTACTAAAAGTGTGTCCTTCCAGATTCTTTACCAAATAGCAATGCCGCATCAGAATTTGAGAACAAATAGTCCATTGAAGATAATTGCAATGGGGCCAACTACCAAGCATGACATCTCAAGAATAGCAAAATTGTCCCAAGCGGGAAAGCAAAGGAGCATTAGAGATAAGTTAGTAGGTATTTATCTATAGGCTCATTGCAACGATGACAATCCCCTTAGGTCTGCCTGATCCTTAACCGTTTCAATCGAACATAACTTCAAAAACGCACTCAACTGATCAGAGATTCCGACCCTTGTGATAATAATAATATTATTATTATTATATTATTCTTTTTCTAGATAATGTAACCATTGGATGAAATAATCTCTACACTGCGAATGTGACATTCTACCCCCCACGGACAGACTGAAATTATAGTTTCCTCTCCCGAATAACCACTATCAAAAAGGGAACAACTTCGATCCGGCAACACCGGTAGGGTACTATGCATACTGGCTAATCTTTAATATCAGAACCTCAATGATCCTGCCCATCTCTCCTGCCAACGTCCGTGATAGCGACGTTCAAGTCAATAGCACCACCATCGGCCGGTCATTCCAGAAAAACAGCATGTAGCATGCTGCAAGAAACCAAAAAACCCACTCTTCTTCCCTCCTCTCAGTTTGAAAAAAAGGAACAATTTCTCTCGAAAGTTCCTGAAAAATCTCGAGTGACCACCCCCACTAAGCCTTCCCACGGGGGGGGGGGGGGGTCGGTGGCACTATCAATGCAATTAAACCGCATGTATAATAATAATAATACGATGCCAAAATCTCTAGACAGGTGCTTTCGCATTAGAAAAGAGGAACACTTCCCGGGGTGAGTGAGTGAGGAAAAATAATAACAGTCCCAGTCCCTGAAGCGGTGGGTATTCACTTTTACGAGATGACCCCCACGCCAACCCTATTCTTTCCCTCTTTTGTGAGGGAGAACAGAAACTCACCCAGCAGCAGTACACCTCTACTCCCAATCCCATAACAATAATATTATAATACAAAGCCCCCAGGACGCAAATCCCCCACCACCACCACCCCCCCCCCCAAAAAAAAAATCCAACAATATGATACCTAGCCGGCCGGCGCAATGGTTAACATCATCAGGAAAGAAACAGGACCCCAGGCGTTTCCCATCCATCCATCCACCCATCCACCCATCCTCCTAAAACCAAGCCTCTACGATATATACCATTGAACAATCCGCCAAGTAGGGTACTGCATGAAATCCTTACCCTACAAGAAACTATAAGAGACCAAAAGACCTTTTACTCTCTTCCTCAGCCTTTTCCCCAATAAAATAAAATAAAATAAAAGCTGTAGACTACTAACTATAGTATCATATATATAGCGCAAATCAGACCGACCCGCTGCGAGGTAGTAGACTATATATCATATCACACACAGAATCCGACTCCGGACCACAACCCGTAAGGGTAAAGTCGGCTGTGATCGGCTGGCTGGCTGGCTGGGGGGGGAGGAGCAGAGAGGAAAAAATCAAGCAAGAATTCTTTTATAATATTGTTTTTTTTTGAAATAAAAAAAAAGTGATGTGCCCCTTTTATTTGGGGGAAAAAAAAGCAGGCCACTGCAAATTCTGTATGCTGCTGCTAGATTTCTCTAGCTATAAGTACAGTAACTTACTATAATATCATCCTATCATTAGCCAGCCAGACGATCACAGCTCATCACTCGATATACTATACCACCCTAGCCTCCCTGAAAAAGAAAGAAAGAAAAAGAAAAAAACAGAACGAACGGAAGAAAGAGAGGGAGGGAGGGAGGGACAGCAGCCGCAATACCAATGTGTATAACAAACCTCAGGGATACAAGTTATCAGTATCATGATTGAAATGGAAGATATTGTGAAGTCGACGGAAGGCAGAGGTGAGAGTTGCCCGCAGTGAAGGTGATGGTACTTGTACTGTACTGTACTCGTATTGCGCTGCACTGCACTGTGCGCCGGGCGGATGAAGACTACCTTCGGTGTTATCCGGTTTCCAACAAGGTAGCGTCGTCCCACAAAGTACTGTACGCAACGAATCATCGCCTGGATGCACGACGCTTACTGGCTAGTACCGGTATCCATTGTTCAGCGTCCCGCGAAGGGGACCTAGTCGAGGTTGGGACTAGTATCGAAAGCTTTAATAGAAAGTGAGATTTACACACCCGGGTCCACACAGTCGGGACTTATGAGCTATGGTATGTCCTGCGTGCACTATCAGTTTTGAGGGTACGATAGCGTTCCCGACTGTTCGAAATCCATCTCCCTGACCTAAGCTACTCCGCTCTATCCCGTCGATCCCTAGAAGCGTACATACCGCCAACGTGAATTACCATAACCCACAAAACTACACTATTGAGTGGGGTCAAAAGCAAAGATAAAAAAGCTGGAAAAAATAAATAAAGCTATCCAACACCAAACACCCCCTCCAATCCCACCACCGCGTTATAGCTCGCACCAGCCAAGTTACCTCGGCGGCAGCGGTGGCCTGGCTACGCCATTCCCGCCAACCACACTTTTCTCCATTATATACTTCTCCTTCTCTTCCCCAGTCCCATCCTCCTCCTCCGAGGTAACGATCACATCAGGTACCTCATCCGTCGATATATCGCCCTCGTCCTCATCGTGTTCCGTCCTCCTATACCTCTGCCCCTCACTTCCGCCTCCCTCACCCGCCAAAGGTGAAAAGGTGGCTTCCGTCGCCTTTTCTTCCTCCCGAGCCCCAACTTCGCCTTCGCCCTCGCTGTCGGAGGAGTCAGATCCTAGGTCTTCGACCAATTCGGCGTTTCTGTACCACTTCCTTCTCCGCGTGTATTTAGCCCAGCCATCGACGCCCCTGCGGCCGTCTCGCCACTGCAAAAGTCAATCACCGCTGAAAAGTAAATACAGAAGTGGGAAGCACCTGGTTATCGTAATACACCCACCCCTGACCAACCTCCCCACTCCCTCCCAATTTATCCTTCACTTCTTGTCCCTTACTCTTCTTCCCATGACCGTCAGCACCCTCTACCCGCCATTCCTCGCACTCGACCCAGCGCCAGCGAACGCCGCTTCCAGCCGGTGTCTCCGGGAGTGCAAATTCCTCAGGCTGTGGACATGGTTGCAAATGCTCGTCTGTGAAAGGTGCACGCTCGTAAGAGAATAAACTACTAGTCCAGCCTACGCCCAGCCAACGTCTTTGATTCTCGTAAATCGCGAACGTGAACTTAACCCCCGGGGAAGCGCCAGCGGTCGAAGCAGTCAATGGTGTGCTTTTTGACGGGTCGACTTGTAACGTTGGGGCCTTCTTAGGCGGAGACGCTGTTAACGGGTTGACAGAAGTTGACGGTGCTGTGGCCGGGTTTACGTCACGATTATTCATGCTGGACTTCCGAGCCTTTCTTGGGGGCAGTGGAGGTAGCGGTGGAAGGGATGCTAGAGTAAGCCCCGTGATATGCGAACTTATCGCTCGGATGAGTGAGCTTCGCCATAATATTGTACGGCTAACCTTCGCCGGTCGGGAATGCCATGAGAGTATCAACGTCCCCGTCGCGAGGGCCACACGTCGAGTAGTTATCACTTGAAATGGATAGACGGCGAAAAACAACCATATCGGTGTAGTTATCAAGATCCTTAAGAACAGTGTGGTAAGCACAGGCCGAGTCGTAGCCGTAGTTGCAGTCACAGTAGTAGATAGGAATCTCGTCAAGGACAAGAAGGGTTCGAAAAATATGTTCAACCGAGTAGTCAAGGAAGACAGTGTCTCAAGTATCTCATCCAACGTAGTCGGCGTCGGTTCTATAAACTCCCACAAAAGATGAAAAATCAGCCCAAGCCCAGCCTCCAAATGACCTAGGCGATGTGAGACAAACCATCCCGATACCTCCTCAAAAACATTCCCAAGATCAATAGCGCCACTGCAATAACATTCCCGCCCCAGCGCAACCCTACGTCACCGTACAAAACAGCTGCCCAGAAGGCGGCTACAACAAGAAAACTCTCCCAAGGATCTTTCGTGGTCCATGTGAGTAGACCAGCAACCCAGTTCAACCCAGAAAGGTAGGGAAACGCCTGACTCAACGCTCGGGTAACCCGTGGTGGCGTAGCGACGAGCAGAGGACTCTTCTGGTGAACCTGAAAGGTAGATCGAGCGGCTGGGGAACTCGACGGTGGGGCGAACGAAGCGAAAGTTGGAGGATTAGGATCTCTAGTTGACGGTGTTGGATGGAGATCTGTGAGGGGCTCAGCCCCGATTGACGGTTCATCAGACATGTAGAAAGTCCAAGGAGTATCTAGTTTTGTAAACAATGAGTGAGCCAGTTGACGGAAGCAAAGGAATGATCAAGTGCGGTAAAAAGGTAAGGGGGATGTGGAAAGAGGGAGAGGCGGTTGAATTTCCTGGAAGGAGATTTTTTATCTTACCGAGAGCTGCCATGCATCCCCGTTTTATCTGGTTGTCGTCAGCGAGCGTCTAAGCCCGTGATTTGAGGGTTCGATCGGGCTAACCTGATTTACTGCTGGAGATGAGGTCAAGTTTCCCGGTTAACCAACGATAAAGGTTATAGCTCGAATACCTACTGTAGTGAAGCAGAATAGGGAGAATAGAGAGGTGGCGGTAAGTTTAACAGAGAGAAAGAGAGAGAGAGAGATGGAAACAATCAAAATGTCCGATTAGGGCACATGAGCAGAGTAAAGTCCTTCATTTTTCCCGTTACCGAAATTCTCTCTTTAGATTACCATTCTCACAAAAAAAAAACGCACGTGAAAGTGTCAAATGAATTTAATGCAGCCAACTTCCTCGATCCTCTTGGCGCAGAGCCGCTAACGTCACTTTTGAAGCCTCTCTCTTCCACCGGATATAATGAGTTCAATGATTATACTCCAACCATCTGAATCTCCCGCCCAGCTACAGCAACATAGAAATACAACAATACAACTATGGTAGACTGCGTGCGCCGTCAGTAATCATGTACTTTACAAACGTGCCCCTTCATCCAGAAGGGGTCTAAAAGAAGTATAATACTCAAGAAAATAAGAAAGAATCAAATAAATCAGGACCCTGCACATTAAACACCCAAAGGGCACCAAACAGTAGGACGGCGTAACGGTCATATGAAGAACTAAACCCTACTAGATAAGGACTCGAAGGAAATGAAAAGGATATATGAAAGGAACTAGGATGAAAAGCAAAGAAACCCCCCACCATCCAACCAACCAGCCAACCAGAGAAATAATGACCCAAAGAAAAGGATGCCAAACTTCCTAAGACAAGAGAACTGTATAATCGTAAATCAAATCATTCCCCCAGGGGTGTCCATGCTTTGCGCCGGCACTCCAACCATTCCTTTTTGTATCCTTGGTACGGAAGGGCCCTTAGCCATTGCTTGCTGCCGGGACCTTGATGCAAGTGCTCCACCATCACTGGTTGACTTCCGGAGCTTCCCTCCCCTGCTCTTCTTTGGCGGCGGGTCATCGGTGAAGGAGGAACGCTCAATCTCGTCGTCGCTCCTGTGATTAGAGGACGGGATAGCCGGAACTTCCTCTGATGACTTGTTCTTTCCAAAGCCGCTAAAAATATTCTGTGTGGTTGTCATCCGTCTGCTACGGGGCTTGGCAGAACGAGGGTCAGAGAGTGGCGGAGTAGGATCTTGCGGGGGGAGAGCTCGAGTAGGGATATTAGATGTTGCCGATAGAAGCCTTGGCTCACCGATTTGACTTTTGTCGACTGCCCTCTTCTTGGCCGGGGCAAACCCAGCGTTGGAATTCTGAATGTTTGCCATTGCAGATGAGACGACTGCTGGTGGTGGGCCACTGCTGCCTGCCGTTGTTGGTGTACGTTGAATAATGGCGGGGGATTTCTCCGAAGATACAGCAGAGTAGGGAGTAGCTGCTGATGATGGCTGAGATTGCTTAGGAGGTGCCAATGCTGCTGCGGTCGCCACAGAAGTGTTGAGAGGCGGCAGAGGCGTAGAATCAAGTGTACCCCTTCTTTGCCTCATTGTAGGCGCCGACGAAGCATTGCTACCATTACGAGGCCTTCTAAAGTCATGCGATGGGGGTGGTGGAGAGGTCTCAACGCTCTCATGTCCAGGTCTGCTAGGAGCGTCGTACTGCGGACGAGGTTGAGGCGGGTGATGGGGAGGAGGGCCCCCGGGGAGGCGGCGAGGCTCACGATCGTATCCACGCATATCCTCCCTACCTCTGAATTGCTGTCCTGGGTTTGGCGGCGGCCGCATGTCATCCCTACGACCATTCATACCGGGCATACTGGGCTGTTTCCTGGGCATCCTAATATCTCTGGGAGTAGTTGGAGTTCCGGGCTGTGTTCCAGGCGCTGAACGAGGAAGTCCCCAGTTTTCATCCCTCCATCCCATCGGCACACCTCTCGGAGTGCTCTGCGCACTGTTCATCTGCTCCTGGGACGGTCTAGGCCTCATCCTGGGAGCATGCATGGGTGAGTGCAGGGGATGGGGAAGGCCGATAGGAGATCTTTCACCAGGGGGATAGCGGTTGTATGGTTGACCAGTAGCCAATGTCTGCTGTCCCTGAAACTGTCTAGGATGTGGGGGGAGGTGGTGTGGTGGTTGATGCATTGGGTGGTGGTGGTAGTGCGGTGGAGGCATGTTGTGGGGGCCCCTAACTGTATCCCTAAGCATTCTCTCCTCATCATACATCATCCTTCCTCTACCGTCAGGGCGCATTGGAGGTCCATTGACGGGTGGCTCCATTCCCGGGGCCCGGGGGCCCTTCGCTGCATCACCCTTTGCGAGAAAGCCATTTGAGCTCTTAGACTTGAGAATATTGAAACCAGGCCCATTGCTTCTCGGCGGCCCCTCTCTCCAGTCTGGGGGTGGGAAAGGCATATCATGTTGACTATTGACCTTCTCCTGGTTCCTCAAATTCTGCTGAATAATCTGTCGTCTGAAAGCCAACTGCTGCTCCCAATCCTTATCTTGCTCGTCCTCCTCCTCAGACCTGCTTCTCTCGCGTTCACCCGCTCTACTCGTCGCCAATTCCCCCTCCTTATTCCAGTCGCCCTCTTCCCGTTTATCACCACCAGACCTCAAATCTGGCGTCCTCCCAGGAGCCTTGTGAGGTATTGAAGGTGGCGCCGTGATTCCCTGAGAATCGCTGATAGTCGATGGGCTGGGAGGACCATTCTCGTCATCTGCATAATCTACGCCATCCCAATCGTCAAACTCCCATAAATTCCCGCCACTGCTACCAGATGCACCGCTTGGCCTAGCTGTACCACTCCCGCTGGAGCCCTTACTAGGGCCGTACACACTTGTTTGCTTTCCGTTGCTTGCACCATAGCGAGAATTTCGAGATATCCGATTATAAGTTGACCCAGCATACACGGAAGAGTGCCCAGAATCAGATCGAAGATGTTGTCGAACCAAAACACCAAGGCCTTGAGCAGGTGGGAGGGTGGGCGAGTCGTCGTCGGCAGTAAAGTTTGTATCAGAGAACCTCGGAGAGGTAGGCGAAATAGCTGGATTCCGAAGAGGGAGCAAGTTAGGGGAAACGGACTTGTCTGATGCCCTCTCGGAATTGGATGCAGGTGAAATTGGTGAAACTGGGGATACCGATTCTGGTGATTTGCCCATTGAGACGGTCGGCTGCTTGGTCAGATGAAGCGGTGCTACATTCCGTCCCCTGCCTTTGCTGTCGTTATCCGACTCACCACCATAACTAGACTCGCTAGAGTTACTTCGCATAGACAAGAAAGTCTGGGTCACGGCTCTATCCTCATCCCTGCTTCCCTGACTGTCCAAAGGAATCCTCTCCTCTTCAGGCGGAGGACTAACAACTCTCTCTGGACCCCTCCGCCCCGTCTGCTCTCCAGTTAGATTAGGGCTGAACGAGCCCTGGGCAGGAAACTCTACAGCGCTCGCGGAAACTGGAGGACTGAGAGGAGTCTGAGAAGCTGGTTCCAAGCCAAAGTTAAAGGTCCCAATATGCGGCGTCGATAGACCAGGGCCCTGCTTCCTCGGTTCAAGCTCTGCCGTTTTTTCCTCTTCCTCGTGCGCCACTTCTTCGGGAGGCGATAAAGGTGAATCGGGCCGCTTTCTGGGCCACTGATTACCATTGTGAATTGATGTAGGGGAGGTCGGTGATGTATACTGCTGTACAGGTTGAGAACCGTGGCCATTCGCATAATTAGCCATGGGGGGGCTTGTTGTGCCTAATTTCCGAATAGAAGCAAGTCTTTCCAGTCTCCCGGCAGCCGAATTCTGATGATCCTGAAGTTGCTGATCCAAAGCTTGCTCGTACAGTGGCCTTCGAGGTTTACTCGAAGCCATAGACCCCGACCCAACAGTGGGAAGTGGAGACACCGATGCAGCAGTAGGCAGTGAGACGGAATTAGTATTAGATGCAACCGAGGTAGCCGCAGTAGACAATCGGGTGGTAGTTGTGGGCGTAGAATTCGTGGAAGAGCTAGTAAATCGGTTCTTATCATAATCTCCAGAACCCTCCATGCTCGCCCCCCGATCCTGCGATCCTTTCCGCGGCTTCGCAAACGCCGAATCCGTCACGTCATGATCATAAACGACCCGGCCGCTCATAGGAGAAGCTGACCTACCCGGTAGATCCTCAGAAGAACCCACTCTAGATGCCCCTGTCGGTACGCGATACACCTTCTGTCTCCCACCAAAGAGCACATTCCCCTCACCTCCTCTCGAGCGGTTCATTATTGATCCATCTTGCTCCAAATTGGACGACTCTTCGGACTTTGTGGTCAGGCGATTCTGTTGAGTTGCGGCGCCAATAGTGGACCCAGCAATCGACGAGGTCTCCGCGATATCCCCTAAAGGAGTGAAAGCAGGAGGTGTATGGGCAGGACCATCTCCTCCTTCAACTACACCAGTAGCAACAAAATCCTCTCCATTGGCTTTCCGACCGGCCGCCGCGGCAGCCGCTGCTGCAGCCGCTGCTGCTTGCTCCATCTGGAGAATGCTGAACCGCTGGGCAAGATTGGGCATCAACAGGGAAGTCCTAAAATCATCCGTAGGAGGCAGCACATGCTGAAGATCTAGCTCCGGTTGCTGTTTCGGCGGAGTAGACGAGTTCTTTCCCCATTTGAAACCTTTGTGACCGGAAGGCGGTGTCGGCACTGGAGGAATGGATTCATCCTCTTCCTTCGCCTTTCTGAAAGTACGCAAACGATGCATTATTGTAGTACCAAACAATTACTAAAAGAGGAAAAAAAAACTTGTCGTGTAATGTGCGTAAAGAAAGTAACGTGAAACTAAAAGATGAGGTAGAATGGAAGCTAAAAAACCAAGAGTCAGTTGAATGACGTGAAAAGGTCTCCCTTCGATGTTGCGGGAGTGAAATGGCGAACAAACCTTGCGCTAAAAATAAATAAAGGTGGTCAGTGAATTGTCCACCCTAGGGTCAATACCTTGCAAAGAGGAAGAAAAAAAACCCCTTACCTCAAATTCCACAAAGAAGTAAAATATATCACCAAAACACAGTTTTCCACGTCCGTTTGTTCAAACGCTCTATCTGGAATTGGGGTAAAGAATCTATAAAAGAATAGTCTATTTTCCTATATCAAGGGTAAGTACATTAGCAACCTATACATATATAATATTTTATCTCCAAACAGGTAGGTGGAGCAACAAAAAAGTAACAAAAGGAAAGAAGAAAAATCAAAAAAAGTCCAAAAACCCCAAAATTCAGAACCACCCACAAGGGATCCGCATATCAAACCGGCGAGCAAATGGGGGGGGAAACATAAAATTTTACAATACCTTTGGAAGGATATTCTGGTACGGTGAGTGGTATTTTATGGTAGAGTGTAAAAATTTGGGAAATATCACCCCAATTGCTGATCGACAGGGGGGAGTCAAGCGACGAATGGATGTGACGGCGGATGGTATTAGTCGACTACCGTAAGAATACTGTATCTGTAGATGAACCGGCTACGTTGAATGAAAAACAAAAGAATGTGTATGCGCAGCAGTTGGGTTAAGCGAGAAAGGAAGGAAAGGAACCGAAAGGAAAGGTTTGTTGTTGGAAGAGAACGACGGGTAATGAGAGGGAAAGGAAAATTTGGGGAAGAAAGATGGAAGAAAGAAAACAGAAAGAGGTTTGAAAAGAGAAGGGAAGGAGGGCTATTGTGCCGCAAGACAAGAGAGGGAAGAAAGAGGAAGAAAAAAAATAGGAAGAAAAAAGAAAAAGAAAAGAAAAAGGGACTCGGAACACAACCAAGTGAAGTAAAGTAATGTTTAATCCAGTCCGAAATAGTTGTCAGCAGGATATGTACTCATGTAGCTGAAAACAACAACCCAGTAGAGCGATGGGGGTCAAGAAAAAAGGTCCGTACTAGTAGAGAGTTGGGTTGCTTGAACTAGTAGGGGTGGGTGGGGTGGTACTGGCACTGTATCGAGGTGTACTCACTAGGGTAAGGGAGAGAGAAGAGAAGAGAAGGGGGTAGGGTGGAGGGATTCAGGATACCGGTAATAGTGATATGATAGTAGCAGTAAAAAGGGAGAGAGTGAAAGAGACAAAACACGCATTTGAGTAAGACCTTCTATCATACCATGGACGATCTCTTCCATCAAGTGAAGTAGTGTACCGGTACGGTAACAAGAGAACAGAACAGGAAAGGAGAAGAACATCCAAGTTCCGACAGTATCACTCTACTCAACCCTGTAGGGAATCCTCAGTCGGTATCAAACTCTGCGAGTCCACTAAGATTGGGAAATATGAAAAGATTCACGGCAAGGACTGAGACCGTTATGGTTATGATTACAGTATCCCCCACCCGAGGCTAGGGTATTCAACCAGCTGTTTCACATTGCCAGCTCCGGCCCGTTCCAAGAAAGTCGACTCGACGGAGGGCTGGAGAGGGCTGGAGATGGGAGAAGGTGGAAAAGGAAGGAGTCACAGATGGGGGGGGGCACTGACATTGAGGGAAAATCACAATATCCTACTCGTACTGGACGGACCATCTTCATCATAAAGTTGAGATCACCCAACTAACGGTATTATTATATAAACCAAGGGCAGCAAATGATCTCTGCCAAAACAACCAGTACCGTACTCGAGTAACTTACAGCACAACTGCAATGCCAACGGCCTGTCACCCGCACTGCACCCCACAAAACGCAGAAGGTCCACATCAACCATAATATCACGTTGAGTTCATCTCACCCACTCACAGCCTGATGCTCAGACGTGAAAAGCGCCCAACTACGTATTATTCAGTTGATCATTCCTTCCCCCTTCCTCGCCTCACACACACACATATACCACCCTCTGCTCTTTTCTCTGCTCACTTTGGGGCTTCTCGAATGGTTGGCTGGACAAACTAAAAAAATTTAAGACACCAAAAAAAGCCATTGAACAGGATATAGAGCGAATCCCCTCCGCGAATCAATACGGGGACGTGAAGGAATTTCGAAACTTGATCCATTGTTCCTCTTCCTCTTCCTTGCATCCACCACAGTGGCCATACTTCGACCAGAAGATTCCCCCCCCTCTCTCCCTCCCCCCCTCCCTTTCCCTCTTTTCGACAGCATCCCCCAATCTTTTTCTGTTTGTTTTTCACAAGAGCAATCCCTCCCACCTTACCTGTATTCCGACAAGGTCAATCCTTCGTCTTCGGCCCTTCCTGACAAAGCAAGCCGCCAGAGAGGGAAAAAAAAAACAATCCCTGGCAGAACACCGACCGAACACCCCCCAAGCACTGTAACCCACAACCGTCGTACACACCAAATCTGCAAGGGACAAGTGAATTTTAACGCAAGGGAAAAAAAAGAATGGAAGGCAACACCAAAAAGACCCTTTTCCTTCTTTCCTTTGCAAGCGCCCTCCGTCAACGCAAATCATAGCTATACCTCCACCCTAACAAGACCAAACTTTGGCTTTATTCAAGGCGACCGCTAACGTGCCCTACCGTATGTATGTATCTACACTGCCATTCCCCAATACGAGTCGATAACAATGAGCACTGTCAGATTGCGCTGTGCCGGTAAAGAATTGATTTTATTTTTGTGGCACCAAATTTTCAAACAGCCCAAAGCAGCCATGGTCCGAGCGGGAGGGAACGAGAAACCAGCGCAGAACAAAAGAAAGCCCGCCCAGGAGCCGGGTTCTCCTTGACAAGGGGGGGGTTATTTTGAAACGTGACCCATTTATGCCCACCCCTTGCCAATCAATCAGTGAATCAATTACCGGTACCGGTATCGCAAACCTGATCAGCCTGGGAACGGTAAGCTGGTCACGATCGGCGAGGAAAAAAAAAGCTCAGCTTTCCCTTATTCCCTACGCTTAAGTCAACGGGAGTTATCGGATCGCTTCTTTCTCGTTTTAATTGATTTCCAGCTGTGATTCTCTGCTTCTTCTCTCATATTGCCCGAGTAGGGTAAGTAAGCAAGTCAGTCGCCCACGCGGCAACACCGGTCGGAGGATGATGATGGATGAAATTCGGAATGAAAAGAAAGAAGAAAAGAAAAAGAAGAAAAAAACTCCCGTATCCCACGGCATAGCCAGTGCCCGCCACGGGTAAGCCATCACCACCCAAATACTGGCCGCTATTACAATTTTGACTGAATTTCAGCCAATTGTATCGCTCAAATCCGCATATAGCCCGCTATGCCGTGGAATACGTTAAGGTAGCGAAATGAAAGGACGCAAGGGCACAACTCGTACCTGCATTATCCTACTCGAGTACAGTTACTGTACCAGTACTGTACCGCACTATTTCACGAGGAGGTGGGGCGGGGGATTTAACTCGTAAAGAAGAAGGGGTGGTGGTGGTGCTGGTGGTGGGAAGCAGGAACGCCATTCCCGGTACGGGCTTCTCACACCATTATTTGAGGATTAAGCGAATGTTACCCATCATCACTTAACGCCTTGGATGTTGGAAGATGGGGGGGGGGATTGCTAGTGAGGGTGTTGAGTTTGCTACGGTCACGCAGCGGTAAGCCGGGGTTCCACTGTAGCAGTTAGATAACCAGTTCGCGAGGCGAGTAGGTACTGTAGCTGTTTGCGTCCCAATTCCAATTACCACCATACTATCCTGTACAATACATCCTGACGCCAGAGAAACCTTCCACAAACACAGCGCAGCACAGAACAGTCACACCATCATCAACCCCCCCCCCCCCTTTCACTACTGTAATACCCACTCGAACCAAGGTGACACCCAGCCGATGGATTACGAGTGACTATCTATGAACCGGGTAGTTTGCATATCCGGCGCCGCACACAGCCAATATATGGTGGGCGGTCGCATGTTTATTGCCTGGCTTATCGACTGGTACGATGGATGGGGTAGCGTAGGTAGTAGTAGAACTTACTGTATAATGAGTCCGCGGGGCTGGGTTAATGCATGGTATACATAGCATGAATATAATATATTGATAATTAGAGATGTCGGACATTCCGGAAATGTGGGGTGCTAGTGGTGGTGCTAGTGGTGGTGGAGATGTATTGTACCGGCGGGGGGGTGGGGGGGAAGAGAAAAATATGTATTGAGTTGCAAGTGGTGTATTACTTACTACCTGGTGAAAAGACCAAACTGTAATAATACTACATTGACCAACCTACAGTACCGGACTGGGGAAAGTGGATCAAACGAGGGGGGGGGGGATTTCCCACAAAATCCTCACTGCGAGGAATTCGACAGGATAAAAACCTCCGAATTCATCTTTAAAAAGGCGGGAAAAGTTTATTAAAATGATGCGGCACCAAGAAGTGTATAATAATATACTCCCCCCCTCCACTTCTGAATGTCCTCCTCCTCTGCTTAAAGTATTGTGATTCAATTTGAGAGTTCTAGATTTCTTTATAACTTTCTTTCTTGGTGTGCATTTTATGAAACTGATTCGCTTTTTTTCCCCCCGTCTGATCCACTGCTTGGTCCAATAGGTTAGTTACCCCTCAATTCCAAAAGTATCATACAGTACCTACCATACTCTGAAGTGAGTGAATGAGCGAGAGCTAGAACGGAAGGCGAACGAGCCATCACACCGGAGGAGCCCACTAGAGAATTTCCCCTTCCTGTCTAATTACCGTACTCGTAAGTTACAAGGGGGAAAATCATAACCTTGACTAGAAGTTGAGGGGTGAAAAAGAGAAAAAAAAGGAAAATGCCCAGCGCGATAACTATACTTTACAGTTCTCCACTAACCCATTCATGGGAGAGAAGTGACAATTGCACGCAAGACACTGGCACAAACGTTTCCTAGCAACATCGATTGATCTTCCACGCCATCATACCGTGGGGAAAAAAAAAAAAACTTCCTGAACTAATGCAACCATCAGATTATCACCGGGAATCATCCCGTCAGTTTTTCCCACGATAGGCTTAGTCCGGTGGGTTCAACAGAATTGCGAATGTATATCATAATATCGCATCAACCAGTTAAGGAGATTTATTCACCCGGTCTAATGGGTCGGGGTCATAGACTGGTGTCTAATCCTTCCCGGGAGCCCTTTTTTTTCTTTCTTTCTTTTTTTCTTCGTATAACTCGGAATCCGGAGATTGCAGGGCTGGTGGGAGATGGTGGGTTTCGCGAGATCTTTTAATTTTTAATTTTTAATTTTTACGGTAATCGGGATTCGAGTTCTTCCGGTTATGGATACTTTTGGATTGGTCGCATATGTTTTTTCGCGGATAGTTTCTGTTTTTTGTTTCGTTTCGGGTATGGTATGTATGATGCTTCTTATCGATAGTATAATATGCATTATATATAGTGAGAAAAGTTGTTGGGAGATGGGCGTTCGGGGTTGCTAAGTAGGTCTGTAATTAGGTTTTTGGGAGTTGTGGGTTCCTTGGAGTTTGGGTGATGTTGGAGGGATTGTCATAATACCGGTGCTTCGAGAAGGCATGTTCATGTCAGAAACAATATACCGATATGCGAGTACCTCCAAGGCATGATATAGGATAAGTAACGTGACCCTGAGGTAGGGTAGCCCTTCTTCACCTAACATTATCCCGACAAGTACCTCTGTTAATGCAGCGCTTATTTGCATTAGATATCATACTTGGTACTATCAAATGTTTGGTTACTAGAAATGCCAATTGAATACTTGACTGTTCCTACCATAGCTGCCTCTTAGTGTATATACTAAGTATAGGCTTACGTTCAATTAGCTATGGCTATTATGCCACTGGTCATTATAGTCGGGTAAAGGAATTATCTGAAGAAAATTGCCCGAGATATGAAGAGTACGCTCTTATAACCTAACATCATGTCAAGTAACAGGCATATCGAAGCAAGGTCAGTTTCTACCTGCAATGGTATTATGTATTCAAATGAGGCTAGTACAGTACAATGCATCCATCAGAACGAGAGGGAAAGAAAGCATTGAAAAAACCAGGTCAAGAAACCTTTAGTGCTTACCAGATACCGGTATATAGCATTAAAAAGCTACCAAACACCTGACCAAGAACCTCACGGAGGGAAATTCCAAAACCCATATGAAAGGCGCTAAAGGATAAGAATAAGAAAAAACAGAAGCCTGGGAAGCTTTTTTATTTTTACGATATTGTCAATGCTCTCACCATGGTATAATAGAAAAAGCTTCTTTTAAGTTATAGGCGTCGAACCATACAGCACTCTGTGTGTAAGCCTGTATAGTCCACCGGCAGTCGAACTTCACAGGTCGCTCAATGTCTCTTTTTTTTTACCACAAGTAAGCGACGGGAAACCTTGGCGCCGTTAGTCAACAGGTCTCACTCGCCCACCCCCGGGTAATCTTCCCCCAAAAAAATTTCGCAGCAACTGTGATACGGTGGACTAATAACATCTGAATTACTTGCTTACTATCCCCCCCCCCCGACCTCACATCACATTTTTTGTTTCTTTCCACGCTTATTTACGAGTACTGTTTGATGTAATCCGGCTATGCGGGTGTTTGTACGACCTCCATGACACCTGTCAAACTTACCCTCCCCCCCTCTCTCCCCACGTGCTTGGTGAGATGTATTCATGCAGGACGAAAAGTAGCAGCTTCGATACGGTACCGGTACGTTTCCTGCTTACCTGCATTCGCCCATCCACACATATCAGTGTTTCTCTTTTTGAGCGGTCACTCGAGCTTGCGAGTGATTTTGTGTGAATGAGGTGTATGTAGACCTCGTTGGGGGGGGGCTGCTTCTTTCTTTCTTTCTTTTTTTGAGAAAAATAAAAAGTGGGAATATAGGTATAATACAAGACTGTTCTCATTCGTTATAACGGTACCGTATTTTTTGGTGTTATCCGGTTTTCTGCCGAGAAAGTGCGTCACTTAAGGTTGGACGTTGCCCATAGTCTAAAATAGGGCCTTCAATGCTGCTAGCCAGCATAGTAACCAAGGGGCGGATTTTAGGTGTCCAGTACTCCACCAATTAGTGTGTGGCGCATGTGTGATCGCCATCCCAACCCTTGCAGAGGAGGCACTGAAGACCCTCAGCCGCAATGTTGTAGACACCTAAAATCCGCCCCTTGGTTACTATGCTGGCTGGCAGCATTGAAGGCCCTATTTTAGACTATGGGCAACGTCCAACCTTAAGTGACGCACTTTCTTGGCAGAAAACCGGATAACACCAAAAAATACGGTATACAACCTCAACCTATAACATAGGGATCCCAAAGTATCATACCATAACTGACAGGGAAAATGTCCCCACCCCCCTAACTTATTCCGTAAACTCCAATCGGTAGATCCCCATTTTCACCATGACCCTAGTCGTAGGATACTGTAACGGGACAGGCCATAGCTTTGTTTTGGAATGCGATGATGTCGGAGGTGTGCCTTTTAATGGCACATGTAGCCTATGCTAGCCCTAGGTATCATACTACATAGCCTGCGGAGAGGGGTTTTTTCTTCCTGCAACTTAGGCTTGGTCCAGGAAAGAAGGAAGGAAGGAAGAGCACGAGGTATGATAGCAGCCAGAGCACCTGCGTGTCCCACAACTTCCTATCATACTATACTAACATCTTTAAGCATATCATACGAGGCAGCAGGGTCTAACACGTGCTCTATAAAGCCCTAACTCTCGCTTGTGGGGGGAGAAACATGATAGAACGTCTGGTGTTTTGCCCCCCCCCCCATATTCGCCTGCCTGATCGGGAGGGTGGAAGGTGGGGCAAGGAAAGTTGGTGGGGAGGAGGGGCTGAATGTGCTCGTACACTATGGCTCAGGAAGGACGATATTAAAGTCAATAGGATGACTTTTCTTTTTTCTTTCTGCCTTTAATTCTCGCCAACCCCCCCCCTCCCCCGCCCCATATTATGTCTTGGTCCGATTGACTCCTTCATTCCTAAGTCTGAATCTCGATTTTCCTTGCTTCTAGAAATGGGTCCTTTTCTCTTAATCCTATTCAGCGCCGTTGAGGATCTCCTTGGAAACTATTGGGGCTAGCCTTTTATTCTAACAAGGTTGGATAGTGAATGTTATCTGGAGTTAGATGCATATTGTAAGCACATTGGACTATAGGTAGAATAGGCAGGGCAGGCAAGGAATTGGCTTTTGTGTGGTGGCATGGTATGTAGGTAGGTGCCAGTGGGAGGTGGAGGGTTATGGTGGTGGTTGTCGGGGTTAGGTGTCACACTGATTTTGGCCTGCGTCTGGTGGAGGGGATGTCAAAACCATTAAGCCGCTAATATATTGGTACCGGGTAGTCTATGATATGATACAGACTTCTAACTAACGTTACAATACTGACAGGTATCTTTGAGAAAATAGGAAAGGAGAAAAAAAGCACATGGGCGGCTTAGAATTTCCCGACAAGCAATTGTCCAACAATTCCGTGCGCAGTCCAGTAAACTGTGTTCCACAAGTTCTGAAAGTCCAGGGTAGAAGTGAAAGTATCCAGGAAGCCGAAGGGAAGCATGGATGGGATCCACCCTGATTCGTCAGTTAATTATTGTAAACTTCAAAAGAGCCCCCCAGCTACTCAATTTTGGCAAGGGCAGAGGCTTTCTGGAATAAAATAATTCACATACCTTGCGCAAGCTCCAGAGCCCATCCGTTAAGAATGTACTGCACCGCGCGACCCTTGGGAAGGTGGTTCTGCGAGCCGGGTTTGTACACCGTCGGTTCAATGTCACCGGGATAGAAGATAGACTGCTCGCCATTGAGAATTGTAAAGTAGTCGTGGGCGAGGTGGACACCGGAGTGACCTTCTGTTCCTAGGGGGGTGCCGAAGAAGATGAGGTACTCCGTGACGGAAGCGTGGAGGATAATCATCGAGCCCTATGGTAAATGGTCAGCACAATATATAACTTTCCAGGCCACTACCGAGCTAAAGGGGGTAGCAATTGCTATCAACCCAAGCACCCTCCCCCGGGCAAGAAAGCTTTCAAGGTCGAGTGAATTAAACGCCAAGACCAACAGCACCATCATAACAACCAAATAAATAAACACATACCATAGCGCCGCCAGCATTGCTGCACCCGACTTAGCATACGCCCAAACCTAAAACCATCACAGGGAGAGGCAAAAACTCACTTGAAGAACCACGCATCCTTCCTCAAAGCATTGATATGCTTATCCCCGTATTCTGCCCTCAACGACGCCTGCAGATCCTCCATCAAGAGCGTAGCATTATCGGGAAACTTCTCGATAGAAGCCTGCGATAGCTGCTGCAGTCGCAAGGGATCGAAAATGAAGAAGCGAGGGAGGAACGTGTCAATCGAGGAGTAGAGGACTGGCAGGAGCAGAAGCAGGCATGCTATTACGCGCATTTCGGCGGGAATTGGCTTGGTGTAGTGGTGATCGCTGGAGTCGTCAGTGCTGCTGTGAGGGAGGAAGGAATGGGATGGGAGAGTTCTTGTTGTTGTGTATGGTAGGTGGATAGGGGATTTTTTTTCGGAAGCTTGCTAGGCTTAGGGCCCAAGGTTGTATTTGTTGAGGCGCTTTTGCTGTCCTGCAGAGCCGGGAGCGCACTCCCGCCCGGCAGCAACGCCTTGTCCTTGTCGTATTCGTATTCTTCTGCCAAATTTTTGCTGGTGCTCTTTCTCGTGTCTGTTTTGTTTGCATTAATCCCTTATCTATAAGAGCTCTAGTGCTATTATGAACATCGGTATATAGCAAATATACTCCTGAATATAGTCTTTAGTCAAACTCGGCTCGCTCTCGTTAATTGCGGACTTCATCGCACGCCTCATCTGATCACAGGTTTCCATGACTTCCCCACAAGGTTGATCTTGGCTTGAGCACCCGGGGGGTCACGGCAGATCTCAAACTATCTAGATACCGGCATAGTACGATAGATTCTCCCATATCTTGAGCTAGCAACTAGCCCTAACCTTGGCCTTAAAAGGCGGATTGCTGGGGGGGTACACATTTGATCACTCGGTTCACACGTCCGGGTCTTGCAAATGCCTCTCGAGACCTTGGCGGGAGTGGGAATAATTCAAAGATATTTAACGGGTTCAGTGCTTCTTTAGGAGGGTCCAGGACGTAGGAAAAAAGGGTGTTTTATTATTCTAGAGGGGTCGTTAGTGTTGCTAAATCTGCACTCCGATGTTGCCAGGAGCTATGATACAAGCTACGCCTAGCGACACCCTCGCAGGAAATCTCATGCTAACAGCGCCGACCTGAACATTTTATTATTACAGTAGCACCTCGTTATAACGAATGCCAAGAATTCAGGTTCTTTCATTCGTTATAGCGAGGTTTCAGAAGAAATTCCTTATAGCGAGGTCTGTTTGTATGGGAGCAGGGGTGTAATTTTTCAGAAGGTTCATTCGTAACAACGAGGTTCCCGTATAAAGCGTTTCGTTATAGCGAGGTGCGACTGTACTCGTACCTCTGCCGCAAGACACTCCGGACAGTGCAGGGTAACACACACAAGATATCCTAAACTGAATGCATTGCCCTGAACGCCCCGATGATCTCAGGCTGTTACATATACCCGGATGTGTCTATGGAAGTCGGAAAACATAACACTTCTCTCCTTCGGGATTTATGTGGGATCAGCAGAAACAGACGCCCGCCTTTTTACTGACATACATATTGAATCGAATTACTCCGTGGGAGTAACCCCCGGTGCAGAATCTAATACCGAGAAATTCCCGAGTGCGGTGACGATGCGACTTTCATAGGCAGCGCAAAATGCTGGCGAGTTGAAAGGAAAAAAAAAAACTAAACTGATGCATCCTAGACACTTTCCCACAGACTCCTCTTTACTCGAGTATGTAGAGATTTGGTTGGCTTTGCAAGTACTAGGAGACTGAGGTCTAGAACTACGGTATCCTGATCCTGGATGAATCCCTCAGGAAGGCTATTGTTTTCCGCCCTAATATAGCTCAATATGCCAGGGATAATACTTGTATGTAGAGGGTTCTCTTCCTCTGCTTCGAATCCAGCAGTTTTGCACTACTTATGGGGAGTCCCGATACCGGTATTATATCTGGAGGTAAGACGGGTGCCCACCAGCAACTCGTGGGGACCTCCCCCGCGAGGATTTGTGCATCCACTCGATCCCTCTATGCCTCATGATGAGAGTTCACCTGGCCGACTTGAAGGGGCTTAAGCTCAGCACGACCTACCCGGACCAATCGAAATCTAGGTTGTCTGGAAATCCCTATGTTTTGGGCAGGCAGGAAATGACGTTTGGTAGAGTCTGTCTATTATATACCACCAGCACCACTGTAAAGTATTCGAGATTTAAGTGCACGATTGATTTCTGGCGGATAGCTCTTCCAGTTTCTCCGATTATCCGTGGGGCAGCAAGCGTTCTGCACTACCGTACACTGCACTGCACCTGCACGTGGTCCGTTTCGACCCCCCCCCCCACCTACTCGAGCACCATAAATAAAACCTCCCGAAATCCACCATGTCCATCACCTCTGTGATCTCCAGATTCTTAGCCAAATTTTTTTTTCTTCTTCCCGGAATGATTAGCGTTTTCCCGAGACGTCGCAAGATTCAGCTCACTGGGTATGCTAGATCTCATTAACCTTGTATTCGCAATCCTATTTAGCCCGCCAGAACCAAAGCTATCATCCTAGGCCGACGGAGATGCTGGATTTTTTTCTCTGGAGATTTTGCGGCACTCTCCGATGGGGTGTGGTCAGCCCCTTGCGGTCTTGATAGGCCACTGTCATCTGCCATGATCAGGGCTATTGTCAGGTATGACATTGTCTGATACTGTGCGTTTACGGTTGGGGGGGGGGGGGGGGGCTTCTTGGTATAAGTGT
>Ga0307509_10001607_pt1 | contig 37910 bp, 24 predicted proteins | sample 10_EM_MG_FD_202245 | JGI IMG/M metagenome (GOLD analysis project Ga0307509, IMG submission 202245) | Populus trichocarpa ectomycorrhiza microbial communities from riparian zone in the Pacific Northwest, United States - 10_EM | ecosystem: Host-associated > Plants > Roots > Unclassified | place...
TCTCTCTACAGATACCTCATCCCCCCACATTGCCTTCCTTCTCCACATCTCCCTTGTCCAATGTCTATGGGCTAATGCCCATTCCAACCTCTCCTGAGCAAGATCTTCATCCAAATGAACTCTCTCTTGTGCCACCCATTTTTTAAGATGCTTTTGTGCAATTCTTCTCTTCACTGTCTTGGTAGAAACATTGGGTGCAACTTTTTTACCAATCTCAAAATAGGTAGTGTGGTGATTTTTGAGAGCTTCCTCAACCATGGCTTCATCCTGCAACTTGATAGTCTTAGGATTTCTTCCTCTACCCTCATTCTCCTTGCCCTCTTGATATCCCTTTGCAATTGTATTTCTGACTGTGGTGGGCGGGATGTTAAGCTAGTGGGAAATTTGCTCAGATCCCATTTGAGGCTCATGTAACCCAAGAATTCTCCCCCAGGTAAACTCAGAGAGGTGCTCGGAGGGATGAGGTTTGTTGGCAAGACTGCAAAGAATAGGAGGCATAGTTTATTGAAAAAAATAATCAAGCAGAATGGTTTTGTTTTGGTTGATCTAGAGGAATTTGTTTAGGTAGTGTAGGAGGTACGGGGTGATGAGGAGGGGTCTGTTGCCATCAATCATTGAACCGTGGTTATTTTTGTCCCCCGACAAGACTTAGGTAGTCCCAGCAGACCAGGGTGCTTTTGACACAATTACCTAAGTAACCAGCAGGAACCTTCTCCTCTTAATTTGTAGCATTACTATGGGTTGTCAGTGCACTCTAGAGGTATTAGTCTTATCACGGTAGAGTATATCCTAAGAGGCTGGCTATGGGTAGCGCCCATTGAGCCAACCTCAGCTACATCTCACCAGCGGAGCTTGCATATTTAAATATCGTATTGAATAGTTGCCTAGATTAAATGATGGACTGCATAGCTTGTATAGATGAAACTACCCCTGGACCATTGGGTCCACCATCTAGGTATTGACTCCAGTTGTTGTCATAGCGGTTAGCCACCGAAATGACTTCAATATGAAGAGTTTTTCCACCTGAGGTTGTATTGAAGATACATGAAAGAAACTCATATCCTATTGACAGGGTTAAGTGTACGCAAGCTAGTCCGATACCTCTGGCAGGATAATTCCTGATGGAGGGTGGACCTCGGACTGCCCTAAGGAGGACAGGGTGCTCGCACAAGGCCAGAGCAGTAGTGAATGTCAAAGGCTTAAATCTGATATCTACTTAAGTTTAAGGATTTGGTATTCTACTTTGATAATCAACTTTCCTTGAGAGAACTTATTGAGTGAAGCTTTCAGCTTAATGATAGTAAGTTTTACCGTTTAATTATTTTGAATTATTTTACCTCATCTTTATCTTCTACTTTGACTATTTGGTGGGGTGGCAATCTTAGAGTTCACCTCTGTATAGGGTGCCCGGTTACAGTAGCGGTTGACGTTTTGAGCATCCAGAGCTTCAGACGCACAGGACACACAGGACCCAGGTAATAATTTTTGCCGATATAGCCATCAGCATTATACTCAGTGCAAATGTGTTGCTCCATCAAGTTGCGAATTTTAGCTGTAATCCGGTAACATTTGTGTCGATAATTATTGAAAGCACTAACCACAGCTGGTTCTGTACTGATAGCATCAAGGTAGGGTTCCCTTCTAGAGACGATCTACCACATATCCAATTCCTTAACCTGATCAGCCATTCTCTGCCGCCACTGAGCAAAGTTCTCATCACCGTGTAAAGGAAATGTGATCCACAAGGTGACATTGATTTGGTATGAGTCTCTCATCGTGGAGATAGATAGAGAGACAAACAAACAGGTGAATTGATGGATAAATAAATAAATATATATATATATAGATCTGTGTGATGAAAGAGAGTAAAAGACTGATAGAAAATCAATAGAAATTAAAGTGCAATTGATTGTCACAAATCGTGACTAAGCAAGGCAGATTTCACATGACTAATAGTCATTAGTCATAAGGTATGTTTATGTTTCACGCTATGCAGTCAGTGGACTCAGTCACAGTAGTTAGAGCTCTTCATGCCACCATCTAAGTAATACACCACTCAGATACTGAAGCACGGGCCAGGCCCATTGACAGTGACCTTCCATAGGTGCAAGATGTTTGATATACCTAATACCCTTATCTCTATATTACCTCGCTTGTATGCGAGGACTCCATTCCTACACGATAGGACTTCCTATGATCACTATACCTACGACGAATGCAAGATGTTAGTCTATAATGAAAGACTAAGAAGGCTACGTAGACTATATCGATAGTCTGTGATAGTCACAATAGTTGTTTCCCATTACGAGCACTTTGAGGAAGGCTGGTTTGTTACATTGATGAATGAAATCAACCAATTGATCAATCAGTCCAGACGAACAGGAAGAAATTATTCGAGAGGTACTACAGTGTAGAAAACCGACCTTCAAACTTCACAATTTCTGTTTTCGTAGAGCGTGGGACATGCAGAGGCTCATAACCTGTTGGGATATGTGTGTGATACGTGTGTGAGGTGAGATGTTCGTTAATGACTAGTCATACAAGAGAGAAGACTACTTAAAGGGAAATGCCCATGCATGCCCACTCCCACACAACCAATGACAGACCTAACCCAAACACAGTAGGTAGGCCCTAAGCTAACCCATAGACATGGCCTAAGTGGGTAGCGGTACCTCAACATATCGTAGAGCTAACAGTATTTAGGTCTTCTACCAAACTTCTAGAACAACAATCAAACAAGAGCACTATTTCTACACACTTTCTTCACATCAAGTGGTTCCCCCTGCCATAAGCCATTCCCCATTAGTCATGATGTCTCTTAGTAATTCACATAAATGGTGTACTGGCCACTTGAACTCCTCGCTCCGACCTTGAGATATCAAATTAAATAATCAAAGACACCATCCGGACGAGGGAATGACTTTAGACGAGAACTCCCTTTCGGGGTTGGCGGTTGGCTAGTTGAGGGCCCTGACTGGGTTCCGCTCGGCAGCAGTTTTCTCAACGGGAAGTCAATCCGTCCTGAAGGTGGGTGGTGGTGGACCACATTGGGTCATCCAGTCCTGTCCTTGCACAAACTTGCCCTACGACCCAGTGCAAGGTTTTAGAGTCGGCGGAAGCGGATAGTTGCCAGAGCTGGCGGACAAATATATATAATACCTTTAGTGATTTCATTTTTTTTCTTGAATTCAAAGGATTGACGAAAGGGTTCATAGTCATATCTTTCATTCATTACTACGGAAGCACACAGGCAAATAGTGACATACCTGGAGAGAAACCGACCGGTGTGGGAAGTGATGGGATGCTTAAGGTGGTTTCGTTATTTTTATATCATAATTATTATATACTTATCTCTAGTTAGTCAGTTTGAGGAGGGAATGAAGTTTCCGATTATACCTATCCTATAAGTCTAGCCCCAGTCTAGTTCGACCGTTCGACAATTGCACCATTTATTAGTTATCCTCCAACACAAGGTACTTGGCCACCGCGCTCCACACAAGAAATGTTTCATTCCGGTACTGTTGGATATATGTACTGTACTTGCAGGATATGTATCCTCGTGGGTGCTGTTTTTCCAAACACAGTCTCAATTAAGACTTGACCATGCTCGAGTGTTATTGGGTTATCCTTTCTCAAATCTTATGTAGCTCACACAAGTGCTCAATCGTATTCTTAGTTGAGGGATCAGAAAATGTGGCCGTTTCATCATTAGACAGGCCTAGGGTTAAGGTTCGAATTGCTTAGTAATTCTCAGATCAAGGAGATCCACTTTCATCTACTAAGAGGAGTGCTAGCATATGATAAGGAACATTGACGTAGTACTAAGAGTGGGGTTTAATACTACCAAATAGAAAGGCCCTACTCAAGACCTAGAGTATTGGCATTTCCCCTCTAAACATCAGCACTCTTCAATGGTTTGGTTCGTTGGGGTGTTTTGCACATATAAAATTTCCTTTTCTTCCTCACTCTCATTCCACCAGCCTTTCCAAGACTACAGCGTTTGTAGTGGTGGCGGGGTCTGCTTCCAGTAAGCATGAATGAATAAAAAAGTAATATTAGGTTGTGGGCATAAGGGAGTAGCTTGATCGAGCAATATATGCACTACATAGTTTGCGGGTAGATAGTGATCGAGTATATTATAATGGAGTACGCAAGCCACCCACAATGCTGAGGAAATTGGAAATGACTCGCTCCATTTTTGGCCGGTCTGTGATCTTTACCCCGGCTTGCTGAGGAGTTCTCATTCTTGCTAGACAGAGGGTTTAGGGCGCGGGAGTGGAAAGATCTGGTTAAACGGTCTATCGGAAAATTAGAAGATGCTTTCTGATAAGTCGTATACACAGTGCATAATAGACTAATATTGCTCAAGCTGTATGGTTTCATATCCCAATCTATGGCAGTAATGAGAGCGTAAAGTACCACTCCTATCTAAAATTACAGAAATTCCCCTACTAAAGATATCCAAGGAGCAAAAAATACCTCAGTTAGAACCTACAAACAACTCAGGAAGAGGTATGATACGCCACCCTTCTAATCAAATCCCGAAATCCAGCTTCAGTGGGATAAGTATTTGTTCCCAAGTTAACATCTCCTGAAATACCTAGCTGGTGCAGTGGTTAACATGTCAGGAACCAATCAACCCCTGTCGCAATTAGAGGGAGCCCAGGAGTTCAATTCAGGCTGGCAATCAGTTATTATTGAACTATCTGTCATGTAAGGCAGGAGAATTAAAAAAATCCTGCCCTATGGGGATTGGAGGATTGGAGAACCTAGCCTTCATCCATAGGCCTGTAGTGCTTATCAATCCTGCTATGAGGCTGTAGAATCCGGCTCTAGACCTTAAAGTTGGCGATCTGCGGGATAGCAGAAAAGAAGGGAAAGGTTTCTTCTTTTGCTTCGGTTGCTTTGGAAAAGCTGCTGTGGGCCCTGAAGACCATAGACTTTTTTGCCGTTTTCACTTAGGCAAGCTAGGCTCTTTCTATTTATCGCCTTGTAAATATGTTTTTTTCCCTTTTTCTTCGGCAAAGCAAGGTATAGATAACGCCTAGTGAAAGACATAAGATTGACAGATGCTAGACCAGTACAGCTAGAATAAACACATGATGTTGAAATAAGATCCACTTGGTGCTGTACTGACTTGGCACATCAGCATCTTATAGGGGTTTCAAACGAATAGATTGCACTTCTCAAATTCGTAGTACAAGACATAAGTAATAGAAGTAAGAAAAGAAAAGTTATGTTAGTACCTAAATGGTAGCAATATGTACGATAGGATTCGTGTGAAGATTTTCTAATATATCAGTTTAGCAATGTATCAGGGGACATCTTTCTGCCCCTATTTAGCTTTGCTTGATCACACTTGCCCCCTTTGGATATCACTTCAAGAATCGCTGCAAATGCTCAAAGAGGATGCAAGGAAATGGTGCCGACAGGATTCATATCATGACCCACAGCTACCCTAGGGATCTTCTTGCACTCCCCGGCACTCCCCGGCACTCCCCGCAGTCCCGGTAGTTCCAGTAATCCCCATAGTTGCCCGCAGTTCCCTGTAGTCTCCAACTGTCCTTGGCTGTCCCCAGCAATCTCCCATGCTGATTTGCCTTACATGCAGGACTCGCCGCCTTTCACAATAGCTCCAGTCCCGATATTTCCAGGACAAGAACAGACTACATTCTGTCGCCCCGTCGAGCCCCGGACGATTGAGAACACCGCGGTGTAGAAGAAGCCCCTACTATGGGGTGGTTATGCAGCTAAAGGCCATTGTTAAAGAGAGCGGAGGCTGGTGGTTGAGATGGAGTAGAAGAATCGCTCAGATGTGCAAACTGCCGGAGATCTCGAGGTGTGGGTTGTTTATTGGGGGTTGCTATCTAACTTAACCGCTACCAGATAAGAGAAACTTTCTTCTCGTATAACCTTATACATCCGTTTATGACTTAGCGTGTCCATCCTCGTCCACACTTCTGTGCTCCCCATATGTGCGCCTCCCGATACTTGCGCTCCTTGGGCGCTTCTAACCTAGCAACGCTCTACTACTGGGACTATGATACCACCAATCAGCAGATGGTTACGATAGATCTCCTGAAAACATAGTACTAGACAGAGCATGTAGGGTCAGGGGCCGAAGCTAGGAAAGTCTATAAAGAAGGTGAAAAAATGGAAGGAGGAAATGCATTTCCTTTTGGTTCACTCATACCCGCGGGAATTGAAGTTTCTGGGGCTAGAAAATCACCTGTTCTTTCAGGTAGGCCTATTATTGGAAGACATTCGAAGCAAGATAGCCTTTAGTATCTACCGTGAGCGAAGCCATGATAACTTACTAGCTTTAATAGTCCACTCTTGAAGAAAGCAGGAAGAGGAGACAAGACACCAATGTTCCCAAAATGCGTGTTGTAAGGAATAATTGTCGTGCCTCCCGATAGCCTGGGATTGGAATGGGGCGAATGGGATGGAGTCAGAAGGAATGGTATATACGGAATAGCATGACCCGAATAGCAAGGAATGGAATGGCGTAATGAAGGCTTGAGGCTGGTAATGTTTAGTATATAAAATAGCACTCTATCAGCAATCTTGAGAGAATGATGGATAGAAGGGATATACATTCTCACGTTTATGGAGCTATTTTTTTCTTTCTTTTATTTTCTTCAATGCGTCCTGACAGCTGAGCTCCAACGAGTGATTACTCATGAACACAGACTCAAGCTCGAACCTTGTAAGCCTAATATCCTAGGGAGATAAGTAGGCACGCTGAGGGGATAGACAAATTCCGCGTGGGCATATTTGTACGTCTTTTAAAAATTATGTTCCCACCACGATTATTTTATGCTATAGGCTAGGAGTGCAACGCTGAGATGCAGGGCTAAGTTACAGCCCAATGGCACTGTAGGTGTGGGAGCGGAGCAATCTCCAACCCAAAGACTCTGTTAGCAGACACCACCAGTGAGCGCCCCGGGAAGCCTAGCAGAATCCCTCAAGTATCGGAAAAATGGGGGAACTCCTGAACCTAGAACAGAACTAAATCAGAGTAGAGCGAATGATATCCGATGAATACAATATACTAGGAAACATAGTCAACGCAACCCACTCTAAACTTGCATCTGAGATATGAATTTAACATAACCTAAGGAGTGCTACCATCTACCATTTAGCCCATAATTTTGAGCACATGCTTAATGGGCCCGAAATCTAGCCGTATCAGATCTATGATGGGGATAGATAGTAGCTCATCTTTTCAGATCTCAAACATCACAAATCAGAGATAGGCCATAGGCCATAAGTTAGCGTCACAACGGCCGATACCCTTATGCTAGGCGACGCCATATCACACTTCGAATGTCTGGGAGCTCGTTGCATAGATAGTGTACCATGTCCTTACCCTCCTGGAAGGAATCAAGGAGAAGATATTATGGTCGGCCAACTCCAACTGAGTAGAAAAAACGGAGACCAAATCCTCCAGCCAATTAGCACTACTGCCATAAATTTGAAGCCGAAAGAAGCTCTCTGAGCCCTTACAACTTTGACGGAAGAGTATTTTTATAGAAGGGACGGTAGAGTCCCATAGTCTAGTAAGTCTTTGAAGTTTTGGTCTCATCTGCTGCCCAGTGCGTACAATTAGTACTGCAGCCCCCAATACTCCGATTGCAAAATTACTAATTCCTCCTCGAACCTCTGGCCTCGGCCAAGCCAATACAGGGCTGAGGTTTCCTGTAACTCGTTTGTTACTGTAAGACCTCTTCTTCCCCTCCGCTCTTGCGCACAAGAGCCGGGCGGTACAAAATACATGATTAACACCTACGATTGATATAAAAGGAATGACCACTTAGATTTTTGTCAAAAACTATTCGGCCAGATATATCAGTTTTACAGCGTGCTAATATATTTCACTAGTGTGAACAATATTTCATACAAGGATTAAATCCAAAAGAGACAGCATTATTCAAATAAGATCGACCCCATACATGAGAACTTATATTGTATACATACAAAAGCACGGTTAGGGTGAAACTCTTATATTTTGAGCCATCTATACACCAGGTCAATCATCTATCGACAGAGATCATAGAACTCGTCGATATAGTACCTGACCAGGCCACATAGAAACTTCTCAAGGGAAAACATGTTAAGATTATAGGTTAGCTTAGCCGTTAGTTGGACTTTTTACTTATCAATTGAAGTTATCTTAGTCTACTTGTTGGCTATTGTATGGGGGTGCACGAGGTCCAGGCCATAACCCCTGAAATTCTGCATCACTAGCTGCTCTTTTGCCCAAATATCTAGATGACTAACATTTGCAGAACCACAGAATCTCACTTAGTATCAGATTCCTGGCAAATATCACCAAGTTAAAAAATCACTTCACTTCCATTTGCAAACTGTCTTCCAGCCCTTAATTCTCCGCCTTCCACCAATTCCTTCAATGATTCTCCTCTCAAGCTAATCGTCTAACGATTTACAGAAGCATTAAGTGATATCTCGTCATGATGAATTGCCATCACACACGCGAGGCAGGGTAGAAAGGAGGGGAGTTTGGAATATCATTGGAAGAACCATTTTACCAAGCTCATGGGAAATAGGCGGGCTGGGAAAGGAATAGAAAGGGGGGCTATACCGCTATTTTCCGGAGCGAGGTACTATAGGTATAACGCGACTACTGTATGGAGTCTCTACGGAGACGACGATCTGTTTGTCGCGCTTAAAGGTACATTCCGGAATTTAGCACTACCCACACCTATCCACACGATTTTGCACCTATTCCCGACATCCGCCGGAGTGCAAATTTAATGGTTACTGCAAAAACCTCAGCTAGCAAAAGCACTTGAAGAGACTTCTTTCAAGATTACAAGAAAAAAATGAAGAGGAAGAGGAAGAGGAAGAGAGAGATCACCAGAGGAGGATCGGGTGAGACTAAATAAGGTTCCAGGCACAGTACCGCTTGGAGATACGGAAGATTCCTACAAGTAGCGTGATTCAGTCGGTTATAGATCACGTTAGAACTCTAAAAGTGCCAACGTCAGACCCTTATCTATTGCCGTACTAGCGTCCAACTCCCTTTGATCGAATGGTTGTGGTGCGTGATCGCAACAGAGTGACTACAGTACCGCGCTGGCACAAGGCACATAAGTTAAAGAGTATTAATAATTCGAGAGACCCGTGTTGCGCGTATTTGAACCTTTTCGCACTTTGTGCATTCCTGCTCTGCCATTCCTTGCTGTCGGAACTCCGGAGTCAGCTCAGGTGCGAGGGCCAACTCCAGGAATCTTTTCCATCATTTCTCTCGATCCCGTGGAGCGTCTCGGGAGAGCTAGGAGGGGAGAGGCAAATTTGCACCAACTTCCTTTAATAGTAAACACTCTCGACTTTATGAAGTTAGCCAGTGAGTCTGGGGTAAAATGGTGCAAGGCTGTGCTTCTGTTCGTGTGCCGGAGCAGAAGCTAATTGAGTGGTCCTTGTGACGCCTCAATGCTGAAACGCAGACCAGTAACTAAATTACCTGAATCTATGGACATTATCTATTTACGACACCTTCTTACCGGCCGATCACAAAGTTGGACCTCTATTGATGCAATACTTGTGGAAACTATTTAGGCAATAATACATATATATTGCACGGCCGGAGCCTCCGTGACAAGGTGTGCTAGCAGGCAAGGGAAAACCTTTCTAATACGAGACATGGAACAAACCCAAAAAAAACCTACCTACCTGCCTACCGGTAAGTGAAGAGAAGGGAAAGGCAGCATGTAAACTGAATGACTCCCAAGTGTTCCGAGTTTGTGCTATTCTTCCGGATAGCCACCCATCTCTCCAGGGCAACCCGCGTCTCCTAGCGACACCCTCCCAAAAAAAAAAAAAAAAAAAAAAAAGTCGTCCGAGCAATTGCAGCACCGCTTGCCAGGCGAAACGCACAGCGCATAACGGTAACCTATCGAGTGAGCGCAATATCTGAGGTATACTACTTCAGTTTACCCCGTCGGGGCATGTTTATGACGGGCCATGGCATCAACGGATGTGGAAATTCACCCGACTTGGGGATCGAAATGAGCGCAGGTTCAGAAAGGCAGGACCGTCCTGCCTTGAACTATCCTGATTACCCGAACGACAATAACCTTTCCAAGTGTGCACCAGCGCCCTATAGCTCGACTAAGAACATTCTTAAGAACAGTTCTTAAGTAAGATGGTCGTAACAGGCAGTTGTTCAAACTTTTGTTTGCCGTTAAAAGCTCTACAGTATCCTGTGCTTAGCAAAACCCAAGTGTTCTAACCCCTTTGCAAGACACACAACTCCCTTCAAAAATAAATTTAAACGCACTTCGGATTTACACTTTACATTCGCAGCAAAACCTCCCTATAAGGATGTCACCTTGCAGAAATGATTACCAAAAGCCAGATAGAGTGGATGAAGCGGGGGCGAACTGGGATAATCTGTACAGTACTCGTACAGTACACCCCAGGGTTAGTAGATTACAACGAATGGCGATCCTGATACGATAGATGGATACACGTTGAAGAGGGAATAAGTTCCCAAGTGCGGTATACGGTAACTGTATCATTATCAGACATATGATACCCCGTATTTTCCCAGATACCCTGAGCATTCAAAAATGCACACTCTCTGTAACTGCACTGCCTCGATCTACCCCATCACCCCAATTTTGGGGATCACGATTCACTTAGTTGCCATAGTTGGCTATCTAGAGCCCGAAACTTACGAAGCGCAGCACATTACGAAGTCCTTGCTTGCTTGCGTGTTACTACGGCACAAGTGTGCCGAATGAAGAAAAACCATGGGTGATATCTTCCAATACCCACAGATCTTCACATCCCACCCATATGTCCCACCTCTAGCAGCCCGAAGCAGCCGGGACGCATGGATAGAGAAAGGGAGATAGGGAGCCAGATAGACAGGGAGGTGAAGGGTGTCCCCTTGATCCTATGTGAGGGGCATGGGCTTTGAGCTCCCGAGAGGTATGATACCGCAAGACAACCCTGTGAAAAGAAAAGAAAAGGTGGGGTTACTCCAGTTCTATCCGGTCCAGCCCAGCATCTCAAACGCCAAGAACTTTAGGAAACCCACAGGTGCGGCTCCCCGATAGGGCTGAAGATTCATTCATTTCTCCTCCACGCTGGGCCCTGGTCGTGATTAGCATTCTTGACCCCCCCCCTTCCTTCCTGCACCCCTTCCCCCTTCCCCCTTCTTCCTTGTTGCGCCGCACAATTCCGCACGGTCTATTTCCCATCACGCAAAACCTACCGTACTCCACCACTGATTCACCACCACCATCCGACGTGCATTTGCCATGCGGAAAATCACCAATACCCGTCTTTGCTCGTGTAGTCCACAGTCGGATCATCAGCGTATCAGCCCATCATAGGCTTAGTTTGGCAAGTTAATAGGATAGCGACTGCCAATTAGTGGGATCCAACAAGTCCATCGGCCTCATGCTATCCCGTGTCAGGCAAACACTATCCCCTCGTAGGAAGATCCGTCTCTGAATAGAGAGGCTACAGTCTTCACCGTACCCACGACGAAACTGGGCTGGTGAGGAACAGGGGTATTGGGTGAGCAAAAAAAAGAAACCGTTAAGGTTAGGGGTACGAAAATTACTGGTAATCAATCCCTGTTCGTCGCGGGCCCAGTTTCGTCGTGGGTACGGTGAAGACTGTAGAGGCCTGACGGAGATATTAGATTACATGAGTAAACACGGTACCCTCCCTTTCCTACTCATAGCTGAAAGTATGCCTGTATTTACTTGTTTTCTCTACCCTCCTCCCTCTCTCTCGATGCTCATTCCATTCCCATCTGCATCACAATTATCTCAACTGCCCCCCCGCTTTAAGGTTCCCCCGTGCGCGCTGAAATCTAAAGTGCAAGGGAGGTAGAAAAAGTAAATATAAAAAAAACAAGCAAGCTAGCTATCACGGGACATCTTGTACTCGAGCAGAAAGCCGGAGGAGGGGTTGAATCAACTTGCGCGCCGCACCGTTGTGTCACCTACCAGCTTTCCATTTTTCACATGGGGTTGGCTCTTTTGAGACTACCACATAGAACAAGGCAGGCTACCGTACCAGTATCGTACTATCCAAGCTAACACCCCCACGATCATAGTTAGGGGAGGACAAAGCTTTATCACTGCTGCTATTATGAGTTCTCTGGTACGCACGGTACTACCCTAGTGCCTTGGGATCCGCGATGGATGCTGCGGATCGGGACCTACGATGATAGACATACTGCGGCTTGATAACCTAACGTGCGTATGGATGGTATTAGTTATACCAAAAAAAAAAAAAAAAAAGAGAGAACAAGACTCGAACACGAACGCATAGTTTTTTCTCCTCCCGTGACGATGATAGCATAGGAGAACCGGTACCTACCTGAATGATAGCCCTGGTGTGGGTGTTCCTGTGGTTAGAAGGGGCTAGCATACTAACTAGGTTTAGTCGCGGTGTGGAGTTTCTCCGCCGTTAGGAGGCACACATATGGTTATTTGTATGGCTTGCGTTGATGCACCTGCTGGCCGGATGGCTGGCTGAATGAGTTGAATGGCACACCTTCCTTCCGGCCCAGTTTTTTCTACTATCATAGTCCCAGGCCTTCTCATCCCCATCTAACTCCCATTTAGTCTACACCCTCCAAATAATCATGAGTGTTGGCAATGGTGATATAGTAGTTAAGAGTACCGGTGCAGTTGATTATATATCGAGGCCCCCTACTTGTATGCATTAGGGGAAGGGGGCTAGGAAGGGATTAGTAACTTAACAATAAATGAGCGCGGACTGATGCATCTCGGGGATCCTTTTCATTCTCCTCAAACCACGTGTACCAACGGGTTTCTTTCCGTGTACTCGAGTAAGTGTGGGCGAGTGAGGGAGTGGGTGGGTGAGTGAGTGAGTGAGTGCTTGTGTCGCTTCGCTCAATTTTACCAGTCGATATAAAAGAGCCAGTTCAAACCTGGTTGATGGTAACATCGGAAGAGGGAGCAGCCGGGAACAGGTAAAAGAGCGCAAGCATGGAGTTAGCCATTCTCGAAAAGGGAAACTTGTCCCCAGAGTCCCCCCCCCGTACGATCAATGGAAAGTCCATGGACGAGAACTCGTATTATGTATGATAGTCGGACAACAAAAAAAAAAAAGACTCAAGCCGTTGGCAACTTTAGACAGAAAACAGCCGTTCCCAGAGACTCCCGAGAAGTTGTAAGAATTATGAGAACAACTATTCCTTTCTATAACGGAATCATAGAACCTTTAAATTGATAACTTGTGATGCCCTATGCAATAGCGCAGTAAGATCTGGTGGTAACGAGGTTTTGTATCGTGCTGCTACAAGTATCATACTTGGTAGTTTGTATGGTGCCGGTCATCGGTAATCTGGGCACTGTAACATTGATCTGGGTGCTGAATAATCATGCCAAGATGCCAGATTTGATAACTGGAACAAGCACACTTACCATTTTCGGCAATTTTAATGCTTATTAATCAGGAAATATAAGGGAATATTGGAGAAAATTAGGGTTACCCTGCCTTTGGAACCTGTTTTTTTGGGGTGGGAAGGGGGTTTTGGTAGTGGAAAGAGGGGTTTTGGTGATAATATCTTATATTCGTAAACACAGGAAGCATCCCTATCCAGGTTCTCTATCCTTACGGCAGTACATTACCTCAAGGTACGCCAGCTCTTCCTGCCTATCCTGTAGTACATATGGAAAGTACCACCTGCGCGACGTGTAGGAAAAATCCCAAACATCCGACCAGCCCTTCAGCAATCACAAAATAAACCATCCAACTAGGATACCACAAAAGGAATCCACCTCCCTAACCACCTCCAAACACTACTACATACAAGATGCCCGCTGACATTCCAAGTTTGTAATCCGGCAGACCGGTCACGCATGCCCAAACAAAATCAATTTACCAACCCCCATTTCAACCGGAAGCTTCACTCCTGCAGTTCTTCCTCTTCCCTCTCCTTGCTGCGTTCTTAGCCTTCTGCGAGGCACCGCCAGCCACTATCACCCCACCTATAATGGTGTCCTCATCACCCGAGGATCCCAAACTTCTTACCGCTTCTACACTCTTATCAATTTCTTTTAAACCAGGGTTCCCTAAAGCAGGCCAACCCCCTTCCCTCTCCAAACTCGCTTCCCTCAACCTCACCAAACCACCAACACACGATGGTATTAACGGATCCGGAATTGAATCCTCCTCTTCAACCAGGTCCGACACGAACCTGTTACAATCCCTTGCCATCTCCGGCACAATCTTGTCTTCCTCCATCCCATCCGCGGTATTTTCTTCCCGCTCACCAGCTTTGTCAGCCACTACCAACCCAGCCTCATCCTCGCCTCCTTCCCCAGCCACACTCAGTGCAGCTTTGTCCTCATCCTCCTCTCCAGCCACTCTGTGGCTCTCCACCGACATCCCAGCCACACTTGATGCAGCCTTCTCCTCATCTTCCTCCCCAGCCACCTCCTCACCTTCCCGTGGCGTCTCTCCCCACTCCTTAAACTCCATTGCCGAAGTGACCATGTCCTGCAAACCGTCTCTCTCTAAGGTAACGAGATGTAACCTTCGAGAGAGGACCGAAACGTGATGTCGTAGCCGTGAAACTTCAGCCTCGAGGGCAAAGCTTTTCTCGACCGCGCGTGACAAAACTACCAACCCCTTAGCAACAGAGGCGGCGGAAAAAGTTGAGGAACCTCGTTTAACCATATCGACCGAAAGAGGAAGAATAGGGGTTGATGAGGGAACTCGAAAAGCTGATGAAAGAGATAAAATGATCTCTTAAACAAATAATAAAGTCAGAGGAAAGATCTCTGAAATTAAAGACTTGAAGCTATCGTGAGAATGACTTCAAGGGACCTGATTGGCTTAACCACTGAATGTGACACGTCACAAGATGGAGATATGATGGTGGTGGAGCAGGGGTTTTGGTATATAACATTCACCTCACCCCCCATACAAAACTCTCCAACTTCAACCCCTTATAACTCCACAACCAGTTCTCTTTTCACAGGTTTAAGAGCGACCACTAATAGAGTACATCAAGTAGTATATGGTTTCGCTCTTAAAAAAAATATAGGTCATATTGTGGTGGAGTAGTAGACCTTCAAAGTTTGGAACACTTTTCACGAAAAATACCCAGGTTACCCGTGACCGGCACTATAAAGCATGGGACGTCATGGCGCCAAGACAGGCACTAACCAATGCCAAGGTGTCCGAATACTTCAGAAATGGCCTGGTATGCAAGAGGTAGAAATACATGATAATCACCCTTATTCTATCGGGGGTATCAGTGGTTTCTCAATTCCACAAACTTCCTATTCAATTCTATTTGCTGCAGACTAACCCTCCGCACGTTCTTTGGTTTGATTTGGCCTAGAAATGGAGCCCCCGAAGCTGTCTGGGACAAGAAAAAAAGTCTGTTGAGAGGGCCCGGTTTTGGTGTGAAAGGGGCCACCCGCTCAAGGTTTTTCTCCCAGCAAGATGCGCTTTAACTGCCTTGCAGATATCCGCTAAAATCGAGTTCAGAGACGGAAGCTGGAATTAGTGGATGAATAGGTAGAAATAGCGGTTACAGTAGGCGTCCGCACTTGCACCGTACTATAGCGCACGGCAGTCCAGAGGCCAGAGGGGCTTTTTTTTTTCCCCCGTGATACGAAAAAAAAAAACGATCATCCATTGGAATGTAGAGCAATGTAAATTATGATACCCTGAGATCCACTCCCTTCCTGAGCACTACCCACTTCCAATCAATCTATCAATCAAACCATTCAACTCTCGGGGCCACTCTACAAGATACAACACCAAGAAGCAGCCGCGCACAATCCAACAGGCATGGCACTGTAGTTGCCTGATGATGTCCAGCTTTGCCCGACCCCAGCCATTCTCCCCGGTTTCAGACCATGTATGGACAATTGCACCCATAAGTGCCCTTTCCTGTACGTGACTTTTGAATAGATGAGCACTTCTCCGAGTGACCAACCGACTGGCGGTTCATTCCTGCGCTTGTGCTCCGCTTGGGAACCCCACCTGAGAAGTTTATGCGTGCATCTGGGTCCGGAGAAAGAAAACTAAAAAGAATCTGGCTTGCTGAGGATATGGTAGTGGGAAGGAAGGAGGCAAATGATTCACCTGAGAACAATGGTGGAGCGCTGGAAGAATCATAAAATGAGACATGACTTTTTTTTCTTCTTTCCCCTTTGCGCTAAGAAAGCGAAAAAGAAAAAGGGAAAGAAGAAAAAAAATAGGTAGTGAAAAAAGAGGCACCCCGCCGGCAAAAAGCTGCAAAAGGTCCCCTCCCATTCATATCCTTCTCGAGTACTGTACTGTACTGTACCGTAGCATCGTAACCATAGCACCACAAAACGTCATTCGTTAGAAAGTTGGTGATGGGAGGTACAGCAGTTGGAAGGGAACGGTTATGGGAGACACAGCTTTCAGCAGCCCATGAAAAAAAAAAGAAGACCCAAAAGAAGGCGAAGAACAATCCGGTCACTCGAGAACAAAACAAAGAAGAAGAAAAAAAAGACTTCACGTTTTGCGTTTTTTCTCCCCCCTCCCTCTTTCATCCGTTTCTTTTCTTTTCCCTTTCTCCCTCTTTTCTTTTCTTTTCCTTCCTTTCTTTTTTTTCCCGTTTTCTCTCTCTCTCCAAACCAGCGAACCACACAAACCAACGGGTTGAACGAAAACGTAGTGATGAAAAAAAAAAAAAAGGTGAAAGGGGGAGGAAGGAAGGAACATAACGAGCTCCCACAGTTCCAACCTCTCCCACACTCACGTTTTTGCTGGTTGGGGCTAAAATTAGGGAAAACACTCCTCGCATGCTATCTCCAAACTAAATACGACCGCATGGAGAGGTATGGTAGGTGTCGACCTAACTAACGTGCGGTGCATAAGTCCTATTTTTTAAAATTTTTATTTCATTTTTCCTTCCTTCCCACTCCCCGTCCTCGTTGCCTACTACGGCACGAGTTATAGACGGATGCAAGCTAAACAATAGGGTAGGTCGATAGGCTCTCACTGAGCCCGCCCCCCTCCCCCTCCGTGATATGATGGAGTGGAGGGGATAAGAGACCAAGCAACCAGGAATTCCCACCCCAGAAGCACAAGTGGAATGTCTCATCAAACAAGATGAGAAGAACGCAAATTCCCGCAGGGCAAGGTGAGTCCGTTGTGTCTTTCCTCCCGCTACTTTCTTTTTTCTTCTTCTGCATCTGTCCTTTTCTTTTTCCCTTGTCTTTTCTCTCTTCTTTTTTTTCTTCCTTTTCTGATAAAAAGCAAGTTCGGTAGAAGGGAAGGTTTTTTTTCTCCCTTCCATCAACGAAGGCTTGTGAAAGATAGGGTGGAAGGAGACGGGGTAATGTCGCTGAAGCGAGCAAGCAACCAGGCAAGCAGGGTAGTAGTGACGGTACTCTAGGTGGTAATAGTAAAGTAGTAGTATTCAACAAACTTCATGTCCCGTCGTTCGTTTCAATCCTGCTAACGATACCCTTTCCTCCCACCTCATTTTCCTTCAAAAGATCCCATCCCCCCACCGGCTATCTTATCTAATAAACTTTATCCAATCTAGAGATATCATAATAAATAAACTTTATCATAGGAAGTAGTTGCGAAAAAAATAGGAAAGGCACAGAAGAAAGAAAAAAAAGAACAAGAAAAAAAGCTGAAACCCCACCCTAAATAGAAAACAGAAACCTATAACGCGCTCGCTCACCAGACAGAGGAGAAAAATGAATGAAAAATAAACACCAGAGAAAAGGAATGACAAATAAACAGAAAACCTAGCTCACAAGATCTAATCCATATAATTACACTGAAGTACAAAGTTGGTTTGGCAAGGAGGCCAAGATTCCTCATTCGGATTTGATGGCCATCGGCGGGGAGTGTGCCGAAGTCGTGGACGACGGTGATGAGTGATCGTCGTGGTAGTATTGTGAAGAGAAGAATGAAGGGTCTGGAGACTCTGGAATGGGTGTTAGTGTGCGTTTTTATTTATATACTTGGTGAGCAGTAAGAACTTACCAGCCAAACCAGCGAGGCTCAGGTAAAAAGGATTCATCGAGTTCTCGTCAAAAACCGAAGTAGTCTTAGGAGTAATGTAATCGCTGTACGAGTGCTGGTAGTGGTTGGATGAGATTCTCGTCGAGGGAAGAGGAAGATAAGTGTGTTCTGGTCCTGACGAGCTGATTCCGGATCCGCAGGTTGCCTCAACAACTGAAGACAGTGTTGGTTGCGAGTAGGCATACATGTAGTGTGTGCTCGGCGACTCGTACTGCGGTAATGATGCTGTGTCGTTGACGGGTGGGTTGGCTGATGGGTAGTAGGGAGTGGGAGATGATGATGAGAATGGGCTGGAGTTGCTGCTAGCTGCACTTCGATATTGTGACGAGTAGCTGGCGGCGGTGGTGGTGTATGCTGTGTTCAATGGGGGGAGGTAGTTCTCTCTTGATAATGGGGCCTCAGAGAGAACCTGTGGCGGCGGAGGTGGGGGGGAGACGATGGGCTGTTCTGCTGATGATTCCCGGGTGGATCTTCCATCGGTATCTTCGCCGTTGGGAGAGATAGAGCGAGACGCTGCGCGGCGCTCGAGGTCTTCAAGGCGGCGCTTTAGCTTCTTGCCTGTGTCAAGTTTTAGTTTTCTGCTCCCTAGATTGAATTGCGGTAGTAGCAGTAGCTGGGGGAAAACATACGGTAGTTGCGTTGAGCAATGCGGTTCTGAATTCTTCGGCGCTCAGCAAGATCCGAGATCTTGGTCCAATCCTCATCCGGGTTTGTGCTTCCTCTGAATTCTGTGGTGGAGGAATTTGTCACCCTGGTGGTTGGGCGGGTATTGTAGTGGGTTGCAGAAGGCATCGAGGAGATTACTGGTGTGGGGAAAGTGTAGTGTCCGGCGTTCATATCGATAGTGGAAATGGTGGTGGAGGAGCAGGTGTTGGATGGAATGGTTGAAGTCGAAGCTGAACGATCAAGTGCGGATTCCCAACTGTTTATATATCTGAATGCTTGAGGCAGTTGCAGTGGGGCAGAAGCTAGTATTAATTCGACTCTTGGGGTAGTGATCTCAAGTAATGTATGATGATGATGATGCGGGAAGCTTGAGCGATATGGAGGAAGAGAAGGATGAGGGGGGGCTTAATTAAGTACCGCTCCGGCCAGGTTATCAGACGCACCAACTTTCCAGCCTTATTGCATCCCGAGAGAGGAGACTGCAGAGAATGTTCTGTGCGGATGGAATCCACAATTTTGGGAGAGCATACTCGAGTACATGGTGGGTCACACTGCCTGCATGTCGCTCCATTTGGAATCGCCGAGACTCTGACCAAGCACCTTACATCGAGAGCATCCCATGTTCATTTTTAGACTCAACCTCTGGTGCTTCCCATTGTGGTTGCAAGCTGGGGCAGCAACACCACCACCTATTCCTTGCCCAAGAAGGTTGGGCGGAGTTGAACGGTTGCCATGGATGGGGGCGGTTACAGCCTCTAGAACTGGGGGGGGGGGGGGGTGTAGAAGTACCGGTACGAAGTCAACCGCACCGCAGAATACTCGTACAGAATTTCAGCCCTGGGGGTCGAAAGAGCGTTTTCCCAGTGCCAGGTGCCAAGTTCGAGTGGATCTGTTAGCTTTGCCCACAAAGAAGAAGAGCCGTTACACACACCAAAGTCCGACAACTAACCAAAAACTACCTACACAAGTGCCCATCACCGAACAATTCAAACCTCCCTCCCCCCCATTCCCCTCCGCCCCATACTCTCCCAACAACGCTATCCTTCACCTGCCACGGGCCCCTGACCCTAGTTACATAACTCCTAGCTACATAACTCAAGGGCCAACTTTACCCACTCACTGTTCGTATCCTACGGTCTCGACAAGCTGAATTAATTATCAGGGCATCATATCTCTCGAACTCTCTTGTAGGTAGGCGTAACAGTAAGTTACAGCTGTAACGAACTGGTATGATACGACCTTCCTCCCTCCCCCTCCACCAACCCTTCTTCTCTCCAGCGTTTCGCTACATTAGACCCCATACCAGTGACACAGTCCATGCATTGTCACAGACATTCTACCTGTGCGCCGTAACGCATCACGGGCGCTGGCCCACTCGAGCTTTTAGCACAATACCCTACTTTGCATTACGTTGCATTGAGCCCTGGGGGCTGAGAAAAAGACCAGCAGACGGAATTAAGACAATACACCTGATCTTTTTAATTTTAAAAGAACCCTCCTAGATAGGCGTCCTTTATCGTGATAACATAATCGCGCGGTAAGGTATAATGCCGCCGCAATAACTTTCGACAATAGTGTCGCAGGCAACACTGATGAATAGGTCCTGTGTGTGCGGAGGCGGAAAATAGCTGGCCGTGTTTTCAATACAAGTATCCGGTGCTGAAATCGAGGTACGGGAATAGCCACAACTATCCGCTTAAGAATAATAATCAGTTTAGAAATCCCACTTGCTTCGAGGCCCTTTCCTACCGTAATCGAGATGAACTGGAAAAAGGCTGGGCGGGGACCACCGATCAACAAAGGCAAGAGATGCTGGAGACCGGATAATAAAGAAATGATTCAATTAACCCTTTCTAAAACTTTGCCTAAACCGAGTAGGAGTTCCTTGAGCTGTGGAAGAAAGCTTTAAACGCAGAGGCAAGTATATTGTATAATTTCTCACTGTAATTTTTTCTAGGGGGGTAACTCCTTTCTCTTTTTCTTTTTTTTTTCTTTTTGGCCAAATTTACATCCATAACTCTATTGTATTGTGCTCGAGTAGTATCCAAGATTGGGGCCGCCCGTAGCTCACCGTCGGCGCAGATTCGTTATTACAGGTACAACACTACGGCGCGGGCCAAACGGTTTTCCGCCAAACCAGTGCACCGAACTAATGAGAGGCAGGTGTGAGGTGGACTCGTAGGAAGCGAGCGCACTCGTTTTGGTCGCTGGGACAGGACTGATAACGAGAATAGACATGGACGCAATTCAAGGATCCCATCGGCGGCAAGGGGCTCAGCCACGACCATGTGCTTGCATCGTAAACAAAAAAGAAAAAGGAAAGGAAAGGAAAAGAAAGTAAGAAACGGGTGTCTGGAGGATGAGACATTCTGGAAGCATTTGAATCATTTGATGGCTAAATTTATTGTGTGAGACACTACAAGGGTTGCTCCGATTTCGACTTGTCATATTTCATTCCAATCCAATCAATGGAAACACAGCAATGCCGTCTCATCCCCGACTCCGGCCCAATGATTTATGTCGGTATGCCGGCATTAATTGGTGGTAGCGACCAAGGGATCCCCTACGGATGCTCAGTTAGCAAGCCTACCGTAAGCAAGGCCAAGTGAGGGGGGAAAAGTTGTGGCGGCCATCGAAAAAATAGAAAGTCTCCGTTTGAAGTCCTTTCCGCCCTGATATTTACTCCGTGTCGTCGGAATGTTCTTTAAAGGATCACCGAACACCTAATTATCTAATGCGACCGGATAGAATACGATTTTAGGTAGAAATATCCAGATTGCATATTGGAATTGTTTAGTACAAGGCATCATTCATTTTGTTACTATTTATGGATTTTTTTTTTTTTGGGGGGGTGGGGGGATTTGTACCGCGCGCTGCGGCAACCGTACATTACTCGAGGGCAGCGGGCGTGATGGTGCGCACATACTCGAGTACATAACTCCCAAGAAGGGCATATCACGGGCATATCCACCCTATTTAGCCTTTTTTTTTTTTTGACAACCGCCTAGAGCCAATGGCGCGGACCCGCTCTCCCAGTGATTACTTGGTCAAGGACGGCACCCTGCCCTTGGCTTGTCTCGATGGCTAATTACTCATCAGCCTTATGCACAGAAGCACTCTCTGCTAAAAAAATAAAGATATCACCTCAAGCCGCCACCGTCTAAATCGGAACTACAAACGTGGCCCATGCAGAATTATTTCCTTTGGCGAGAGGGGGTTCGGTCATTTACCGTATATTAACTAAACAATAAAAGCCCAGAAGGAAGCAAGCTCCGTCCCACCTATTTTCCGCACCCTTAAAATAGGCCAATCACAGTGAAGAGTTGCGCAACACTCAACACCAAAGATTTCATCGCGACCTCGATATTTCGCCGGGATCGTTGATTTGGGCCGAAAATAAAAAGGGATGGGATTTGATGAAGTGTTTGATTTCTTTCATTTCATTAAATAAGTTAAATTTTCCTAGTAATATGGATGTTTTTCCTTTTACAAGAGCTTCGCAAGTACAGTCCTGATTGAAGGAGGATGATTTCAAGGAACCCTGATTACGGGGGATATTCACATTGATTTTATACCGTTTGGTATTTTTGGTTATGTTTATGATTTTATTTCTTTTGTTGTGTTTTGTTTTGGGTTTTTATTTGCCATGGGATTTTTCCCGAATGCAGTGGTTGGACCCTGGGAAATGCTAGTCATGTACCTAAAATCATACCAAGGATTTAACAAAAAAACAAAAAGCCCAGAAGGAAGGGTGTGGGAAAAAAAAACAAAAAAGGCCTTGTTCCATTACAGAGCGGCACCCCACATGAATGCCTTTCATTCCTTTTCTTTCCTTTCCCTCCCCATCCAAAGCCTTTAGAGAGGAAGGAAAGAGGAAGGAAGGGGATTCCCTTTTCCCTTTCCTTCGCCTTCCATGCATAACCAATTATTCGGATTCTGGATCAGGGGAGTGCATCCCTCGAGTCGAGTATTGTGGATGGTGGGCGTGGCGGGTGGGTGGACCAAGCAAGGGAAAGAGAATGCGCCGATAAGATGCTTACTCGAGAAGAAGGTTACCCCCATCGTGGCAACCCAATCACCAATCTTGTCGGTCCTGTGGCACAGGAGCTAGAATATGCCTGCATAAGTGGATATGGAAATTCCATCCAGGGCTCTGAGGGCTGCCTTTATTTTTTTTTCAGTGCATAGAACGCCAACCTTCTAGTATGCAATAGCAAAATTGAATCTAAAGTTACTGTACTAATACAGGTGCCGGGGAGATGCCAGCAAGCAGAATAACCACCATCTTCTACTTTTAAAAAAAAACATTTCCTCTAGTACCGGTACTTGTACCATGCTTATGGTGTGCTACAGGGGCCCATCTGAAGGAAGGGGGTGGTTAATTGGAGTCCAAACTAGGGTAGGTGACGATAAATGATGAAATAGTGAATGATGAATGATGTCTTGACGCAGGCCTCGTACCCAAACCGCATCTAAACACAGTTTGGGAAATAATTACTGTGTTACTGCCATCTTTAGCTTCTTCGGCTCAAGCCCACGACGACTGCCCATCCCTACTAACTTGCTCCAACTAACCGATTGCGGGCAATATTTGGCCTACTATTCTGCTACGGCAGCACTACTATTACTCCCGCGCCGGTACAGTACCGGTACTCGAGTACCACTTAGTACAAGTAAACTACGGTATTGGAGTAAAAATTCTACCAGTACCACTGTTCAAGCAACCCTGTATTTCCCCTTTGCGCCCTCGGTTTCTTCATTGTGAAAGCGAATGTGCGGAGCCTCCATTTCATCGTCGCCCTTGGTCTCTGGTTTGCAAGCGCTTGTGCTCCTCTATTCTGTAGGAAGCACGACGCCGCAGAGAAGTTATTAAGCGGTGTAACTAACCAACAACTGCATAAGGTCCAAGGAAGTGAATTCAATTATCGCATCCCCACCTCCCGAATGCAACTCACCGGCACCAGAAATCGGGGGATAGAAAGCATTCAAAATTAAAATAATGAGCGCATCTATCCGATACCGGCGCTTTTTTTTGCGCATCCCCCAGCCGCGAGCCGGCGCACGACCGCCTGAGTTTTTTTTGTTTCCTTTTTTTTATTATGTTACAGTAATAACATGGGGGGATATTTCACGATCGTGCCTTCGAAACCGAGGATAACGACTGGGGGGTGGCGTTTTGGCGGCTAACTAACTAACTGTAACCGCATCCATGCATGTTCTGGCTGCTCTTTGTTGAGCGGTGAAATACTTGTAGTGGGTGGGCCAGCTCCTTCCAATCTGTGTCTAGCTAATTTGAATGTGGAAATACCGGTGCACCGGTAGGTTACTGGCGAGTGGCAGGGTCGGGAGGGATAAACATGTGCCTGAAGGGAAGGGAAGCCAAACCCACTTTGATGGGGAGTTACTGCTTCCTCGTTCTCGGGTGGCCCCATGGAAACTGGAAGACATAGCCCCTGTCATAGAGATTTGTATGGCCTCGGCGGGAACAGATTTCCAATTTTCGCTGACACCTCCGAGCACCGGCACTACTGATGTGGAAAGCGAACCCTTGGGCTCCCACATTAGCGATTCCTTGGGAACAGCCTTCCCTGGTTCGGACTCTCCTCGAGTACAATGCCGTATTCAACAGGAGCTCTCTTCCGATTTCTACTCTGGCACAAGTGAGCTAGTTCGATGATACAATGGTTGAGTCACTCACATGGCTTCATCCTGCGCGATGTGATGTACAAGTACGTACGAGTACTCGAGTATGCTGTGCTGGGTAATGCAGAGCTAGATTACTCGTAATTGGACAGTGTTCGTGAGCACGACAACTATTGGATTACACTAAAATCTGGGCAAAAAAGCTGAATTTTGACCGTATGCAATACCGGTAGCAGCCGTGTTCACAAATGTCACTCCCTAACGGGCACTGGTATTATTGCCTCATAATTCACCTGCGCCCCATATTTATCCTGCACTCGGGTCGTGTACCGGTATGTCGAGGCAGCGCACCCAATCAGAACTAACCTCGATCTCCAATGGTCCCAGTCCGAACTGGTCAGACTGACTAGATATCAGTCCGCTAGTTAGCGTGAGGAAATAGACTGATCTCACCGGGGCACGAGGCGTCCCAGTCAGTCCCAGAACAGTCCAGTTTTAGTATGCACTGAATCACCTGTCCGATCTCATATCCACAACACTTTGCTTGGTGCGGCACGGAAACCCCAGTTGGAGCGGAGTAGTAAGGCTGAGGCAGTGCATTTCCAAGAGAAATTCGCGCCGAGCCCCAATCCAATGCTCTTGGCAGGTAAAAAGTACCCGAAAACTCGGTTCCACGAGATATATGACAAACAATGCGTGCATATCTTAGTGCCTGGACAAATTCACGACCACTGTTTCCGGATACTCCATGCCTGCGACGAGTACTACCCTACCTTGACAGAAAATGTAGGAGAAACTCTCCATATCTAGATTTTCCAGGGGCTACCAGGAGGCATATCGTAGCAAAAGAAAGAAGCAACGTTACGGTACCCTAGGGGCATGCTAGCTACCGAGACCCTGTAGGTAACAAAACTTCGCTTGGCCTATTACCGACGAGCTCTCGCCCGATACAAGTGCTGTATGGTACGGTAGGGAACGGGAACGGGGCTCGTATGATACCGGATAGGAAAGTGCACAATTTTGCTCACGGGGGCTGGGCCATGCAACGATTTGGTGAGTAAGATTCCTGATCGATATGCGAGAAATACAGGGGGTTGATTTAAGCTTGTTTGGATTATCTTTTCCTACAGTGCCGACACTGCGTCTCTGTCTCGAATAGTGCGTGTTACCGAACTCGTACTAGCACAGTGCCGGTACAGCCCAGTGCCAACTCCCTTCATCCTGTCACACGATAAAGCTCTTGGGATTGCCGGGACGGATAGTATTGCCTAGTTGCTGATAGTGTCCTTTGTGTACAAGTATTTGGGAAGATGGAGTGGATAGAAAGACAAGGTTATCCCTATCCCTTCCATTTCGACCCCCCCCCAGCCTGTGATATTCCCGTCCCCAAAGTGCCGGTGTTGTGTCCGGACTGCGACCACAAGCCAAGCGAATTTAAGCGGAGCCCAATGAACGCCGACCCGACCCGTGGAAAGACATTCCACCGTCCTTATTCCTGGTCTCGCTTCGTGAAATTCGAGGGTGCTGGATCTGCTTAGTTGTCGCCTTTGTAAGGCTGTCTGCACGGACCACAAGGGTGCAGCGCAAAAATTGGGAATAATTGAGAACGGTGCTAGGACGTCCAGAATTTCCCCCTTTGGATTGGCCGGAGAGAAGCGGAACGATCCTCTTTCGGCTCTTAGTTGAGACGACTAAAAAGAAAATATAATAGGCCTTACTTGGGGGGGGGGTAAATTTAATGTGTGGGAGATTCGCAGGTATTCCAGCTTTCACTGCTTGAGTCCTTGGACTGACTAGTTTTCGTTGCTAATACGGTACGGTACTCAACCATGTACCGGTACCATTTGCCATAGTGCATCCTCACTCCCCCACTCAATCTCTTTTCTTCTTCCCACTGACCCAATCTTGACTTGCTATAGCCAGGGCACTTACTGTAGAGGGGCCCGCAGAGTATTCCCTAGCGGCTGTTCAATAGAATGCTGGCGGCCTAGGGGAGAGAGTGCTTTCCTGCATCTCATAATTAAACATGGATCGTAATTGAGTACGCAGCCTTAGATATGCGTGAAACCCGCCGGCTCGGAAACATAACCATTCACATTGGAGCAGTAGATATGCTCTGGGTACTGGCGCCCCCTCAGCCCTACACCAGCGTGGTGTGGGGATCGGTATTTCGACTAACCTTAGTCAGATGCTACGGTTATGTACTAGGGTGTGAGCATAAGTCTGTCGAACATTTTCCGACTCGTCGAAATTACTATGTGTGTAACCGCTTTTTTGTTTTTTTTCTGCAGCAACTGGGCCAATCTACGCTAAATTTTGGTGAAGGAAAAAAGTCTGTCGAACTCTCGCCGAGTGGCTAGAGCGAATCCCGTTCCCTGAGTGGCCGTGAGGAATCTGGGCCAACCGAAGGGGTTCGACAGACTTACCCTTGATACCCGGTACAACTATGATCAGAGTGATGAAATATGATGGGCAACAGTGATCCTTTTAGTTTGCTGTGCCCCAATGTGTGCCGGAGGTCTATGCAACTCTTTATCGGTTGGCTACCCCCGCGTCAGTGCACCCCGTGTGCTGGGGGGCAGCTTGGGGCAACATGACTTAACATATCCCACCAACCGGCGAAGTTGCCAGACTCTACAGTCAGGAGACCAAATGCAGATTGGTATTTCATGAAACTGCATACTTTTCATTCGCCAAAGAGATGGGGATGTCGGGAGTGAGAGACACAAAGTGCAGGGACTACCCTCGAGACCTTGAACCTTCCCCTTCAGCTGGTATACTGTACTGAACTTGGACTGAACTTCTCAGCCGCGCTGGAGAAAGGGACAAAGTTGGGGCTTTGCGGGAACTACCGCGGAGGATAAGGGAATACTGGTACGGATGATAAAGAATATAGATCGGATATCATATATCGCGCAAACTGTCTTCTAACACTTCATCTTCGAGATTGAGCTATATGGTACTTGCGTTAGCGATGGGTAAGGGTGTACGGTAGAGGGGCTGCTCGTCCACGATATGGTGGAACTCGTGAGTGTGAGTTTTGTTGATCGGCGGTACCTTCAGCCCTGAAATCTGATATCAGCGCTAGAGGTGCTCCCGGAAGAGCATGCAGCCCTATCCGATGCAAAAACGCGAGATTCGATATTCCGCAGTACGGGTGATGTTTTTTTTGTTTTTTTTGCGAAGGAGGGATTAATTTGATTGGCTTTCTTTGTTCGGGGAACGGGAGGACAATTGGCCGGGGGCCGGGTGGAGAAGGGAATCACTTTTGACGGGTATGTTGATCGTAGCCAAAGTTTGTCTTTTTGTTTCCCCAAACACGCACGGGGGTTAGTCTGGCCGAACTACTCGTACATACCTTTCTTGTGTTGCCTGGCGAAGTGTGTCTCTGCCAGTCAGTCATTAGATCAGTCGAGCACTTTATGCCCACCCCCGCATTGGATGGTTTGTGGTTTACTGTAGGCCTGCATGGAGGAGCACAGTACGGCACAATGTCTCAAAGTCGAAACGAAACAAAAAGCCAACGGTCGCAGCCAAAGCATGATACGGTATTCTGCTCCTCCCTCTTACGGGATCAAGTGGAGGGGTTCGCATCGGGTGTCTTAGAGGAGTCCGGTTATCTCAGTGGCGTTGCCCTGGTAAACAGTGTTGAATGGGGCAGTGCTGAGCTCCACAGATGAAAGCATCCCACACAGCAGAGACGATCCATACAATAGCTTAAGACATATTGCCCGCATATCAGAGGGTGTGTGTGACGTATTAGATGGGGACCCTCGAAACCGTTGGCAATAGGAAGTACTAGTACAGGGGGCTCAGCGGGGAGAGGCTTTTGAGACGTTGTCATCTCCGCAAGTGGAACTAAACCCAAGTGGGCGACTCTTACCGTTGCTCGAATACAGCAAAATATGATAGTTGAATGTTTTGGAAAGTCTATCCCAAAGACCCAATGGCAAATTCCAAGAAAGAAGTTCGAAAGGAGTTCTCACGATCACAACGTCTGCTGCCGGTAATTGGAGTATTAACCACAATCTTCGAATAGGGAAGGTAACATAGAGGAAGCGTTTGGATAGCCGCTTCTCCTTCCTTCCGATGGTTGATTAGTAGGGACACTAACGACTTTCGCACACGAACACAAGACACATACGTTCTTACACAATCACCTCCACTCCGGTGTTCCCAAAAGGCACACCGAACCGACTCCCCCGCTTTGCATATAGTAGTCTTTGTGAACTGGGGATAATTCCTCTGTGGGTAACAGACCTGCATAGCATTAATGATATGCACTCTCCAGTCATCTTTCCCGGTCAAGTGCGGGGCAATTCAGCCTTGGCCCAAAAGCAAGGAAAGTCAGGCTGTCTTTTGAACATTCAGCCCTATGAGCCAATCTATCGGTTAAGGTTCTGAGAGAAGCAAAACGGTGGGTATTGGAGGGGGGGGAGGGGATTATGATGACGGTAGTGATGATGCTGGTATGGTCCGATACCATTTCCTCCCTCCCAAGCTTGTTTCCTGACCATATCTTGACCACATAGCACTATAGTACATCGTATGAAAGAAAGGAGGACGGCAGCACACCAAATTAGGCGGTTTGGTACAGTGGACCGGTCCGAATTGCATGAGGGGGAAAAAAAAAAGCTAACACCAGGGTTAATCAAAATCACCCACGCTGCAACCTAGTACAGAGAATGTAGTATTCTTTTTCTGATTACCATAATTTGTCAGTGCGAGTGGGGATTATGGCATGCTGCACTTTAGCAGTGTTGAACATAGATAAGCATGCCACTGGGAGGTGCAACACTTGTAATCAAGCGAAGCGAATTTTCTAAGTAATCCGTTCCTCTCCCAAGACACGCATGGATATCGCTATGTGCGGTAAAAACTTGCGCAGAGTGCACTTTAGGAAGGCATCGGCGGATGGTAACCCCGTTGGCCCCCGCCGATTTCCGGCATCTTTTTGGGTAGGCGAAACAGTTGGCTGTCGTGCTAGATCGCACAATCTATCTGCTTTTGCGAGTTTGCATCTGGCTAGCGAGATACCCTATGGAGGTCTCTTTTTTTTCTTCTTTTTCTTTCTTTTGTATCTCACTTACCTCATCCCCCCTCTCGTGCTGTGGACCGGCTTTCCCTTGGCAGGGAAGCGGAGGAATGGCTGAGGTACTTGTACCGTATGGTATTCCAGAACCACCCAGGGATGTAGCATGGGTAATTGGGAAGATAGGTATCTTTTTTCTCCATCCTTTCAGCTGGTTGGGTATACAGGCTTTTTTGCCTAATCTTGCAGCTCAAATTCCAGAATGCTGCAGCCTAGAGAGTGGAAGTGTAGTCCCGGGAGGAAACAGCCGTCGCAACCTAGAGTACTCTCTAGTGAAAGAGTTGATCGCCGCCGACGCTGCAATGGCGCCTGGCGGCTTGCTACCCCCTCAATATTAACCCTTTAAGTAGCTTCAAATGTGGATAAAATTGGATAATGTCTTTTTGCGGAATAAATAAAGCAGAATAAATAGGTGTAGCCAGCAAGTTTAATATTTGGTATACCATTCCGTTATCTTAATAACCGTCGCAATCTAGATCTTCTAGAGAGTACCTTCCACTGGTATTTCAAACGAAGAGTTTTGTAAGAGCTTCTAATAGTTCATGAGTGTCTCTCTGGGTGGCTTTGTTTTGTCTTCCAATCTAGTATTTGCCACGAAATACAAGTAGTATTTCTATTACAGCTTCTGGAAGCGGAGTGAAATATATTTTATTGGGATGAGATTTACCAAGTATTAGATTAATTCTTGGAGATTTTTATCCCCCATTTTCAAGTATGTAATGGTAACTACAGTTGCATGTACAGTAATATTATCTGATATAAATATTATACAAACACTTTTTTCCTCTAATTTCTTTAAAAAGATAATAAGAGTAAAATTCAAAGTAATATGATACCTGGCTCTTGAAGTCTCTCTTAGAACCAGCACTGACAGGTCTACTCTGGCCTCTATTATATCTTTTGTTCAACAGGAGCAAGCCTGTTGTATATCATATTCTAATTATTCTATTAGTATAATTTTTATTAAACTTTTTAATTTATTAAAAAACTTCTGATTTGTAACTAGATTTAGCTCTACTAAGGCTTAACTTTAATTATTAAATGGTTTTTATTAATTCCTTTCCACTGCTATTAAATTCTTGTTATAGTATCTTCAAGTTATTTGAACTTATTATATCTTGTCATATTATATGAGATGTAATCAATTTGTGATTAGAATTCTAACTCAAAATCATCATGTATTAGCAACCACAGCTAGTTAAGTCAACTAAAGTACTCGTACAGGTATAATGTATAGATTTAAGGTGATGATACAATCGTCATGTGTTGCTCATTACAAATTAATTGTGCACGCTGCTTGTGGCACTTTCTCTTTTGGTTAGCTTAAGATATGAGCTTGTCATATCGCCAACACCTGGCACACATCATAGATTGTAAATTCACTTCTCTCCTTCAAACTGCAGTTCCTACCACTCAATCAGTCGAGCCTCTTTGCCTTCGTAGGGTTGAGGGGAGCTGATCACTCGCCCCGTAATTTGCTTTGATTCAGGACTTGCGGAAAAAGGAAAGATTCAGTGATGGTGGCAGTTACTGAATCCACCTGACTGAAACGGGATTTCCGTGAACTTCTCTGGAGTGAGGAATGTCTAAAACTCACATGTTGACCCTGTTTGCGGAAGGCCTCCGCCATCCCGTATCATAAATTGCGCCGTCGGTTTTTCTATGGGAGGCACAAAGGGGGAATGCACCCTTTAATTCAACCCCGCCTAAGCGACTAATCCCGAATTCGCCGCATTGGTAATACAAAATCCTGGGCACAGAAATTTACGACAATACTCACAAGATCTTCCGAGGACCGCCGAGCCGGGCTACTGAAATTTGGGTAAGAACTCAAATCAATCAAGCAACCTCTAGCACCGCTATAGATGATAAATGCTAGGAGGAAGGAATAGGAAGGTGACAAGAAGCTACTAGGAATGGTGGTACCAGACATGTCTTCACTTCTAATTTCATTGGAGCAGCACTTATACCGTATTGGATGCCAATTTTTATCGGGTGCTTGTTATACAAGATGAAGGGAAAAAAATTATTTGTATGATGGCTGGAAGGAGGCGTATTCACATGCTATCACTCGATGCCTTGCTGAATTGCCCTCCTGAGGGAGCGAGGACGGCACGGTATAGTGCATAGCATGCCCCCCCCTCCCAGCACGAAGTCCCCGGACACAATGGGAGGTAAACGCCACATTAAGCAAAGGTGAAATATTCCTAAAATATCCGTGCAATATCCCCGTTTTCCCTCCGAAATGTCCGGGCACTTGCGTGGGACTAGTATGTTATACAGTAGAACTTTCGAGAAAATTAGGGCATTCATAGGGTTTGACGCGTACGTGTACATCCTCCTCCTTTTGATTTCGAGTCAAGGACCTTAGGGGTCTCTGGGAGGGGTGTTACGGATATTGACACCGGCCATCTGAGCATTCCTGTATTGAGTTTTCTTACCCCTGAACATGTTTTTTTTTACCGGGGGCCATCTAGCTTTTGGGATCGTGGCACCACGGGAGGATCAAAAAAAGCCAAATGTCCGGTTTTTCCTTGGGTCATAGCGAGAGTCCTGTGTTGGTATAACGAGTTAGAATACGAATAAGAGCTGAAACAGCATATCATCCAACTTCTGAAGCGTATTTCGTGTATTCAATGATGAGTGCAGCCTGTCTAGCTGCTTTATTCGTGTGTTGGATGGGAGGAATTAGAGAAATATTTACCTCAGAACTGCATTATCTGAGCTCTCGAGTATAGTTTTGGTTCTAGGACCACTACCATGTCATCCAATTAGGAAGCAAAGGTCTGGGAATGATCAAGCAGGGGCCTTACAGGTAGATACACATTTTGCTGATGCACTCGAGTCTAGTAAGACAGAGTGTCACTTAGGGCGTACTGGTAATACACTTAAAGGTTCACATCAATATGGGAAGAGTCTATTCAATTGAGTACTCTGGCTCTGTAAAGGGATGGGGGGTTACGGTTGGGACGTTACTTTTGGGTGTGTTATAGATTATTTCTCACTTTGCTTTCCTTATAGCGAGGAACTTTGCATGGGTCATTCGAGATCTTGAGTGGTTGGTCGTATTTATTGGAAGGCTCCAACAGAGAAGTGTCCGTATTATTGCTTTTGTTTTTAATCACATTTTTGGTTCTCTTTGTGGCTTTTGAGTGTTTGTTTCTAGGGCAGTCCTTGGTAATATGTTAAGCATGTTTCGGGATAGATTAGTGACTACACTTCCGCTCATCCATTCTTTTCATTTTGATGAGGACCTACGAGGAAAAGGGAGGTTACCGGGCCCCTCGAGGGGGAAGAGGCGAGATACCTAGCCGGATAGAACACTATGCTATGTTCCCATGAATTCTGGTGCTGATAGGGTTTGCGATAATACCATTTTCTTGCCTGGGAATATCATCGGAGCAGCCAGCTTGTCAGGTATGAGGATCGGTGTATACTTGCTACTAATGTTGATCATGGACCCAACGTCTAATAAAACTCTGTAATCCAAATTCAGATCACACACCAAGTTAAGAGGATCGTTCCCTGGTCTTCATAAGGGTCGAGCGTTGGGCACAGTAGTACAAAGGCCACCGGAAAGAATATTGACCTATTATCGACCGCTATCCACGTATGCTTCTCTCTCTCTGAAACCTCTTTTGAATTTACGATACGATACCATACTTACATGGGGCACTTTCCCGGAATAATGAACCTTAATCCTTGAGTCTGGATTTTGTGTAGGCGCTCGGATGTGCACTGATAATTTTCTATAGAGGGGTTTTCTCCCCTAGGCTTGGGTTCGTTATCCCCTGTACAGTACTTGAACTATAGCTTATCTATCTATCTCGATGACCCGATTAATTGTTGCAATAAGAGCAATAGCCGGAGTCCCGTCCCTGGGAACTTTTGTCGAGGGTGGGGGGAAATATCATAGGGGCAAGTAGCTCAGGCTTTAAGTAAATTAAAAACATGCGAATGAAATTTGGGGCGCCAGTCACTGCCGGGGGGGAGAGCCAGCCCTCGTTCTTCCGGGACTCTGGTTCTGGAGCCCGGTGTTCCGATTTCATCTATTTTGTGATTATGATGCAAGCACCCAATCAGCCACCCTAGGCTGCTCCCCGAGCGCTTTGTTGCTGAAAAGGAAAAGAAGACCCCCCGATTCCCACCCCGGGCCCAATTTACTGGGTATCCAATCATCGATATTTCTAGCTAATCTGCCAGGACGATTCCAAGAGAAAAGCCCCCACCCTAAAGGCTTCTAACAGGCACTTTTTGTTGTGGGAATACCCCCACGAAGAACATCCCGGGGCAAAACTACCGATCATGGAGTAATCATGGTTGTTATACGGTAGCATGGAGAGGAAGGGCTTAGTGGTTAACGATCCATGAGCTCTCTAGTAACATTCCATTCTCTACTGGATATCGGCAACTCTACCGATCCACCACTACGCACCCCCTTACCGACGGTACATGGCGAGGTCGGGTTCAGCTGGGCTTGCGGGGATCGGAGTCAGCTTGCTTATATATCCTATGCCAAGTATACTTTCACGTGACAGGGGGGAATCAGTGGAGAGTCCTGGTTCGAGTGAGATGTTATGAGTTTGGTTGTGAATTGACTATGGGTGCTGCGATGACAAGGTGGTGTGTTTTTTCGTCGGTGGTTTGGCCGTATATGGAGCCCTTAAGCTGGTATACTGTTTAGGGGACATCTTGAAGCAAATGGCGAGTGGGTACTAGGCCAGTTGTTTGTGAACCGCCCTGCTTGATAGTGATACTAGCGACCTCCGAGGAGAATAAAGGATTGGGTTGGAGTATTTAGAGCCCGGGTAGAAGCTTTCCCGGTTTGGCGTTATTTCTATCTAAATTATTGATATGCAGAGTTATGAGTATACATACCGCTATAGGTTGAGTGAATGCACTAGACTGGGAACTATTAAGTAGTTACTCCCGAAATCGATGCAGAGCTGGATAATTGAATGGGAACCCCAAGGAACCGTAGTAGCTATGTACAAAACTTTCCTATAAGACCTTCGCTAGGGCGCAGAAACTCCCTAGGACAGAGTACATGCAGAATTTAACCTGTAGGTAGCCAAGAATGTGCAGATAGCTTCTGGCCATGATAAAATCCTCCCATATTTTACTCTGATAGAATCGATAGCACCTGTCTAAAAAAAACTGAAACTCATTTCTTGTATGGGTCGAGATCATTCCAGACTTGTTCTAGGCCTTGTGGGCTCCCCCGGTTATTAGAGGGTGATATATTAAGAAGACGTCTAAGGAAGTTGGGACATCGAGCTATGAAATCCCGCATTTCGCATGGTTTAGCAGGTTAGGGCTCTGGACAGTAAAAACCAGTACTGAGGGTATGGTTCTTAGAGATGGTGGAATCCGAACATGGTCTATTCTATAATGTTTTTTTGTTATCCTTTTTCGAGGTTCGATCCTGAATGAATAATGAGGGTTTAATGGTTAATATCTAGCATGATAGAGCTCAGAGCTCACTACAAAGCTCCGCCTCATGGGAAAAAATAAAGCCCTCGATAAGGGAACTCGAAGTATTGAGAGTATTCTGGGAACCTAAAGTGAAGGATGATGATTTCACACTAGTGGTGTGTTATCATCCTATGTCTGACCTGGAATAACTTTGCGTAGATTTCAGTGAGATTCCTACCAACTCCCCAGAATGTGTGATTGTTGTATCATAAGTGGCAACTTTTGAGCAGGACGGAGAACCCTAAATTTGTAAATTGGTTCATTGCACGCCGCAACCTATGGACACACAGCCCTGACTCACTGGTCCTCTTCTAAAACCTAAAGAAATATGACGTGTTCTGTCCCGAGGCAAGTAGCTTAATTGGTGTGGTTCCTGTTGAAGTGCATGCTGCACCGGTTCGAACCGCTCTAGCCTCGGGATAGAGGATTATCCACCTACAAGGTAGTGGAGAACCTCTTTTGCCACCAAGGTGTAGGATTGTTTTGTTGGATAGAAGTAATTTTGAGGGAGTTTTTCTCCTCCTCTTTCTCTTCTCTCTCTGAATTTGCTGCTTGATCCCTTGCAGTTCTTTTACCGGCATAGGCATAGAGCGGCAAGAATCCAATCTATGTTGAGAGTAATAACACACACACGCTTGGTTAGTAGGAGAGAGCATTTTCAATATTGTATAACTAAGGCTGTGGAAATGATAATTAGATAGGTACTTGAGAGATTCCATATAAGTCTTCTAAAATTGATCATCTATAGCAGGGTGCTTTCAGATCTTCTGAATAATATTTTATTCCTATCCTTTCTAGCCTCTTTCTAGCCTATGGTTACAATGCTTTCCTCGGCAGAATTTGCTTTCCAATTTGTTTATATTTCACTTTAAAGATCTTTTGTTTACCTTTTCAGAATATCTTACTTAAAACTCAGTCACGGAGGAACCACTCACTGGCTTAGTGTTTAAATATATCCTCCTCACACTATTGCAAATTGCTAGTATCCTACTGTAAATCGCAGCCATATCTAGCACAAAGCACAAATCTTTATACAAGGAAATTTTGTCCCTTTCCCTCTACATGCTCCTGCCGTCACTGGCAGTGCGGGTGATTGGTTAGGGGGAGTATACAGCACGATATCTGAATTTATGGGCTTGGTCCATATATACTCCTCCTGGACTCAATTCCCTCCCTCCCTATATTACTATAGCTTTAAGTTTATTATCTAACTATTTTCTAATATCTATCTATCTATAGGTTTGAGAAATGAGATCTACCTTTTACAAGGAAACTTGATCTAACCACATACCTCTTACAATACAAACTCCTGTAAGAGGTTTCAAAGCCTAAGCAAGAAACACAAGGTCAATCAATCTATTAAAAGTAAAAAGAAAGAACTTCCACCACAATCATGCCCTCGCTAAGTGGATCTGATTCCACCTCAAATGAAACACCAGAATCCCCTCTCTTTCCCCCCCTACCACCTGTCCGAACAATACCCAGAGAATGGGAAGCAGCTACCGGCCACTGGTCCCATCCCCCCTCACCCTCCACCTCAGCTAAAATACCAACTCCGCTCTTCACTAAGCACAGGTAAATAAACCAGTACTAACCACTCACAGTTACCCACTAACTCACCTGCTCAAAGTACACACACCACACTGGCAATCACGACGCCTCACTCGCTGTATAGCTACTAGGCCCATAGTCTATGTTTCTCCATATCCCCATGAAGGTGCCGCAACACCCCTTAAAACAATCTAGTCTCATGATCTCTAACACTAGTCTTTGCTGGCGGCTCTGCTGCCTTGAGTCCAAATTGATGTAGTGGTGAAAATTTTTGAAACTGCCGCGATCCCACCGCACCGGCTACCAGCCAGCTCACCGGGTGGGTAACCAGCTATCTATCACACAGCGGCAAATCATCTGCATCTTATCGTAGGGAGGGCAAAAAGACAAAGGGCAACCAGGCCAGGCAAACCACAGTTCCAATGATACTCTCACAGAGAGTGGGTTAGGGTTTATCCTGGGCGGCAGGCAAATCAAGCTATAAGGGGCGATACAAGTAATGCAAATCTCGAAACGTAGGTGTTTGGTGTAGCTCCCTCGCTTGCTTCCCCGCCTGACGAGCGAAGCGGCGGCAAAGTAAACTGAAAATTTGTTTCCGTTAGAAGAGGAGTGGTGACGGCGGAAGCGGAAGGAGTGATTGGAGCGGGGGTGGTTTGCTAGCAGCGAGAAAGAACAAAAAAGACACAATGGAAACTTCCCCGGGAAGGCTTGAACTTCCAACCTCTCGATTAACAGTCGAACGCGCTAACCAATTGCGCCACGGAGAACTGATGGTCGATATCATTATTTTGAATGCTTTACTGGCACGCCACCAGTGAGATTCAAAAAAAAGAAAGGGAAAAAAGAGTCGGAAGTATTACTCCAATGTGATACCTACCGCACTAACTTAGTGCATCAGGAAATAACAAGGGTCAGATATAGACGCCGCTTATTGGTATCATAGCAGGACCCTCTTAGGCGCACATCGTGAATGAGCAAGGAAGCAATGCTATCTGCCTCCCATCCATAGCTTTCTACATTACTTTGTCTTCCACCTCTGGCTCCCTGCACACGGCCTTCGACATGGGGTTAGATCCGATTCCGGTTGAATTTTGGTCTGATCATCAGCCCGGAATTTATTCCTAAAACGCCCAGCATTACCGTATGTATATGGGAAAAACTAAATAAAACAAAATCCGACCCATAACCAAACAACATCGTCAACAAGGCTGCTATTGGATAACGCCAGAATCTTGCTTTCTTGCTGGATCTCAATGTCACCCAATAGTGGCACTATCTACAAACTTCTTTCAATTGACTCTGCATATTTTTTAACAACAAGGTTCTGGCACAGCGGATTCAGAGTTCAGAGGTATAGCAGATTCGGATTTCTGATGCGGAGACAGTGCAATCAATTGTATATAAAGAATATCAAAAGAACAATAAAGAGTGAAGT
>Ga0307509_10001608_pt1 | contig 37875 bp, 37 predicted proteins | sample 10_EM_MG_FD_202245 | JGI IMG/M metagenome (GOLD analysis project Ga0307509, IMG submission 202245) | Populus trichocarpa ectomycorrhiza microbial communities from riparian zone in the Pacific Northwest, United States - 10_EM | ecosystem: Host-associated > Plants > Roots > Unclassified | place...
ACCATATACGCCAGTTTGGCAATATTCCGATGTATTCCACGGAGATCGGAGAGCTAGCTCACAAGACGCAAATCAAGGAAGGATGGCGCCAGTCAAATAAAAATGATGCCGCGCGCCAGATCGTGCCTAGCTACGGCCGTCAACATGCAATCCGGATGAGACTATTGAACTTGCAATCACTGAAGAATCTTGGCGCAGATCTCTCCCCCGATGTCCTGAAGCATTTAGATAGGACAACCAGTACGGTATCGCCACCAGTCATTTGTAGGAGGAGCTTGAAGGGACGCCGGGGCGATGTGTCCATTATCGTTGATTTTAGCCGGATCTCGGGAGTCTCACTCGAGATTATATATCGTGAATTGATACCATATAGCAGGCATAACCTGCCGATAGACCACGGTCTCCCGGAAGACCATGCAACGCTTCGATCACCCCCCCTTGAACTACTGACACAACTCGAAGTCCCAGTTCTTACATTCCAAGAAGCCGATGTTTACGAGATCCACCGTGCAGGATCCACGGGCACCCTACACTTTAGAAACCAGGGCAGTCGCAATGATTGGGTTTGGGTACAAGCGGGCACAGAAGAAATGTATGGTGCGCTGAGGGGTCGTCTCCCGGCAAAGCTAGTAGCCCTCTTGATGATCAGGGACTTCAGATCCGAGGATACTGTGCTTCGAGTCGCCGGTGTTCAGTTGCTGACCCCAGTGAACTCAGGGCGTCTATCGGATCTGCATGGCTTGGTTACAGTGCAGATGAGGGAAGACACGCGAGGGTTTACAATAGTTGATATAGGAAAAATTCTCGGTCTGGCACACCTGATCCCGGTGGAGGACTGGCGATGGCTTGTAAATAGCCGGATTGATTTGAGAACATTTAATGAGGTTTATAAAGGAATCCGGAGGAGAGAATCAGGATTCGGCAATGCGTGAGAATCAGGATTCGGCAATGCGTGAGAATCAGGATTCGGCAATGCGTGAGAATCAGCATTCGGCTATGCGTGAGAATCCTACATATTGATACTGTATATAGTAGAAGATATATAAGCGACTTTCTTGAAACCTAGATCATTAGTTCCCCAGACCAGTGAGGCGTGAGACGTGAGACCCGGGAGGGACCAAAAAAGGTGCTGCCGCCCCAGACACCAGGCAACGTCGCAGCAAGCAGCAAATTAGTTGTGATTACACGAGCGGGGATGAGGGGTGGGTCAGGACGCGGAGAAGAGGTGATGAGGAGCTATCGCCGCATCAGGAGAAAGAAGAGATGAGAGAAAGAGTCTGGGGTAGTCCAGACGTAGGGAGGGCGCCAGGTTGCGTCAGGACGCAAGGAATGTTGCCAGGTAGCATCTGGAAGCGAGGGATGTGGCGGGGCGTTGCAACGCAAGTCAGGACGCACAGGACGCATCGGACGCAGGAGATGCGTCGCTTGCGTCAGGACGCAACACCGACGGATCAGACGCAGGGTCCGTTTTTGCTGATGAAGTAAGCTCAAGTAACAGGGTAATTAATTGCAAGTCAAACTATTTGACAATATGGAATGGAATAACAAATCGAGGAAGGTCAAATGACAGGTGCTTTGTTTTAAGTCAAGGTAATAACAAAAGATGGGGAGTATGGTAGATACGTAAGGAAGAAAGCCTTTCAAATATGGGCCCTGCATGTTGGCATTTTGAGCCTCATGACATGGTGTGATCACAAATGCTCTGCAATGTATCTCTCATCACAGATCTAGGAAATCACAAGATTGTCCTTTTTGGATAATATTAGATTGGACGTTTTTTGACCAACTGTCCAGTATATAATAAGATTTATCTAATAGTAAAGTAGAAACGATTAAACCCTTTTTTCTTATTGATAAGAAATACTGTTAGGGTGTGTAGTACTTCCCGCTTCCTTCGCTGGTTTGTTAGCTGTTCCAGTATAGATGAGGGAGGACATACGAGAGTTTACAATAGTAGATATATGAACCATTCTGGATCTAGGGCACCTGATCCTGAAGGAGGTACTAAGCTGGCTTGTTAAGACACTGCTTGATTTGAGAACATTTAAGAAGGTTTATTAAGGAATCAGGATGAGAGAATCTGAATTAGGATGTAGCTTTGCCTGAGAATCATACATGTTGATACTGAACATAGGAGAATTAAAAGCGCTTTTCTTAAAACTCAGAACATTTTTGCATCAGAGCAGTGAGGCGTGAGACATGAGACGTGAGATGTGAGACTTGGATGTAGCCAAAAAGGTGCTGCTGCGCGAGACATCAGCCAATGTCTGAGGAAGCACCAAATCCATGGTAATTCCAGGAATAAGGGACTCGGATGGGTTATGCTATAGAGAAGCAACAATGAGGGGCTTGTACTGATTGGAGAAAGAAGTGCCAAGAACAACAGTTTCACGTAGTCTTAGAGCTGGGAGGTGATGAGATTGTCTCAGAATGTAAGAAAGCTTATGAGGCAATACAGGAGTGTGGAATGTGATAGGCCGTTGCAATGCAAGTCAGAATATACAGGAGACATGAGACATAGAAAATACCTCCCTTGTAGCAGTACGCAATAAAGGCGAATCAGACACACGATCTGTCTCGCTCCTGATAGCTTTGTATCATCCATTATTGCTGTTCCAATAAAACAGGTTTAACTTATACAATGTATCGTGAACACACTAACCTAGTACTGAAACAAGTTGAATGACTTTTGTGTGAGCTAGCAGTACTATTTGCAGTGGATATAAAACTACAGAACAGAAAGGAATTACAGAGGGAAAAGGGAAGCAAGTCTCAATTCAGAAAACTAAACAGTACCAAATGTGGGAAATCATCACTTACAGAGAGGCTAGTCTTGAACAAATTATCAAACAGGATAAAAGACCTTAGGAAAAAGTAGTCAATAACTATTAATAAAACCGAAAATCTGAGTGGTGCATGCTCATATCCTTCTCCTCATCCCTGTTTCCTCTACTACTCTCCTCTTAAACTCACAATCGAGACTCTACCTTCTTATTCCACCACTATAGTAATAGTGAACCAACTACCTCTCTCTCTGACTAGCCAGTGTTGCAAATCGCATGAGCGCAATACTAGAAGAAAATAAAGAAAATAAGAAATGCCACAAGAGAGAGATGGTATTTTTACTTTGCTTTATCATACTCTCACAATTGAGGACTAAGAACCAATCTATATACACAACATTCCCAGTATTCAGTATCCGCCCTGTAATTCTATTCCTTCTTACTCGCAATCCATTCATCCCATTCTATCATCCTATTCTTTTGGCCATATTCCAATTCCAGGCTATTAGGAAGTTCATACCATTCCAATTCAATTTTACCACAAAGTATTACAGCTAGTTCTTACAATACTGACACGCTTTCCGACAATAGTAATAAAATAAACAAAATAAAAAACATGAACAATATCGGTACCCTCATTAAAACTCTCTACGGATATTTAGTAAAAAAAAGAGTGCCCAGTACCTGTAAAAGAAATTAATGTAAAAAATATTAGGATCAATTTAGTAAAACCCTTGGCATATTTCATTTCTAACAAAACTATTCCTATATAGCCTCTCCTCTACATGCCCTTGGGGCTCATATCTCAGGCGCTCGCACTCCCCAAGAGACTATGATTCTCGGGTCAATTGTTGAGTTTTTCAACTCTGGCAAGTATCTAGTCCACTTACTTCTTGATCTAAAAATCAATTAGCCAATCCTCATAGTGCAAATTTGGTTCAATACTGGAAGTGAAAGTGTTCTTTAACATGGCCAGGCAAGAGAGGGTGAACTCCAGTCAGGATAGGAATCATAACTTGGTTTGAGAGCAGCTTAGTGTAGTCAAACACTGGTAAGCTAGACCGGAGAGTCTATAAGGGCTAGACGGTAATCAGATAGTATTATATAACAGGAACCTGAGTGATATGATATAGACTGAAATATACTCTCTCTGGCAGCCCACTTTCAGACAGTCTCCTCCCCAGCGGTGTGACTCACAATGTGAGTCCTGTGTCAAATTTCGAGTTTTTTGACTCATCCTAGTATTAGATCTACTTCCTTCTCTATTTGCCAGTCACAGTGGATTGACCAGTCCTGATGGAGCAAATTGGGTTCAAGAATGTCATTTACAAGCTTCATTAATATGGCCAGGTGAGATATGAAGACCCTTGCATAGTAATGATAGGCTACTGTAAGATCAAGATAGTTTAGGCAAATAACACAAAGGAGTCAGACCAGACATTGTATGACCTGAGGGTTGCAGTGGAGTTGCTCCTGGATGGGAGCAGCGGAGGTGGGATTTTCCAGTTGCGCATTGCATGTTTTTCCACAAGCTTCGTATACTTTCAGGAAGAATGATATCACGGAGAGAAGGAAGCACATAACTCAAATCTGTCTTTGGGCAATGAATTCCAAAATATTATTAGCTATAATTAATCACCATTATCAAATTAAATATATCATACCTGGAACTATGCCAAGTTCCCAAATCATTTCTGATCTGCATGATTATCATTATCTCATTCTATTCCTTATCCTATGGACTATCATGCATAATCTCTTACTAAACCTAAAGTTGCTAGACTGCCAGCAGCATTAAGATTTGGGATTTGAAATGAATTCTAAAGAGTTATTAACTCTAACTCTTGTTATTATTGTGGAGTGGAATTCATCTTCTACCAGGAATCACACGGTGTTCCCAAATAATTTACAATTTCCATCATAATAATCACCTCATCCTATTCCTTATCAAATCGGCTGGGATTCCCTATATCATGCTATAATTCATACCAGAGGAAGTAGAGGATTTAGATCAGGGATTTGTTATAAATTCTAAACATTTAGAAGCTATAAGGGTTCTGATTTTGGAGATGGCACACAACGAACCAGACCGAGTTCCTCAATCATTTCCAATCCTCTTGATGCTAACTACCCCCTGCCATCTTTCTCTGATGGGCCCAAACTCTTGACTCTCTTGGTAAACGTCTGCACAGAGGAAGGAGAGAGTTTAGATCTTGGCATTTGCCATGAATTCTGAAATTTGATTCACTATTACTGTTATTATCATGTTGCAGTAGAACAGTTGTCATACCAGGAATGACATTGAGTTCTCAAATAATTACCAATCACCACAATCAGCACCCTTGTATTCCACTCTCACCTCCCTGAATCATCCTCTGTATTCCTCCCCAAACACCCTTCCATTAGAATATAGAAGCAGCAGAGAGAATTTGTTCTTTCTTGTAACTTCTTAGTTGCTAATCTAAGGATCTTTCTAAAAGCCTAAAGTCATATTCAGACAATATGCATTGGGAACCTTGGTGAGCTTGTAAAGGCGGTCACAGGGAATGTTCAGGTTATAGCAAATGGTGTCATGCTTGATATGTAAAATGTTGAATACAACTTCCAATACTTTAGGCGAGCATTGAGCAATCTCAATCTCTACAGCCTCAGTGCTACCAGTAGGAGAATACCCAACTTGCATCTTACATAAGACAGTTGAAGCAAGGTATAAAGATTTGGATCATATTTGATATGCAATCAGGGTTGTGAGGTGGATGATCAGGAGATCTGCTTGAGAATCAAGGAGTTTTCTGAATTAGAACATTTTTTACAGTGAGGTGCAGTGGGATTCTAGGTCAGAATCTCGGTCTGACAATGGTATAAGGCCAGCACCAGAGTCGCACTTTGTGGAAGTATTCGGGTTTAGGAAATGGAAATGGAACCGACAAACTTAATATAGAAAAAATAAGTATTTGGTGTATGATAGGGAGAGTAGTTGCAGATCGGAGCCAAAACAGTGGATAACTCAGATCTGGGGTCTGGAAATGAATTATAAACATTGTTTAACTATAACTGTATATAGTGCCTGGAGTAATGACTTCAGAGCCTCTGGAGACTCATTATATAATTTTATCTGAAATTGTACGTTGACAACATAACTTGTTAGAGAAAAGAGGGCTTTGAAAGCAGGGGATGCAATAGATGAAACTTTCGAGAATATTTAGAATTTGGAGCATTAGATGAGAAGATAACAAGAACCTTACTATTGGGACCTATAGCGTTGACTTTTGAATCCAGGATAAGATTCAATACCATTGTGATCAAGGTAAAAGTAAGAGTCAAGATAGGAGTCATGGCTAGAGTAGAGATGACCTGGGCAGTTTGAACTGTGTGATACTAGTTGTGATTAATTGTTCTTATTGAATCTCTTGGTGGGAACTTGAAGCCTGATTGATAGGAAGAAATAAAGGTCTAAGTGGAGAAAAAAGAAAGATTAATGTGAAGAAAATAAAATATATTACGTAAGAAAAAGTATGGTTGTCATTGTAGTTGGGGCTGTGGGAGAAGAAGAACAAGGGTTGATAACGGTGTGAAGGAAGAAAAGGGCTAGTAGTTGTGGTTAGTGTTGTGGAAGAAGAAAAAAAAGGTTGATGTGAAGGAAGAGAGAGCATGATGGTTTTTGTTGTTGTTGTACTCCGTGATTTTTAAAGTATCTGGAATGTTGGCACTGATTTGTATCCATCATAGTGCCAAGCTGTCCAAATATGAAAAAAATCGCCAAGTAGTAGTACTGGTGGTGGTTTAAGGAGAAGAACAACAAAAGTGTTGATATGTGATAGTGGTGCTAGTGGTGGTTGTAGCGCTGGTTGGATGTATTTGTAAAAGCAAAGAAGATTGGTGTGAAGCAAGAAAAAGCATGGTGGCTGTTGTTGTTGTTCAAATTGTAGTAGGGGTAATGGTATCAAGGTTGCGGCTTAGGCCGCAACCCCCCAATATCCGCTACCTTACAACCCGGGACACTGTAAAGAGTGCCTGACAGCTCAATGGTAATTTACAACTCAATGGTAATTTGTGGCTTGGCATGAATTTGTGGCTCACCACAGCTTTGTAGCGTAACAAAACATTTTAAACTAATAATATATTAAACATCTAATCCTGTAACTTGACATGTTACTTAATTCCCTTAATAATAAGTCTAGATACTTTCATCCTATATGCTTGAAGACTTGGAGGTACAAGCGCTGACTTTGATATTGTCTATTCGTTATCAAGCCGAAGTGTATATGTTGTCGTGTTGGAGAGGAGAGTCCTGTGTAAAAACGTAGATATGTATTAAATCCTAATGCTGTTTTCAATAACAAAATTCTATAATGAAGTGGGGTTAGGTAATGAGTTGAAGTTTTATTAGAGGGTTTCTCGGCTAAGCCACAAATTACGGTTGAGCTGTGAATTACCATTGTGCTGTCAGGTACTCTTCAGAGTATCCCCGGTCGTGAGCCAGCCAACATTTGGGGGTTGTGAGCCAGCCAACATTTGAGGGTTGCGGCGGACGCCGCAACCTTGCCACCATTAGTGAAGGTGGTTGTGGAAGAAGAAAATAAAAGATGTTGATGTGTGATGGGGGTGGTAGTGTGCATCAAAGCAGGATGAAAGTGGAAGGTACAAGGTGAAGCCAGACTCTTGTATGAGTACAGCCAATATATGACTGTCACCTGGGTCTGATAAGAAACATTTGGTGTGAGGTTGACAGTTACATTCATGGGTGGTACTCATACAATACTAAGGGTCATCTTTTGGAGCTTGGTGTTCTTTGGCTCTGAATGTTAGGATAACTCTCGAATTAGAGGATTTATTCTGGGCATGAACAAAAGTGGTAAAATTCTAATCGAAACAGGTATCATAACCTTATTATATTGATAATTTAGCTAATTGTAAAGTTTAAAGGGTTCAAGGCATTCTTCTTGTTTCTAACAAATACCCTCAGGATGTGTACTACTTTCACTTTCTTTTTGGCAGTATTACTTGTGTTTGGGAATAATTACTGATATAATATGTGGCGAGGTAGAGTGTGTGATAGTTCACATAAGTAGGGCCCAGGCTAAAATGCTTAAGCCTAAATCAGCCACTTTCAGGTCGTTTGCTTGAGTGCACGGTAGAAGCTATATTGGTTACTGCTTCTCTGCTTACTATACTGATTCTACCATTCAGTATTTTTGAGTCAGGAGCCAGTTTCTGTCAACGGTGATGCTTACTATTGAAACGACCGGCAATATTCCAGTAATCCTATTATGTTTATCTATAGATATCCCCCTGAGATTGATAGTAGCTCGTTCGACAGGTTTTTATTGTTACTAGAGTACGCTGGTACACTATGGTCAGTAGTTGTCCACTTTTGGATAGGATAAGCAAAATTCTCCTGGTGAGGATGATCCTGGTTCAATGGCAGTTGAGAGTATTTCCATCTGATTTGGATGCTTGAACACTTCCACTTTAATAATAATATTATTATTATGTGTGTTTTGTCAAAGAGGAAATGCAGGAAGCACCAAGGTAATAGATAGAGTAAGAAAATTCATTTGCAACTTAGATATTTTGCAGAAAGGATATAGAAACTAGATTTTATTGCCTATCCTTCAATCATTCACGTAGTTTCACTCCCTTCTTCATCTCACTAGCAATCTAACTAGTTGTAGAAATATATGGATAGGTAAAGACAAATATCATATCCTGATTGTCCATAACTCACCACACCCATCTCTCGGCTTCACCTATGCTCTTCATTCTCCGTACGCTTCCCTAATAACTAAGAAAAGGGATAGGAGAAACAATCAGTTGTTCAACATTCTCCCGTATCTATTATATTTGTCGCATTTGCATGTCTTCTAAACTCTCCCTCCAAACCCTGTAACACAATCCAGCATATTCATTCAACATATTATTCTCTATCATTTATTCTTGATAGGTTAGGGTATTAGTATTTATTTCATTCAAGTTGCAGAATCTTGAATGTGTTTAGTGGGCATATAACTACTTATCTTTATCAAAAGACAATATGGTCTGTGATCGGTTGTCATATCCTTATCTCCAATATACAGGACGACTCGTAGTATATGATCTAGTGTCGGACTGTAAGGATAAGTGATTGGAAGTAAAATCTTGAGGTCTCAAATCACCTTTTCCTAGTGTAAAACCTGTATCGTCATTGGCAGAACTCCAAAATCTAATTGGATCAGGGTTTATCCAATTACAGTGTTTCAGGTTCCATTTTCCAACAACCACTCAAACGCGTTTCTGAGGGTGAGTGACCCCCTTTTCACTTTGCTGAACTGGCAATATGTTCTTCCAACTCAGTATTATTACCAACATGTACTTTATACTTATGAAAAGAATACAATTTGTAGAAAGCAGAGCCCAAACGAAGGGGAATAAGTATTTCAACAGAGTGGAATGCTATGCTGATGCATATATGTAGTTTGGGGGAACGATTGACATTAACCGTTATATAAGCAATTTATAATAGCTAATGGGAAAAGGTGAAAGACACAGGGGAAGGAATGAAAGGACAGAGTAAGGAAGATGAGGGAAGAGAAAGCTTAAATAGAAAGCAGAAAGTGCATTATGAAGCCAGCATTATAGGCTATACAAATTATATATCATAACACATGTAGATTCACATATGAGCACAGTAGAAAATTATTAAATCTTCCATATTGCATTTAGAGAAAAATGAGTAAAAAGTGGAAAGATTATCGGAGTTTAAATATCGAGATTCCGGTAGGGAAATTAAGAAAATGTGAACTGAGAGGTTAGAAAGCTGGTTACTCAATAAGCCTAAGTACACCTAACGCTTCAATTAAAACTAGAGAAGCACAGTACCTTTTTTGTATTGTTTCTACTAGAGGTTATGCTTACGCAATTCAGAGCACAAACTTACTTCTGCTCCTTATATCTCACTCTGCTTCTACTTCTTCATTCTATACGAAGGAAATTGAAACGTGAACTCAGTATCGTGCCTGTTCATCTTTGCTTCCCATGTGAATGTCCTACAATTGAGCACTCTCAGGTACCTGGTCTCAGGCTGCTTCCCCAGAATACTTTAGGCCCTTAATTAATAGTGCTAGACTCTGGACAGAGAAGTCATTGTTTCGCGGCCAAGGTAGAGCAGGTATTCCAATAGTAGTATTCAGGGTTAGCAATTACCCAAGAATCCTGGCCTTGCAAGTTGGAATCAATGAACGGTAGGGGGCCTTGTGGGCAGATGATGTTATATAGACTTTGCATTGGATATCCTGAGAGCAGTCAAGGTTTGGAAAGTACGAGCCTGGCGACAAAAGAAACTGACCCCCCATTTTACACCAAAAATTGGCTTTTTCACCTCATAAAATCACGCCCAGTTGCTTTGCAAAAAAACATTAAAATTCCTCAGAGTCTTTGGACCTGTCTAGATATTATCATCTATATGTGACAAGCTCTGTTAGCTAATACCCATAGTACAATACCAGGAACCATGATGGTGGCCAAAAGGTACTTCAACCTTTGTATGAGTGTCCCATACAAAAGGTACATTGCAACCACACCCAATGACAATCTTAAGCCCTCAACCCCTATGGGAGAATGGGACAATTCTCATAATTTTTACCTAGAAAGTTTCAACAACTACCTACACTATAGCTTGGTTTCATTAAATCTATACAGCTTTGGAATCGGTTATGAATGTCCAAAATCAACCATTTTTGGTGTAAAACGGGGGGGTCAGTTTCTTTTGTCGCCAAGATCGTACTCTACCACTAGGAAGAAGGACCTGATCGCTAATATTCTTGCCCAGAAATTAATTCTAATATCAGATTAGTCATAATTGGGAGTAACATTGTAGTTTGAGAAGTATATTTTACCAACAACTCTTGTCAGAACTAGATTATGATCCCAGTTGCTCTCCTGCTCCCTCTGAGTTTCCTTCAGCCTTTCTCTTCTCTGATTAACAATGCAATCATAGTTCTAACTCTGCAAAATTGCTCTCTGGCACTCTTTCCTAAAACCCTCTCTCTCACTAAATACGTACATAACGAACAATGACTTTCCCCACTGGGTTGTTTGCTGTGCTTACACCTCCAACTATCATACCGACCATGCTCGCAACATCACGGACCTCAGTTGATCGTAGCACAGTTTGTACTCGTTCCGCCTTGTAGAAAGCGGTATAAACATGAAACAACATTCGAATGGAAATGCTATTGTTATAGAAGGTCAAATGATTAAAGAAGCCATATGGGCAACCGGGCCAATCGTAGCTTGTTGTGTTGTTCCGACCCGAAAATCAGGGAGACTACTAATTGGAAAATGTTCAGGGTTTGGGTTTATCTTTCTATTAATTGGTAATAAGCGGGAGATTTCATTCCGGCTAGCGATTTTAGCTTCCCTTCCTCTTGCCACTATTGCTCCATGTCTTGTTCGATCGGGCAAGGTTCTGGTTGAAAACAGCTATGTGGGGAATCTTCTGAATATCTTTAGGTACGCCAGGAACTGTGGGAGCTTGTACTTAGATAGTGGCGGGCATTTGTGGGTCGAGCGCAGTCACATGGGAGTTCATCAGCAAATAGAGGCAGTTACAACTGGACTCACCGCGTAGTCTCTGTGTGTCCAGCTAACCAGGGGCCTAGAATGTAAACTGGCTTCCCGAGTATGTGGGCTTTTACCGGGTGCTGGTGGAGAGGGGTCCATGCCGCTAGGACACACCAGAGGCAACCACTCTCTCAGAATAAAACACATGCGGACTAGCCTTTCAGATGCAGCCTGATGTTATGGCAGAATAGTAGAAGTACTCAGGTATTGCCCCCGATCATCTGATGCCTCGCAACTAAACAACCCTACCATTTTGAGAACGATGAATGAGTTACAGAAAACAGTGGAGAATACGCAAATACTAAGGGAGATTGTCCGGAAAGGTCCACCGAGGATTACTCATATTTACTTATTTGAGTCATTTGGATACTAGAATAGGAATATATTTTTAAAGCCAGACTAGACAAGATGAGTGTAGTTCTAGTTCTTAGCAGCTATCTGTTTAAAGTAACAAATCTGGGGAATAGAGGTACAAAAGTGGGGATAGCTTCAGCACCAGGCCTCGGTCAGGACCAGGACAGGATGGGTTGGAATGCGCTCGGTAAGGGGAATTGAATGGTATATGGCTCGAAGGGTACCAATGCCTGTAGCACTCTGTAGCCAACAGTTTGAAAGTACTTGCCCGGTGAAAGAAAGTAGAAAAGTATGCATAACCCGTGACCAAGTTGTTGGACAGTGTTATGACAGGGTGCTTTAGAATCTGCCGGTTGAGAGAAATTGAATTGTGTAGATTTCGAAGAGTCCGTATGGCTGTCGAGGTCAGCAGGGAGAAAGTGGCCGATACCTTATTGGGTGGATATGCACCACTGGCCAGGTTGGCAAGAGTCACATTGAAATCCGCTTGGCGAGGTCAAGTAAAAGGTATACCGCTTGCAACATCCACATGCCTGTAGCACTCAGTAGCTCTCAATTTGAAAGTAATTCCAAGGGAACCCAAATTCCAAATGTATGGATTACCCTTGAAGTAGTGGTCGGACAGCGACTGGACACACTCTGTTGGAATCTACTTGGAGAGGGGAATTCAATAGTATATATTTGGAAGTGTCCACATGGCTATAGAAGTCAGCAGGGAGAAAAAGACTGATAGTAGAGCAGACGGAGATCCGCTAGGGTGGTGAAGGGGCTGATTGGAATCCGCAGGCTGCGGTGGATCAAATGGTGTATTGCCCACAGACTATGGACATGCCTTGGCTGAATCCATATGCCTAGGCAGATTGAATAGGGTTCAGCTGAATGAAAAGGCATGCCTGTAGCTCACTGTGAGTAGATAATGCTAGATAGTTCTACAGAGTTGATGAAGAGGTGATATGAAAGAACCAAGGAAGTTTTGGCAAGACTGGTTACCTGAGGTGAGATAACTGGTATGTTGTGGGTGGTTACCGGGACAATAGCTAATTAGTCATTGTATTATAAGATCCCTTTTTGTCTGAAAAACCTTTACCTGATTGGGAAGTAGACAGTGGTGAGTAGATGCCATCCGGGGCAAGGATAGGGTTCAGATGTTGCAGCTACTGGGTGGCTTCCCTGGTTCTGCTTCGGATGACGAATGGGAGATATGCACCATCAGAGTCCACCAGGCGGACAGGATGTCGGTTGAGTTGCTGCCAACCGACTGGGATACAATGGGTGTGCGAGCGCCCTCACCAGGGGGCTTGGGTAAGCTGGAAGATCTGGAGGGATTCCCTGTGTCCGGACGCACTGCATATCCGTTAGGAGTATATCTTTTTGGCTAATGTTCAATTCTGTCGTGGAGCAATGTATGGTGTTAAGAAGTAATAATTGCCAAAATTGGTGGCGCAGAGTATGGTTGGAACAAGAGTAGCTGAGATGCAAGATGCCTGGTTCTCAAGCAGAGAAGGCAAGCATCAGGGAGATCAAGCGTGTTGGCTATTCCGAGAAGAGCCAATTATGAACCTCATATTACAGACTACATCAGCAAAAATCATTATGTGCGTCCTGAGGTTCCTGTGCGTCAGATGCTCCGGACGCTCCGAAGGTTAACCGTTACAATTGACGTGATATCTGCCGGATGTGATGTCCGGACTGCATTCCCACAGCACCCATGGGCCCTCGATGTCTAGCCGACGTCCACCGCCAAGTGTATGCCTCCTGATGCCCTCAGATACTAAGCTCCTGCATCCCGACTATCACCTCCTTGTTCCTACCTCTTCATGGCCGAATTCAATTCCTCTTGGTATCTGGATGCTACACAGCTATATTTGGACCCCCTCTGCATCAATTGCCATGTCAGGCTATAGGCTCCCAAAGCCGCCTTAAGAGTTCAAATGATCCGCGCGACGGCATCGTAATATCTCACATATTGCAGAGGGTGTCCTGACCACGTTGTAATACCTTATGGGCATACTCATGACGCCGTCGCGATAGCACACATATTGCAGACGCTGTGGTGACGACTCCATGATAGCTCAGATGCATACTCGCAATGACGCCGTGAAAGCACACATATTACTGATGCAGGCTCGATGGCTGCGCTATCCATTCGTATTAGAGAATCTGTTTCACAAAAGCTTGGGGGGGCTGCCGCGCCTTGGATTTTGACATGGAACCTTATCCGGATCTTGATATTCTATTATTACTAGTATACTGCTGTGACCAGGGCATCCAGGACATCCTTGCCATGGCGATTCTACATTTCGGACCTCGCGCTCAGATCTCGCTCAGAAATACAGCCCAAATTGTCCTCAAGGCTCCACAGATTGGCCAACCGAATCTAATTGTATTATATTTTATGAAAAACAATTTCCCTAAAAGCTCGACTGTTGGCACATCTCCAAGTCTACAAAAAACGATTCTCTCCTATGCCTGCTCACTTTCCTGCGAGTTGTCCAGGATCAACGATAGATGACTAGCGAAACCCTGGTTAACGGGCCTCTCTTGCGCTAATCCCAGCATCAGCTCCTGTGAGTTACCTAAGCTCACTGGATCTGAATCTAGCATCTGCAACACCTGGGCAAAGGACGCCTGGTTGTAGTCAAACGACAGTTCGCTCACCGGGGATGCATCTTGACTCTGCTGGTGATGCACTAACCCCCAGGTGTGATTGTCGACTGGTGTCTGTTCCCGCACAGCAGATTGTCTTGGATTCTGCCTGGATAGATGATGTCTGGATAGCTGACACTCGAGTTCGGCATGAACTGCGTCATGATCGTCAGCAAAGCCTTCACAACTTTCCTCTATCACCCGATACTCTGGCTGGATCTTGTCTTGGATCATCTCATGCGGATTCATGAGCTGGAGTTGCTGCCTTGGCCGTGGTACCGCACGCCTGGTGTTCCTCTGGCGTATGAAAAGGTCTTTCAAGATTGATTAGTCATCAGAAAAAAAACCAAGGACCGGAACATTCAGGGGCTCCTACCTCCTACTGCATCAGGCTTGATGTCCGGAGGGTCCTGAAACATCCCAAGTCGATATGCACGTAGTTGATGGCACTGGATTGCACAAGTGAGACACACCATCGTACCATTCACATGATTGATGAATTCCGGGTGCAGCATCCCAACCTTTCTCTTGCCATTGAAATACTTGCCATAGATAGCGTCGGCAATATGCGGCGCCAGGAACCAGAAGGATACAGGCTGCATCCAGGTCATAGTCAGTCGAGATTGGAAGTCCTGGTTGGGCGACGGGCGGATATACACCTAATACACATTTGAGGGGCACATGAACCAGTCATCCTTGAGAAGGTATTCGACTTTACTTGCGATAGCTGTCGGGTCGCCAGGTAGGCCCTATAATTGCTGTATATGATTTTTTGTATAATGTACGTACTGCGCCCTCACACCAGAGTGTTTTTGATGTATCTTTCGTAGTTAGTCAAGCACCCTTTCTTGTTGTGACCTCGGACTCACAATGTGTATAGTTTTCAGCGACAGTTCACTATTTCCAGTATCCGCAATGTCATCTTGCAAGCGACTCCCAACCCTGTGCACCTCAGACATCAAAGCAACCGAGTTTGGCAGTGGTATCACATAAAGGGTGTACTGAAGCATCACAACCTTTGCCACGCCTAGAATCTCCCCCTCTACACCTGTTACGGTGTTTTGCCGTGAGTTAATTACATCCTGAACACACGCGGTACCTGTTGTACTCCGTTCACCTGGTGGACTTGAGCTCTGGATACAAGAGGTCGTTGTGCTACGGACACCAAGTCGGGACCAATACCGGGCTAGGCTTAATCAGCGGAATCTCGCTGGGAACAAGACTCTACACGGAGTTATGGTCACACAGGCCGCTAGCGTCCGTGGGACAATGGCAGACTCCTGTGAACCAGAGTTGGTCAAAATAGGCACAGTCCTTGGGCAATTGTTTCCGTGTGTCTCCACCGATCGTAGCCCACGATGAACTCTAGATCTTGTCTCATCCACACAACCGATGTTTTCTCTTGAGGCTTGGTGTTCGGTTGGGTTTCGTAGTCAGGAGGTGACATCTAGTACTCATCGCTGCTATCGTCGCCGAGGGGGATGGGTTCCATATGCCCTTATCCGTGTGCCTCCATCTCAGGTTGAGTATATGCTGTGGTCTGATTTGTGCTGCTGTGGAGTCGCTTGGCCGGTCGTCCTAGAAGCCATCGCATGATTGGGGTGTGGAAGTAGTGCCAGCCGTCGATTCAGCACTATTGGAGATGCCAGATCCGGTCTGTTGTGTTACCGGTCTAGACAGCTGATCAGCTGGTACGATGCCGCGTCTACGCGCGCTCAGATTGCCCCCTTGTGAAGTTAGCTGATTGGATCTGATAGAGTTGGGTATGACGTGGCGCGTTTCCCGGCTCAGATTGCCTACTCGTGAAGTCGGTTGCCTCGACCCCATGGAGTCGGGTGTCGCGTCCCGCCTGCGCCCGTTGGGGTTGCCTACCAGGGGTGCTGGCTGACGGCTAGAATTCAGATGCATGTGGGATATCGGACAGCTAGTGAACGTGGGGAAAGATTTGAGTCAAAGTGACAATTGGATGTGTGTCGAGTCTGATGGAAGCAAGGAGTGTGTATTTTCCTTTCGTGGAAGAGGACACGTTAGGTCTTATACCTGTACGCTAGGATTTAGGCGTGTGGTAGGTTCACTTACTATCACTGGGTATGCAAGGGAGGTGTGTGCCTGGGCAAATATGTTTAAACTTTAAATACCATATCCGTGGTTCATGGATTAGGACTCACAGGTCTATTATGAGAAATAATAGATGAAATGAAGTTGTCGCTAACATCCCCGGACACGCAAAATCTACTGGCAAGCAGTATTCGTTAGCGATGAGGGCTCTTCGCGAGAGACTTACCACACGAAAAGAGGATTAGAAGTATCTACTCTGATCTCCCAGCGTCGAATCATCACCACCAACCGAAACTGGATTCAAGAAATACTGCCTTGTGAATAATCTGCCACACGAGGTTGACGCCGGACCGGATATAACCATGCAGAGACTATCACTCGGTATGAGAGTGAAAGAATTGCACACGATCGGTAGTAGCATGATTGCCATTGTGGCTGCACCCACAACTCAGACAATCACAACAGTGGTTGGGCACATCACAGCGTCGTCAGGGGAGTTAAACAGGACGGGATGTCCGATGTAGAAGATTTCCCTACCAAATACGGTTTTGCCATTGTGAAGGTTCAAGTTGGGCATTGGAGCTGAAATACAAGACTTCCACAGCACTCGATACACGGGGATTGGGCTTTAGAAAAGAAGCCGAAATCGCGGTAGTGCCAATATCACTGGTCGAAGGCTAGCTACAAGGAGCGTGGGCTGACCATGAGGTTGCGTGGGAAACCCACTACACCAAAAGAGGATCATCAGTTGGATGTACTCTCATCTCTGAAAAGCGAATCTGCCTTACTTAGCTCCTGGAAACCTTATTGCGAGGAATACAGCCTTGTGAATAATCTGACGCAGGCGGTTCACCCCAGACCAGACATAAACATGCACATGCTATTACTCAGTATAAGAGTGGAAGAATTACGTATGATCTGTATTAGCATAATTGCCATCGTAGCGGGGACTGGGACACCGACTATTGTAACATTCATACAACACAGCATACTGTTTTCGGGACAATTACAAGAAACGCAGAGTCCCAAGCTCGTCGTTTTGACTACGAAATGGGGCTTTGAGATCGTGAAGGTGCAAGTTGGGCTTGGCTGCTGAAATTCCAGACTGCAATATGTCAGACACGCCGGTGTCGGGCATTTGAAAAAATAAGAGAACGGATGTTGGCGCAAATATCACCGGCTGGGCAAAATCTAGTTTCAATCAGGATGGATTCAGGACGAGGTTGGACCGAAAGCATGTACTATGCCCAAAGAGGATTAGGAGTATCTACTGTGATCTCCGAACAGCGAATCAGCACCACTCGGCACGTTGAAATCTGTATACAAGGAATACAACCTTTTGAATAATGTGACGCAGGCGGATCATGTCTACTGATGCGATGTGCACTATTAACTAGCAACAAGATTCTAAAAGTAGTGTATACCAGACGCCCAAGTAAGGCGGTAGAAGGAATTGTTGACTATTGTACAGGTAGGAAGACGAAAATGTAAAGAATAAGAGAGACCAAGGAAGTGTGTAGCTGAGATGCAAAGGTAAGAGAATACAGGACGTGTTGGAAGCGTGTAGATATAATATGGGATTTTTTGTGAGGAGTGAAAACAAAAGGGAACTGGCGACAATGTGCATGTCCTGTGACGCCCTGGACGATCTCTACCATGTCGGGGAGCCCTGTGTGTCAGGGGTTCAGATTTGTTGTATGGTTTCGGGTTGGGGGCGTGGGCCATATTTGTTGCATTTTGCGGAGGGCTAGGTTGAGATCCACCTGCTGCAATTTGCGGGGGTAGGTGGGGGTTTGTAATCCAAGGAGGGACGCGTGGCGTAGGAGTGAGAGAGGTGGTGGCTGCAGGAGAAGGGCTCGGAGGAGGAGGGGTAGACGATGGCCAAGTAAACGTCTCAAGCGGAGGGGGGGGGAACTTGGCCCAATGAATATCGCCACCTTCTCGTGGTTCTGATTTGGCAGGGGGTGTCTCCACAGTGCTGCCGTGCCCACGCCCTGGGCTACAATACTCTCTAGTCCGACCTGCCACACCTCCCGATCCGGGTCTGGGCACCGCAGCCTCTGGTTTGGGTGTCATAATGTGTTTTGCAATCCAGAGATCCTTTTGAACAATCGCCCTCAAGACTCTATCCCCCTCCTGCTCAGAGGGCCCAGGGTCTGAATTCAAGTGTCATGAATCTCCGGTACGTCTTCCCGGTGGATCATGCTCTGAATCCCAATGTCGTGAATTGCCAGTACGTCTGCCTGGTGGATGTCTGACTGGGGAATAATCACTCCCTGAGCTGTTCCGACGTTCAGATTCACCGCTGTCCCCATCGTCATCCTAGAGGTATAATTAGCCAAGATTATGAATCGAAGGAGAAGAAAACCCACATCCCCAACCCAAATCATGTCTCTACAACAGCGATCAGGAGTGTGAACCACTCCCGACGTCACCTGCTCATTGGCATGGTGACTGCGATCCACATTGTCTTCGTCTTGGCTGCCGCTGCTGTCGTTGATACTTTCGTCGGCGTCGTCGTCATCCCCAGCTTTCATGTTATCGCACTGCCCCCAACGGTCCTAGGCCTTACAATTGAAAAATCGATGTCTACCGGAGGCGTGCGCCAGGGTTTCCTCTCGGCCCTCTGCCTGATCCTGGCGCGACACCAGCACCTAATGATCAAGAAGGTCTTGGCCAAGGGGAGCGAGCATCCACACGTGGATGTCATCGTTGGAATTTAAAAATATGAGCTCCGAGGAAGGGAGAGGGTCCGAGGCTCACCGGCGGAATGTGCTGGATCCTACCCCAGTTGCACTGATCAGATATCGGTGATATTGGATGGGGTCCTCTATATGTTGTCGCTTGAGCACGCCGAGTCGGGATTGCAAGTTTGGCCATGCTAAGACTCCCCACTCAATCCCTCCCCCCGAGGCATCTTCATACCAGGTGTAGTTCAAGAAGGGATACCCACCTTTGGTGGTGCCTGTTCCACGAATAATGTGGATCCTGATGGCCCTTTGGCAGTACGGAGAGGCCCAATCGTATTGGGCCACTGGCAAAACAATTAGTACTAGTCATAGGATAGTATAATGTATATGGGGTACACGAAAACACTTACTCAGAACATCACTGACGTCGGCATCTATTGGATCCCCCGCCCGTTCTGCATGTAGACGATCTTTCGTCCGCTGAAGTTTCTTGGGGGTGTCCCTAACCAAGACTCTGATTTGACGTTCGACTTTCTCAACATCTTGGGGCCACTGGTTTGTTTTGATTAATTTAATTTGGCCTGTGACAGGTGTGATGGAGCGTGTGAAACTGAGTACCGCATCCATTCGGGAACCAGTCAGAGTCGTATTGTTCCACCCAAGGACCGTGATGTATGCTTTGACTTGTTCGCACCATCCCTTGTAGGCTCGCGCGCATTCAAGAACCCACACCAGCTTTTAGCCTAGGAGATCTCCCCACAGCGCCCCGTGATTCCAGCTGTAGTTAGGTCGGAAATTTCTGATATATGTCTATTATGTTTGACCCTCACTTCAAACCCGCTATGGCTTGCTCAAATGGTTGCCTTGTACCGGACGTCAATGCATCTCTATTGAAGTTATGACGTTAGATCTTATCTGGTCGTGCCAGAATGTGTGATCATTATCAGAGAAGATTTCTTATGTCTTTGCCGGCTCACCGGCACTGGGAGCTGCACGAGGATAGCTCTTCCCGGGTTTTGCTCTTGGGGCCGCAACCCCCGGAGGCTGGATTGTTTGGCGTCTGGGAATAACAGAAACGTTAATGTAATGCGCTCTTAATTTGATGAAGAGATACTCTTTACTTTGTCCTCTCCCCCAAGTCATGCGCTTTTCTAAAAGGAGGCATTTGATATACGGCCGAGAGGAAGATGTGTGAAAGTGTACGCTAGAGGATGGCAGATAGTGTAGTAGCGGTGAAGGATGGGCGGGAGGTGGCCTTGTTACACTGTGCGGAGATATCAACATGTGTAGCATAGTAGGTGTGTTGGACTGTCGGAATTTCGCCCGGTATGTGTCTGTGTGAGGTTCGTTCTGTCATAGACCGTTGTGGTACCATCTGTCTTCAAGGATGATGCCCTGATGATGACACAACCGTTTGACCCTCCATAAGAGCCGCATCGTCAACCGCAGAAGTCTTGGTGCAGAAACCTCGACGGTTTACCGGGAGCACATCCTAGAGGCCGCACGTCCTACGGGATAACCATCTTGACAGAACGGGACTAAATATTGCTTTGAGCTACACAATGATCAAACAAAGAAAAGGAAAGCAAACAATCAATGACCCTTTGAAATTACAGACTACTAATCCACGGCTCATATAGGTAGACATTTCCAATAGTCGGCCCCCCATTGAATCCATCAGTTCTCCTCTTAAGTTCTCTTGACCAGCACTCATAAACACTGTCTGAGACTTAGGGTCCGATGTGCTCTCGGCGTCAAAACCAGTACGACGTTTCCGCAGCTCCACGGATCTCCGATACTAATTGATAAGATAGGGCAAATGGGTTTTTTCAGGCGCATTCTGCATGTGATAAGTATCATCGAAATGTACGCTGTGCATGGGGTTATCTTCGCCTTGAGCCAGGCAATGGAGGACCTCTAATGGTAGCTGTCGATTCTGCTGGCTCAACAATTTGGCAAGAAGGGGGATATGATTTGCCGCCCATTTAGCGTGTCCTACAAGCGGACATGGCAAAATGGTAAAGAGGTGCTGACTTCCATGCGCAGAGTCTGGGATGTCCGAGGACGACTTGGATAAACAAGGGGCATTATCCTGATACGCTTCATCCACATCTCTACCATTTCCGTCAACTGGTCTGTCATCCGATATACTTCGGGAAATGCATCTGGCCTATATGTTGTGCCTGATCAGGGGTCCAGTTCGGGACTTCGTTTTTATCGAGATAATTGACTCCCCTGAGCGGTGGGGTGTCTTGCTGCTCTGCATGCCGATCACGCTAACAGTACACCATGAGATCCAGGGGGTCATTGAGCACAGGATCTCTAAGGAGCCAAGCTCTTACTATTTCATCGCTGTCGATAAAGACATAATCCATTCTATCCAGCTCTGGCATACGAGACCTAGGTAGCCTTCTACGCCCTTCGCGGATAGCGCCAAGCATGTAGCGGATTCCGTCCTGAGGTACTGATCTGTACATCATGGCTGACAATCCACGGATGTCATAGGAAACCTATACGGCGAACACTCCGCCCTTGATATGAGGGGGACGCCAATGGAATAAGTTATAACTTCAGGCAAGGTTTGCTTTATTTCTTTCAAACTCGGATAGTGTCAGACCACTTCGCGACGGCCGTATATAAACGATTCCCACAGCGCATTGACTCCCAAGTAGACTGCTCCAATATGTATCGCATAAGTCAGTAAGTAAAAACATGAAACAAGCTGATGATTAAGGAAGTGACTAGCCTTTGGGCTGACAGTTGGGTGCCGGGCGAACACCTGAGGCAACAGCCTGGTTTTGGAACGCTGCGGGGCCATTGTGCGCTGGATCAGGTAACATTTGTGCGGCGTAGGGTCACTATCCTTTGAGCTTGAATTATGAACCATTTGTGGCTGTGCAGGATCATTACTAGGTTGAACAGGTACATCCGGGCCTGCCGCAGAAATATCACCAGGGGGAGCTTGTCCGAGTTGTCCAGCAGCAGGGACGTTGACTTGTGCAGCCATGACGTATAGACCAGCCACACCAGGAGGAGCCTGTCCGAGATGTCTCGCCACAGGGACCTTTGGACCAGGTGCACCTGGAAGAGCCTGTCCTAGTTTTCCGGCAGCAGGGACATTGACTTGTGCAGCAGGGATGTTGCAACAGCCATACCCGGGGGAGGATGTGCGAGTTGTCGGGCAGCAATAACATTGACTAGTGGAGCCGGTACATTTGAACCAGCCACACCCAGAGAAGCTTGTCCTAGTTGTCCAGCAGCAGGGACGATGACTTGTTCAGCCAGTATGTTCGGACTCGCCGCACTCGTGGGAGGCTGTGCGAGTTGTCCGGCAGCAAGGACGTTGACTAGTGCAGCTGGTACATTTGAACCAGCCACACCCAGAGGAGCTTGTCCTAGATGTCCGGCAGCAGGGACGTTGACTTGTGCAGCCGGTACATTAGGAGCAGCGGCACGGGGGGGAGCCACTCCAAGTTGTCCGGCAGGAGGGATGTTGACTTGTGCAGCCGTTACGTTAGGAGCAGCGGCACGCGGGGGAGCCTCTCCAAGTTGTCAGGCACGCGCCATTTCACTTGTTCAGCGGGTACCTTTCAACCAGCAGCACACGAAGGACCCTGTCGGAGTTGTCCCCCTTCACGGAGGTGGGCTGTCGGAGCATTTGGAGGAAGTTCCCCTGGGTTGCCTATAGTCGACGCAGCACCGCACTGATTTGGGGCCCCTGGCGGCAGTAACAATAGGTGTACCACGACCTGCCCAGGGGGAATTAGCGGATTTGGCACTACTATTTTACTTTGGTTATTTGTGTCATTCAACTTCCGGCAACTGTCCTTCCCCAGTTTCCCCACTGCCTCCACGATATCCTCTACATGATACATATCATTGGCTGCCACTGCGGAGACGATGAGATTGCAGGCAGGACACCATATCCTCATTCCGGTGTTTATTGGCAGGAAATCAGTGTCATGGAAATTTCTGGCAATTCGCCGTGCTCGGGCAAAACCCCTTGCTATCTTCTCATCTTGCGCACAGATCCGCCAGTCTGTGGACTTTTTCTTTTGAGCCTGGACTTGTGTGAAGCCCATGTTTAGCTTATGAGCACTAAAGGCTCCACTGCCTGGGTTCGTGCGATGCATGCTGATTGCCGCTTGATGAGAACTAGGCAGAAGTTGATCTCGTTGTGCTGAGGCCAGGCCTCTGGCATTTTGCATGAATACTCACTGCATGTTTATATTTTACGCCATCTCCGTTGAGGGTTTGTTTATATTGATAGTAGATTTGGAGATCCTAGTCTGGTGAATATAGAGGATGTTGTGGATGTTGTGGATGTTGGATGATCCTTGGTATGAACTTGCTGCTGTCGTGATCAACCCACATTATATATTCAACTCTTAGACATTCAAGATGGTTTGAAGGAATCATGAATTGTTTGAATTGTTTTCAAGAATTAAGATGCATGAAGAACTGACACCTCGGGCGTCCATTAGTGTTTCAGTCATTTTCTGTCTATTGGAACGCAAGATGATAACGAGCTGACACCACGTGACGTTGTGACATATAACGCTAAACGTGTTTGAGGGCGAGTGATAGATCACTGTGCACAGCGCTAGGCCCAGCATCTCCGAGTTACCCGCATCCGTTAACATCGAGACGACTACAACATCAGACTACTATCACCAACACTGGACTCCCGAAATTCACGGTGCAGAATTCCATTATCCCCTTGAAATGTCCCTTTTCTCGCAAATGGTACATGAGTGTAGGCGGAGACGAGATACACTTGCGAAGTGCACATGCACATTTCAATATCGTACTCGCATCCACCATAAGGAACCAACTGGCACCTGCGGATGTTGTTAACAACCGGGGAACCGTCCTATCTGATGCCAAGAAACTGTTTGAAAACTCCGATTCTGACTACCAATCAGATCCTGCTGGAGATAAACAGGGGAGTGAGCGAGACGCACGTGATGAGATGCTTACGTGGGAACCCGAAACAGAAGTCTTCAAGGACAACACGTAGCGAGTCGCTGCCCAACAGGAGGATTATCCAGGTCGCGGGAAGCGATTGGAAAGGTTAAAGAATATAATGAAGAACACAGAGATTTGTGCGAGAACCCATAGGCACCGTTTGCCTGAGCACAAGGTTTCAAATGGGCATCTTGGTTCATTGAGAGCAAGGACTCAAAGACAAGGATCAACGATTACTTTTTCAATAGTATCGGAAACTCGACATGAGTCGGCTATAGCTCTATACATACCTTGGAGAATCTTCTGCGACACTTGGATCCTATACCCTGTATGTGCAATAGTTGGAAGCACATGTTGAGGACGGTCAGAGAACATTACCATTCTTCAATCAGAACATCCTAGACTGCGTGAGATATCTTTCGCCAGCGAGCCTATAGTGATGACTTGGTCTATGCGTAACGCCGTGCATACAACCAGAGCAGACAGAGAATATATGGAGCAATCCTTGCGGCGGACTGGTAGTCGGATGTCCAAGTACTGCTGGGTAGCCTCTTTTATGTGAAAGCATACTAATTGATGACAGGAAAGACTGCCGAAAGGGGCGACTCTGGTTCCAATCATTGGGATGTCAGATTAGGGGAATCTCACCAGCTTCTTCTGAGACAAGAAAGCATGACCGGTTTATATGACGATCAGAAATCTTCTGTCTACAATACATAACAGACCTGGATCAATGGCCATTCTACTTCTTGGGCTATTGCCAATTCCGCCCAGGCTGTCAAAATCCTTTAGGGTCAACAAACTCCAGCGACTGAGAAATGCCGACATACTCCGTGGCTTATTTGAACTCCTTTATGCCCCTTTGAACGGTCCGGCGCTGGATGGCGCCCCTCTGGATTGTGCTCCTGGCAAGATCCGGATAGGCTTCCCGATCATGTCAGCCTAGATTGCGGACAATATGGAAAACGTTAGGCTACACGGGATTAAATCCAACACCGGTCCTAAATGTGAGGTGCCCCCAGAAGAATTAGGAAGCCTAGCTGGCCATCATCGTGCTACAGATTATGCAAGATATGAATGGTACGAACGCAAAGATCCGCCCCTTGATTCTGAGGCCCATGACGCTACTCACACTCGCTACACGAATGTCACTGTGTGTATCAAAAGGGAGCAAAAGGTTTTTCATGGACTCTTGAGAGTTTCGACGCCTGATCTACACAAGCGCGATATGCTACATACTATTTATCTAGGTATCTTCAAGCACATGATCGACTGGATTCACGGATTTCTCAAAAAACATGCCTGACATCAGGCCTTCGACGACGCCTGGAAAGCTTTGCCATCTTACCTGGGATGCTTTGTCCACAAAAAGGCCACCAGGGAGGTTACCCACAGGCAAGTAAAAGAGATTAGTAATCTCAGGTGTTGTTTGTTAGGAGTTGTCGATGTGGCGTGGAGCCAGACTGATAGTACGCAGGTACACTCTTGCAGATGTGCGCTCACCTGTGTCAGATCACTGCTTGACTTCACCATGATGGCTGAATCCCGAAGTCACACACCTGAGACTATATCTTATATGGAAGAATATGCGAGGCAGTTCCACGAGACCAAGGACATTTCCTTGGAGTTTCGGCTCTCCAAACGGACGGAAGAGAAGGCTGATGAGCGGCGCAAGCAGCTGCGTCGTCAGAGAGCCCAGATGAAGGAGCGAGCGCCCCCATCGCAACAGCGCCAAATCCTTGACGACGATCATGAAGAAGAGAACGACCAACATAGGGAATTGATCCAATCTGAATCTAATTTGAACTTTGTTAAGATCTATCTAATAAGTCACTTTCGCCATCAAATCTACAAGGTCAGCACTATTCCCTAGTATTCCACCGGGCACGGAGAGCTCGCACACAAGGAGCAAATGAATGATGGATGGTGAAGCTCAAACAAAATAGAGGCAGCAAGACAGATACAAAGCAGCTATGGTCTACAACATGGGATCCGCCTGAGACTTTTCAACTTGGAATTCCGTCAACTTGCAGGAGCTGATTTACCAACTGAGGTAGTGGAACATTTAGACAAAACCAGACCTGGGCCAACCCCACCAGCCCATTGTAGGATTCTAAAGGGACTTCCGGATAATATTCCCGACTTAGTTGATTTTTGCAGAGCATGCGATATATCCGCCGAGACAATTTCTTGGGAATAGATAAAATATAGCCGACTGAGCCTGCCTCCCAAGCGCCTACTGCCAGAATTTCCGGCAATACTTCAACCTTTGCCGCTGGAACTACTGACACAACTTGAAATCCTGGTTCCCGCGTTCTGGGAGTTAGGAGTTTACGACATACATAGAGCCCGAGGCACCGGTTCTCCACTATGCCGTAACCAGACTAGTTGAAACGAATGGGTTTGGATACCACCTGGTGGGGAGAATATGTATGGTGCCCGCAGGGGTTGTCTCTCGGCCAGGCTCAGAGCGCTGTTGAAAATCTGGTCAGGCTATATGGCGCAGGAAACGGTCTATCACCTCACCGGGATTCAATTCATGAACGTGGTAGACTCCGGACATCCGTCGGACATACACGGTCTGGTAACCGTTCAGCTCAGGGATATTACCCGAGAGCTGACAATACGTGATATCAGGATGACCGTAAGCCTAGCACATCGGATACCGGAGACAGACCGGCGCTGGTTTGTCAACAGGCGGATCGATTTACGCACGTTCACCAAGATCTATAAGAATCACAGAGGCAGCAGGATAAAATAAACTCGCGGAAGGATGTAGCCCAGATGAGGTCTACATCGCTCCCGGATGGAGATGTAGCGTCACGATCACGACTAGAGGATAAACGTGTATAACAGACAGGTATATACAGATATAGAAATATAGGAATAGAAACATCTACTAGAAACAAACAAATTATGCACGAGCCTAGTAGTACTAGTAGGAGGAGGGACACCAGCAGGAATGACAAGGCTGATTTCCGCGGCAAGTTGCTATGAGCACGCCCGGAAGCAGAAGAAAAAGGGGCTACCTAGGGGAGGGGTCCGGATGCTGCAGATATCGGAGGCAGGAGAGGAGACGTCCGGATGCAGTAAGAGGGGGGGAGAAGAGGAGCAGACGTGGCGAGGCGGGGAGATGTCAGTAAGGTCGCACGTCACGGGAATACGAGATCGGGGTTGGGAATGGCTTCCGAAGGCTAGGGAAGCTGAGGAGTCAAAACTGACACCGGATGCGTCCGGACGCGGCCCCTGCGCCTCAGACTCAAGATTAATCTTTGCTGATGTTCTCGACCATGCTGTAGAGGACTGCTTTGTCTTTGGTCAAGAGATGGTGGATCTCATCTGGCACAACTCTATAAACATTCTCAGTCATTCTAGTCTGCCTAGGTATTTCTATCTAGCAAGTGCCAAAGATAATGAGTTCTATTATTCGTTCTTGGACATACTCCTGTTATATAAAAGTAACAGGCCTGACAGAGGCTATCTCTCATTAAAGCTAGATAATTTACCATTAATTTAAATACTGATATTAAACCTTGGTTGAGGATACTCCTCTTTCTGCTTTCCATATTTGATGACCGGTAATGTTATTCACTAAGTGATTTGTCCCTATCGTGACTGCTGGAATGCTTTGCGGGGTTTTATATAGAGTGCGGAGGTTAGTTATGGCTTCAAGTTAGTATTAATAGATGGTTCTGATATGGGACAAGAAGCTTGTACATCAGCAAAAATAATCATACATTGCATTCCGTGCGTTCAATACATCTGAGGCACATGACGCGGAATGTTAATCGCCAAGGAGGACGCAACGTCGACCCGACATTGCATTCTGAGTTTGCAATACTTTGTGCCATCCGTCCTGACACGGTCTAGGGTTCTGGTACTCAGCAGTCCAACTGCCTAATACAGGACTCACTCTTCCTGACGCCGTCTGATTCCGGACTCACACATCCACACAGCGCCTGATATCCGACTCTTCCTCACGGACGATACTGGATCTAAGGCTCTTGCACCTAGCTGTGGGTTCCTTCTTACCGAATGCTAAAGGTACATACATCTTACAACCACTCGTCCTGATTCCTTCTTCTCTGCCCTTCGTTATTTAGATCGCACAAACCTGATCTCTCCCTTGCTCACTTCACGTGTATGATTCCTGATCTTACCCCCTATACATGCCACATCCTGATCCAATCGTGACACTATCCGCTGTCGCCTTGTAATCTCGGACACATTGTGAACTACCTCTCATCATATCATGGTCCAACACCAACCGGCTTTTTCTAATGCTGGGACATTGAGTTTTAGAGTATCCTAGTTGTGTGCCTTGCCTAATTCAACTCTGAATGGTTCACTTAGCCTGATGTACGCATATTGACAGTAAGCTCGTGCGGGTACCCTTTCCACATCTGGGAGTGACAATCTCATCCGAATAGTTATTACACCTATGCTACACTTTCTCAATCTCCTGAATGCATTAATTATTACTCCCATTTTGTCACTGCTTCATATCCCACGGCTCGCTATGCACAGCATGATCCTCATGCCACTCTACATCTTAAATGCTAAGCGCAAGTTGTTGCAAAGTAGTAGGAGTCATGGTATTGTCCAAAGTTAGCCTCAGGGCCACTATCAGGGACCTGCCTTGGGTCTGTGGGTTCGAATCGAGAAAGGTCAGGGGTCCTGTGGCAGCTTGGGCAAAATCGCAAGACGAGACCGTTTCATGTGAATCGAATTAGTTACGTAGTAGGGCGGCCATCACCCCAATTCCCCGGTTGATAGGAGCATCAATCTAAATCACTGCAGTGGAGTCGGTAGCGGAGAGCTGCGTCACCATCCATCTGAAAGTGAAAGAGGAGACAGTTTTTGATAAATCGAATTTGTTACATGAGCTGGACCGCCAGGGCCCTGTTACCCGCTGTGTACGTCTGAATTCGTCGTGTCATACAGGTGGGGGCCCAGACTTGAAATGTGGCTCAGGACCGCTGCAGCGAGTTGAGCCCAATTGTTAGCAAACCTTGCACAGCGATGATCCCGGAACCAACCATGCTGGTCCATTCTTCCTTTCATGGTCTTTCAAATGTTCTTGAGGATTATAGTGTGTATCTAGTCTGGGCAGGTGGTGCGAATCTGGCCCTCGTGGAAGAAAAGGTCTTCTGAGCTCGTGGTCCTGTTAGTCTCTGAGGCGGAACGAGAGGACACCGCGTTTGGGGTCAGGCTTGGCTCCTCCGGCCCCTGGCCTGCAGTGCCATAAGTGAAGATATAACATCATTTCCCCTGGTCTCAGATTATCGCACATTATGACACAGGTTTACCAAATCATGATGCCATTGATGCGAACAAGAAAATCGGGATCGGATATTCCAAACATTTTCTTACTCTGGAACTAATTTCGCATCTTGGCTCATTGATTCAGGCCTTCGAAATGCAGTCGTTATTTGGTTGGTCAAGTTGATACGGATTAGTTGTAGCCGGGCTCACTACCCAGCGCACTCTTACCTCATACCCCCTTGGGGAGCACATAAATCTATTACTCTCAAAGAGGTAGTCCACTCCATGCAGAATCGCCCTCCTATCTTTTTGTAAATCGTATACATTTGCAATATTATCTTTCACATAGAAAAGAAACTGGTATCTTATTGCAGAGTGCTTCGCCCAAATCTGTCATATTTGTTAAGCACTGCCAGTGCTGTGGGTAATGTTTAAGTATCAGCATCCATTGACTAATTTTAAGCTTACCGGTGATCCTTAATTATTTCCTGCATCGGAATGTCTGCCAGAGGCTGCAGCCAAGATTTGTGGACCTGAGACATCAAAGTAGCTGGTGCTGGAATAGGATTAACAAATTGGGTATACCAGAGAATGAGAGTTTTAGCCTGCTCCATTAGGTCTCCCTTGGCTCCCGTGGCCATATTTCGCTGTGATTTAGTTCCCGACAAGATGTGCACATGTTGTGCCGAACTTGGATTTGCCGGACGACTGGAGTGTCTGACTGCAGAGGTAGTGGCACTATGGGTGGCCAGCGGGCATGAGTACGGTGGTACATGGGAAGATGTGAACGTCGGTGGAGTGTACACACTACCTTAGATTATATGTCGCAGAGCCGCTCGCGCGCACCCGACTCGCGCTGTCCCCTGTAATCCAGAGATGGTGGAAGCTCGCCCATTCGAACCCTGCCTCTTGACTTTTGATAGTTCCCCAGTTTGTAAGCCTCGACTAGTCTCCGGTACAATGTCATCATCTGGAATATCATGGCCTTCTATGTCTGATTCTGTTTCAGATTCACTTTGATCAGATCTCCAACAGTTCTGGTATGCCCCACTGCTATCATTGCCAAGACGAACTGTCCCAATTTGGGGTAGTGAGTCAGTCTCCACCCAATGTTCAGTAATCACCGTTGTTTGTAATGTAGTCCTTCTAGTCCGCTTCCCAGGTTGTGATAGAAGACGTCTTGTGATTTATAGTTGGGAAGAACTCCAACATGACGACTGTGTACTGTAGGAGCTCGGTGATTCAGCAGCCAGTGTTCATGTACTATGAGACTGGCCTGATTCGGTTTGACGTGTTCCTGATCTGGATACCCAATACGGCCACCTGGCTATGCCAGTACATATTGGCTCCTTGTGGAGCCAGCTTGCTGAATAAATCGCCGTGAAGTTGTGTAAATATTGTGTAATACTGGACGATTGATGAAGGATTTTTCAGGAGAGTAGGAATTGGGAAGTCAGAAATTGTGATGTATTCCAAGTATTGTGGAGGCCAGGAGTTTATTGTTGTTCAATGGAACATGTCAGCTGTTCTCAATTATGTACTACACAGTTCCTTCAAAAATTAAGCAGATTTCTCATCAACAAGAGAGCACCCAAAAGGTCATCAAAAAATATGCGGGTCACAGGTCCAAAGCTTTGGCACAAGTATGATGCTGAGTACACACATGGTATCTCTGATCACAGAGGATGATATTGTGAGTTTCTATAAAGCAGAGAGTATTTGGGAACATGTGTGCTTAATAATGCGAAGATATCAGACCTGAAATTCAACTTGCGGCTCCTTAATTTTCCTTCTCTCACCCATTCTTCAATATTATTTCCTTCATTTCCAAATAATTGTTCCCTCCAACACCAAACCCACTCTCCGGTTACCAACAATCACAAATAATATTATTATTGGATTTCACCTCCGATGCGCCGGTGTGGCTGCTGTCACCGGAATTTGGAGGATGCCTTCTTTGATAGTGGCCCTCGAGGTGGTTTACGCCGTATCTGTTGTTCATGCTTGGTTAGCCATCCCAACCACTCCTAACATGTTCTAAATATGCTCAAACATAATTCTACGTATATTGATTCTAGGAGAAACAAACCCAACGAAGCCGAAACCAAAGTACTCAAGGTCAACCTGAACAAGTCAATAGCGCGGAACCTGAGAGGCAAGATAATGAAGGTTTGACTTAATAAACATAGATAGAGAGATAATAGCTAACATTGTGGAAGGATTGGTGGCTTTACGCTTAGTGTGAAAAGGAGCAGAGAAAGAACAAGGGGCAGTGCTGAATGTCCAGGCTGAAGGTATCAAAATTCGGGCAACATAGAAGACATATATGCTAATAATATATAGCGAACTGGAACGGAAGGAGACGATGTCAGCAGTGCCATCAGAACAATGATCTGGATGAGTTTGATTCAGATGCAAGAGGGGGTGATAAGTTAGCTGTCAGATCTGTCTGGTTGGTAGATTTCTATAAATATTGGTTTACGTTACGGGAAGAGTCTTAGGACTAACTCATGACAAAACAATCTATGTAGCAGCAAGGGAAGGAAGGATAGTAGCGCAGCCTGGAGTGAATGTTGAGGATGCCCAAGTAGTACAAATAGCTGGAGGTCAACAAAGATACAAGCAACAACCCATTACCTTCCTAGCTCAGCAGGCAAAATAGAAAGACCGCAATTTAGGAAGGAGGGATATCCAATGTACTGGCTGTGGACGGCGTCATTTGGGATCAGAATTATTGACCAAGCATCAAGTTCAATATGGAGTATAAGATGAATGAGATTCGCACCGGCTTTCAATTGTTCCAGGTACATGGCGCACTCTATCATAGAGAGCCACCACTGGTTCCTATCGGTGGACAAGATGCCCTCTAGTCCAGGATCTACCTCCACGATCCCGCTTATGCAGCCAAGGAGTGGTCAAGACAGGCATCTGACCTGGATCCCGAGATTGTTTATTCCTTGACCTTAGTGTTACAGGAATGCAATCCAATGATTCAGATCTACCTCACACCTCAGGAATGTTTGACAGCGATTGAACAATCCGAGGACCACTTTCGTCTAATCCTCAGTCCACAACTGCAACTTGGAGTTGAATCAGCAGTGGATATGCGAAGGGGGAGCCTACTCAGGGCAGATGAAGTCTCCATAATTCGGCCGGAGGAGTATGGAAGTGGAAGATTCCGCGATATTCTTTTTGCCAAGAGGCTGAATGAAGATAATGATGCAAACCCTTTCTCATACATCAATTCCAACGATGCCTCATATCTTCCCCTTCACTATATTCGACTTTTCCCTTATGGGCAAGCAGGTTGGTACTGGGGAAGCAGTCTTGATAATTTTGAGGAGAAGTGCGAAAATAAGAATCTATCACAGTGGATATTCTACAGGTTCCATCTGCATACTAGGCCCAACGAGCCCTCAACTCTCTTTCTGCTACGGATATTATTGCAGCAGTTTGTTGTTGATGCATAACTTAGGTGGTCTGCGATCAGAACAAGTTTAGCTGAATACGTTCACATCAAGCCAACATCAGCGCAAATCTCTATAGTGGTCTGAAAGACGCATAGGTGGCCGGTGATCCTAATCTTGACCACATTGGGAAGTTGGTTGATTTGCCCTCGAGTTATGTGGGAGGAGATAATTTATGCAACAGTTGTACCAGGACAGTATGGCAATTGTATGTCACTTTGGCAAACCTTCGTTGATCATAACCTTTACCGCAAACCCCAAATGGGTTGAGATTGAGAATGAGCTCTTGCCTAATCAGACCACTGCAGACAGACCGGATCTTGTAGCAAGAGTGTTCAATCTCAAAGTACGTGATTTGCTGAATCTGATCAGACATCAGAAAGTCTTCGTACTTGGGCTGGATTCTGTCTGGACATTCAAGTACCAGAAGAGGGGCCTTCCAGACCTACATCTCCTCGTATTCCTTTGAACTGACGATGAGTTCCTGGGTGCGGTTAACATTGATGGCTTTATCAGTGCAGCGCTTCCTGCCACCGATGATGCTATTAGTCAGGAGCCGTGAGGTATTATTGAGAGAACCATATTAGTAGCCAATTTTTTAAGTATCCGGACACCTTGGTGCCAAGGTTTTCCCACATGCCAAGGAATCTGGAGTTTAAAGTTGACCCGCCGGCAAACACCTCTGTCCCACAACAAACGGGAATGGAGAAAAATGCCTTGACCTATGTACCCAGCAGTTAAGAGATGTAAGAAGTGTTGCACTCGATGATTATCCAATTGGATCCAAATTAATCTGAATAAATTACAGGCAAAGAGGTAACCAGGGACGCCCAGTGGTAATAATCACCTATTGCTACCTTAATGAGCCTCCAAGCTTCCGTCAAATTGAAGAAGCAACTGGAGTTTCTAAGTCAACCGCCAGTCATATATGGCGGCATGCTATAGGAAAGGCATATAAGGCCCCACAGCAGATATCAAATCCTACCCTCACCTGCAGTCCTGGACTACGACTAACATCTGAAGTACCGGCTTCGGAAGGTCCTCCGGCTCCAGGTTCACCTCTCCTTTCTGCTCCCCCTATGGCTTCTGAAGCGTCTCTGGTTCTTGGAGTCCCTCTGGCTTCTGAAGCAGGTCTTGTTTTTGGAGCGCCTCTGTTTCCTGACGCACCTCCGGCTTCTGGAACTCCTCTCACTTCTGAAGCCTCAGGCCCTCTTCCTCTTACTGCACCACTGGCTTTTGAAGTCCCTCTAGCTTGTGCACCACCTGTTCCCTCCAAGGCACCTTCAGCATTTCAGACATTACAAGCGTCTGAGAAACCTCCCACTTCCGTAGGACCTGCTCCTGCTATATTGCTAGGTGGCTGGAATGGCGATTTTACACTGCTGGAGCTTATCAACTCCAAGGTGTTGGACCCAACACCTCGTTTCAGCCGACCAAAAGCATTGAGCGTGACAGATAAGAATGCTCTTGTTTGATTTATTAAACAAGAGTTTGACACACGGAGAATGACTTTGAGAGATATAAGACGCAAGGCTGGATTTTCTCACGTCTGTGATACAACTATCTTCAAGGCTCTCGCTGCCCGTTGTATTCATGCTTATAGAGCACTCTTTAAGTTTATCTTATCTGATGAAAACAAAGAACAAAGACTAGTAAGTAGAGTCTGAAGTCCGACACACAATATTTCATTTAATTATTGCTAATATGAAGTAAAAACTTTAGGATTACTGCAACTCCCGGCTTTCTTAACTTCAAGACAATGAGGAGGCTAATTACTGTATCACAGATGAGATGTCAATAGAGATTGGAGCGCTTTATGGACCATCTACTGTGTGGAGGGAAATGGGAGAAAAATTGCACTATGACGGTGTAGAAACTAAGAAGAAGCAAGGAATGTCGGTCATGTGCGGGGATATGAATGGTTGGAGGTGGAAGGGACCATTATGGGTTTGGGAACATGAGACTACAGAAGAAAAAGAGGAGGCAGCAAAAAAGATTGCGGCCTATAATAAGAACAGCTCAGAGGATGACACAAGGCTTAATAATCAGTCGAGGTCGACGGAGGAATAGAGGGAGCTAAGAGAGCAGGAGTTAGCAGCTACCCGTACTACTCGGGAATTGGCAAAATGGACAGGTGTAAAGGTGAAAAGAACCCCGTCTTGGAGATCAAAAAAATATAACGTAAGAAGGATTAAGAGAGGTGAGGTAAGAGGAGTGGATTCATGGAGGTATGTGACTGCTCTGGCACGTACTGTTATCTGGCCTCCCTGCCGTGAGCGCCTTGCCAAGAATGAAGAGTTTCTTCTGATGGAGGATAATGCTCCAGCCCATGATTCAGATTTTAGAAATTTTGAAAGAATGAAGGGGGGAATAGCTAAGGTGGATTGACCTCCAAATTCGCCAGACTTTAATCCCATTCTAGTATGTATAGGAATTAATGAAGTCTAGAATACAAACAAGAAGGGGGCCGGAGCAGGTAACAAATTTGGGGCAAATGAAAGCCATGTTAAAGGCAGAATGGCAGCGTATTCCAGTGGAGGAAATTAATAAGCAGATAGCAAAGCTACCTGTAATAATATTAAAATGTATTGAAAAGCATTGGGGAAATAAATTCCATGCATAGTTTAGAATAGAACTCTGCTACTGCTATTAGTTCACGGAAGATTGTTTGACGACAATAGTTCAACTGAGATCTTGATAGATTACGCACAGACTACACAAATCCCTTGGCGCCAAGGTGTCCGGATACATAAAAAATCTGCTAGTTCACACGCACTGCGTGGCTAACAATGGAAGTGCTCCTTGTATGCTGAGACTAGACCTGTTCAGTGTGCACACCTGCCGGACAGGCTATTCATGTGCCTTCCAAGAGGAGACAATTATCAACGAGAATTGTTATTCTACCTATGAGAGGAGGGATACAGGCCAGTCATATACATTATCAGTTCAAAGGAGTGGAGACGACATTAGTGCTTTTATCAACAATAGAAGGGTGGTACCGTGCAGCCCTTACCTGTCTCTACGCTATAAGGGACATATTAATGTCTAGGTATATGCGTCAGTGAAAGCTGTCAAGTACATTCATAAGTACATTTACAAGGGAGGCCATGGCGCAACTGTCATGCTTGACTCAGAGGATGATGAGATAAACCAATATCTCCATGGTTGATATATTGGTCCCACAGAAGGCATTTGGTGGCTATTGGAAATCTCCACACATGGAGAGCAACCAAAGGTGATGCATCTCACCCTAGATCTTGCAAACAAACGGCAAATATACTTCGCGGAATGCGAGAATCCAGCACTTCACCCGCACCGAACAGCTAGCACCCTGATTCCCCTGATAGCCTACTTCAAATACAATTCCGAGAAGAGAGATGTAAGAAAGTACTTGTATCATGAATTTCATGTACACTATGTCTACACAAGGAAGGCCAAAAGGAAGCCCAGGATCAAGGGTATGTCAATTGGTCACATGTCTCCGGCTAGACCTTTTATGGGAGAAGGCTACAACTTGCGCATACTCCTGACTCTTATAAGAGGTGCTACTAGCTTTGAACACCTGAGGACAGTAGATGGGATCTTCCATCAGACCTTCAAGTTAGCGTGTATCGCATTATGTTTGTTGGAGAATGATGGAGAATGAGTTGCTATGTTTACCGATGGTCAGGAGTTTAGAACAGGCCGGGCATTGCATCATCACTTTGCAATGGCGCTGCAACACATAACTATTAGCAACCCACTCCAGATCTAGGGGCAGTTTGGGAGGAGCTTTTGCGATGAGCTGTCACACCTGCTTCGGACAGGTTGAATTATTGTTCCTCCTGATGGGGACCGTATGGTGGCTGAACCATCACTTGACTATGGAGTTTACCATCTTCAGCAAGTGTTGAATATAGATGGTAAATCCTTAGATGAGTTTGGACTGCCACGGCCAGTATTGGATTCGCAGGATACGTATAGTGTTCGTTACGGGGCGGGGCAGGGCGGGTTTTCACTTTGTGACCCCGCCGTTACTCCGGCCCGGGGTCAACTCTTTGCCATTCCTCCCCGCCCCGTATGACACGGGGCCCTGGCCGGGCTGTGGGGCAGGGCGGGTATTTTACTTTCCCCGCTGATTGCCTAGACGGGCCCCCGTCTTCTTGTCCCCCACTCTTGCCCCGGTGCGGGGCCCCACTTATTCCTACGAGTGATATTCTCTGACAAAACAAATGGGAGGTTGAAATCTAAGGGGTGTTTGGCCTCTCAATTCTGATCTGAAATCACAATTTGAGATCAGAATTGGCTGCCCAAACACGCCCTAATTACTTCGTATGTCTAGTATGATGACTCCACTATTTGGATATTCCATGTAGCAATCCGGCAACTATCTCAAAAGATAGGATTTGAATATAGTGCTCACATTATCATTATGATTTGGACTTCTAGTTTGAGATAAATAGTGTTTGGAAATCGCTCTCAGTATATGATTGTAAGCGTATAATCTAGGTATGTTTCTAAGTACTTCTAAGCATATGATTCCGGGTACATAACTCTAACCGTATAGTTGTATAGTGGTGCATGCACGATTCCTATCTTCCTGAGGATATGGTCTCCGGCTTATGATTTCGTGATCTGATTCAGGGTGTATGGCTTTGGGCTTATGGCTTTGGGCATTCAGTTTGGGGCTTTTCATTCAAAGACTATTAGTTTAGGCGTCACGTCTCACATGCCTTGCAAGCCATCCACCCAAATACTAGCCACTATTTAAATCTGGTCTGAGGTTCAGGCAATCACTTACCATAAACTTGCAGATAGTTGGTTAAACTGGGCGCTCACTATGGTGTATAAAAAGCTATGGTTTTAGGTGACTCTCTCTGGCGTATGGTTTTGGGCGTATGGCATTGGGCGTATGGTTTGGCTTTGGGCGTATGGCTTTTGGGCATATGGTTTTGGGCATATGGTTTTGGGTGTATGGCTTTGGGCGTATGGTTTGGCTTTGGGCGTATGGCTTTTGGGCGTATGGTTTTGGGCGCATGGTTTTGGGCGTATGTTTTTGGGCGT
>Ga0307509_10001609_pt1 | contig 37871 bp, 44 predicted proteins | sample 10_EM_MG_FD_202245 | JGI IMG/M metagenome (GOLD analysis project Ga0307509, IMG submission 202245) | Populus trichocarpa ectomycorrhiza microbial communities from riparian zone in the Pacific Northwest, United States - 10_EM | ecosystem: Host-associated > Plants > Roots > Unclassified | place...
GGGCGCTAGGACGGACTACGCCCGGGAAGGTTAGGACCGAACGGACTATAGGGGACTGTAGTCCAGCACTTGGACCTCCGGTACTAGCCGAAGTTGAAATAATGCACCTCCGAACCAATCATATAGCGTCATGAGACATAATTCGTGCAGTCCTCCGCCGTCCCCCGTCGTCCTCAACCGTCCCCGGCCGTCCTCACCTGTCCCCGGCCGTCCTCACCTGTCCCCGGCCGCCCCCTGCCGTCCATCCCCCTGCCCTGCACTAACATGTCTCACCCTGTAGGGCCCGCCGTCCTGCCTAAAGACGGCGGTCCTGCCCTTAAAGCGCCCCGGACGGACTATAGCTAGCCGTCCCGTCCCGTCTGGGGCTCTTGGCAGTCCCCCGCGGGGCCCCGCTGGGCCCCCGGACGGCTTAGAACGCTGCGCTTGCCGGAGAACGCTTTCATAGTAGCATAAGCGCTACCAACTGCAATCGACTGGGTATTTTGAACTTCAGTGCTGAGCTTGGCCTTAGTTGCATCAATCTGAGTAGTGAGATCGGTCTTGGTAGAGACAATCTGAGTAGTGAGATCGGTCTTGGTAGAGCCAATCTGACGAGTGAGATCAGCCTTGGAAGCCTTGATCTTTTGTCCCAATTCCGTTTTTACTGCATCAATCCTTCTCCCAAAATCATTCATGGAGTTTTGACGCCCACTCCGCTCATTCCATAGGAGGCCTAGACCGACAACAGTCGTTGCCAACGCTTCGGGGTGTTTGCTCATGTACTCTAAACAGATGATATTTGTTAATGTTCTAATAGTAGGTTAATTTTCAGAGCTCCAGAGAGGCCTACGGGTAATAGCAGACCAAGACATCGTTAGACTTTTACTGTGTTAGTCGAGTACTTGACCTCTGTGCAAAAGCGGGAGTGATAAGACATACCTTTAGGGTGGTTGTTTCTCTGTCGGTAGATACTTGAGGCTTGTATTGATAAAATTAGATGAAGAAGCTTGCGTGGCTAACTTGAGAGGGTTGTACGATGGTGGGGGTGGATCGAAAGCCAACTAGAATTCAGGAGGGTGCATTCATACAACCTGAACCGCCAAGGCTTTTTACCCGGCGGCAGGTACAATCTTGCATAGGCAGGGAAATTGGTGTACTTGGAAAGCACAAGTTGTGTTCCCACTCATCCCAACCGCCCCCCAAAAATGCTCCCATCCACCACGACACCGATACCGCACAAGGTAGGAAAAGTCGTTTGTGAGCTAGGAGGTCTGGATAGGACCCAAACCAGATCTTCCCACAAAGTGCCGCTTCCAGATTCATTTCCCTACCCGACTTTTGTCTCCTCCAGCATGATCAAAAAGGATTTTCTTACAATGGAGACCCGTAGAAGCACCTTCTCTCACCTGGCCCAAGGACAAGTAGTGGGCCTAGTTCCCGTACAATTTTTCAAAGTGTTTGAAGAAGCCGCTAAACAGGACATACGATTTACCTGCACTGTTGGTTATTATTGGGAGTATAAATCCTTCATGGATATTCTGGTGCAACTCGATTTCATAGACAAGCATGGAGTCGGTAGATGTCTTCACAAGCTGTCAGGATATACCTTGGCCGATGGTGTACCGATGGCAACCTTTTCTGATTTGCCAGTGGTGAAAAGATAGCATGGGTGAACTGGGAGAAGAAAAAGGATTCCCTTGGCCTTGAGTATACGGTTTAGGCAATGACATGAAAGAGGATCAATTTATGTGAGTTGGAGGAGGGCCGAAGCGAGAGGCTGGATGACATATTGGAGGAAATGGATGAGGGGCAGAAAGCTGGCTATGGTCATTAGAATCTACAACCAATTTTTCAAAGCCAAACGAATACATTTAAATAATAACCAATATGAGAGTATGAGAAACTGATGAGTACAGAGAAATAGGAAAACCAAAAGCCATCTTCGATGTGTCCACTGTCGGAGGCGGTGGGGGATGCCGCTGCCCTTGTCGCTTGAGATCGTTGGCACCGATAGATCCCTAGGTGACAATGAGGGCGCAGTAAGAGAGTTGGGTGTGGTGGGCGGGTAACGAAAAACGCGAGCTGTAGCGAGCTTGGAGACGAGAATGCGAGTTGTAGCGAGCATCGAGGTTCTCCACCCCTGGGAGTCGGTGGTTCTATATGTGGTGGTTGCTCTCTGGTCCGTGCATCGTGAGCTATGACCTCTGAACAACCAGGCGAAAACTTCCTCCAAAGACCTCCATACAGTTCCCCGTAGCTTTGCCCAATTGGCAATGGGTTGTTCCAACCCGACATTTATCGGGGCTAAATTTCGTTCCTAGTTATTTTGTCGGTAATGGCTATTCCAGAAGAGGTGCCTATTCTTGGCGCGGAGACACGAAGTAAGCTGTCCACTGAACTGTGAACCCTCACTTACATAAGCTCAGCAAACACTTGCATAAGCTCAGGAAAAACAAGCACCATGTGAGACGAGCAGAATGGGGACATTTAAAATATAGCGATGCGGATACCCTTCTTGTCGGGCGCTCGCAATGGGCAGGGGGAGTGGTGAAAATACTCCTCAGACTAAGTGGTGGATGCCGATAATTTGTATAAGGTTGAAAGTGGTGACGTAGGAGGGGGGTCAACGAACAGGCGGCTCAGTGAACACTCCAGATGTACTGCCCTATGCCGGATGAGCTCGCTTACCTCGGGATTGTAATGCTGCCGGGACGGGCAAGGATGGACCTGTCGTTCCCGCTTTACTTTTAGAGTTAAAATTAATGAAATACCGGTATTGAAGAATATTATACTAAAAGTGAGTTAGTCATCGTTAACCCAGTCGACGATTTTGCTTGGTCTCTTGGTTGAGCCCGGTGCCCGTTGACCACCCTCCCAGTCTACATACACATAAGCAACATCACTCACCCTGTGTTCAGGGTGTCTTAAGTTTGTTCGAGAGTGCTTCTGCGGGGATTTCAGGCTCTTTCTACAAAAAAAATATGTGCGATACAGCGGCATTTACCTCGCCTGAGACTTCGAGCTAAAAGTGCTGGTTAGCTGGCGCACCGAGGGGGCCACCGACTGGGGCATGAAAATGAATGACGAGTTATGGCCTATTCGAGTACAGTACTCGGCTGCCAGGATTAGTAGGTGGATATGGTTTTGGAGGGGAGGGGATGGGGTTTGTAGGCTATGTGCACATGCAGTTGTATCATATTAAAAGAGAAGAAATTCAGTGAACGCTTGGAAGATAATAATTGGCCAAATCCAATTTTCCACGGTGCCAGGGTTAACCGGTTAAGCTCGAATATTTACAGTAGTTATCGAACTTGTTGCCAATCACTCCACCAGTGTCCACGGACTTTATCGCTGCGAGTATGAATGCTTAAACGTGAGCTCTGGGGTTCGTCGACGAGCTGATTCGAGCTCTATTTGCGTCTGGGTTTGTGTCATGGGGACCTTGGACCCTCCCATTCGCCTATGGCAATATAGCCTCCAAAGGAGCTATTGGGGTATCTAAAAAGGCATCACAAAGTATGATATCTCACCATTTTAGCTTAGGTATTGTACAAAATCAAGTCGAGGTCTGCCTTGGCAAGTGGGGGTAAGCTAGTAGTACAAGGCTTCCTTTTCCGCCTTGGTTCTGAGGCGGGCGGGCCGGTACCGGTACTTTACAGTACAGTACCGCCACCTCAGGGCTAGCAGTTTCCCCTCATTTTTGAATTATAAATCCCCACTGAGCCATCTGTCACACCAATTGCGCGCACATAGATACCGGCATGTCCCACTAATGCGAAGCTTGCGGCCTACATCCTGCGTACCACAAATGAGCTACTCGAGTACTGTACCGATACCTCATGGCTGGGGGATCTAGTGGCTTCGGTTGCCTAATGCTAGTTTCCAGGTTTAAGGCTGACCGATCAGCGGGCTTGTGTGACAAAGGCCTGACCCTCTCGATTAGAACATAGTCGTGTGTGAGGGGTACTCGTGTAACATTAATATATTCAATCATGAATAGTTATCCCGATGTCCCCTCAAAAGGTGATGGGCTCAGTTCCATGATAACCTGCCATCCTGCATACCCACACCAAAGTCGTATTTCTTATGATGTTTCAGTCATTGGACCACGCGTACGGTACCCCTACCGTCACTGTCATTCCAATGATAGAACTTCGGAGTGACACAAAAATCGTGTTGGGTGAGTCTGTAGTGGAAACTATTATAGGAACCCAAGTGCCCACTGATTCTATCCAGCACCACCTAAACACAGGGCTCGCCCCATGAATCACTGCTAGTCAGTATCTCCATACGTATCCAGCCGGAAGACTAGTTTTACTGACAAAAAGGAGCAGAAATTGGTTTCCGAATCACTTCGACTCAGCCCCATTTCAGAATGCCCTTGCGGTGCTGCCTCTTCTTCAATTTATCCGTTGTCCTCTTGTGTTGTCTGACTTTCGTCCTCTCCGACAAGGATACTGCCGGTAATCTGACAACACCAGGGCGCAGCCCCCTTGAGGGCTCGGACCACGAGACTCCCCTCTCCTTCAACGATGGTGCTTGCAATAAGACAATAGTAGAACTTGACCCCCAAGATCCTGCTCGTTATTTCCAAAAAGACGCTTTCGGGAACAAAATTCCAGACAATCGCACTCGTATACCTCTTAGCCAATGCTATGTGCTGTGCGGCCTTGGGTACGACAGATATTCTAACACGGACATACTAAAAAGGGTAGCATTATGGCTTGTACCCGTCTTCGTGCTAGTTGGAAATTTTCAATTCCCACCCCTAGGACCTCTCAATAGCTTCTTCATCGCGGCCCACCTGTTCGGGGACCCCATACACACAATGTACAGTCTTCTAGTCAAAATTGAGGTTTCACGAAGGATCCATGAGCTCTGGGTCAATTCTTCGCCGCCGATTATGGAGGGGGAACCCTACGGGGATGAGAACGAGCGGAATAGAGCACTCCGAGATATTGCTGCGGTCAATGTGCTCTTCGATGAATGGAACTATAGTGCTATTCGCGTGTATCCTCAACTGAGATGGCTATTTGACCGACTAGAGGGCGAAAGAAGGAAAAACTTTATCGCTGCTTGCAGGGAGGCTGCCCATAAGCTGTCTGATTCCCGGGTGAACGATTCTCTTCGAACCTGGCTAGCGGTAGGCGGATATGTCGTCGGTGTCGCTAGCGCGTTTCTGAAAACACTTGAAACCGGAGCATCCAATCGCACAGCCCATACAATAGCATTTGCTGTCCTTTACTCATGGCTTATTCCAGCGGTAGTGATGAGCGCCAGTGTTGGTGGATTCGCTAGCACACGAACCGGAAGGCGTGTGATAAGGGAAATGAAAGACGAACTGGAGGACGACTGGATGATTCCAGACCCAGCTGACGTCTTCTACCTTTCAATCGCTAGACTTCCGCTCCCGAACCGCCTTAGACTCAAGAAAGTTACAACATTGGAAGAGTCATTCAGATTCTTCGGAAGCTACAGTTTCCGCCATGACACAAGCCTGAAATTCCCCGGCCCAAGCAGACTGGAAACAGGGCCAACGCACTCCTGGATCAGATCAAATTGTTCCCTCCTACTCTTATCCTGCATCCCCATTATCACCGCAACCCTGTCAGCTCTCTGCTTAAGCTGGATGCATCCACCCGTAGGGCTAGGCTGTCGTTCACTGACGCAAATCATCTTCTGCATAACCTGGCTCCTAAGCGCACTCTTCACAAAACTCGCAGGCGGGTTGTTCTCCGGGAAATACTACTTCCGCCTGATCATCGCGAAGGACCTACTCCTCGCGGTAATGCAAATCGGCTTCATACTGGCCGCTTTCGTAGGGTTCTACAATAGCTGCTTCTGCTGGTCAAACTACCTCTCCCGGGTCAATCCTGCCTTCATTGAAGTGGTCCAACCAAAAGCGCTGGCAGATATGGTACGGATAAAGTGGCCAGTCATTGTCATCGCGGGATTGTCGGTGCAGGGACTAGTGCTATTAATGATGTACCTCCGCTCGGGCGAAGGGCTGAAGATATTCGAGAGGAGTGAGGCCGAGCAGGCGCAGATATTTGGGGAGTTAATGTGGCATGAGAAGAAGATTACGAGAAAATGCAGTGTTGCCAGTTCAGAATGCATAGATAACAGGGGGAGCAGGAAGGAGAGTGTTGGTGGGGCGGGTAATGGGAAATTGTTTTTGGCGCCGGTATTGATGAAGTTGGGGGCGTTGGCGCAGTAGTTTTGTGTGGTATCATAGTTGCTTGGGCAAGACGGATGGACGAATTTCGGAGTTTTTGATTTTTATAAGGGATTTTCGGCTACTGTATGTCTACTTTATCAACTCTTTAACCCAAAAACACGTGGAAAATTACTTCTTGGCTAGCGTGATAATAATATTATTATTGCATAATAATAATATCCCAGTTCTGGTACCGTGGTACGAATGTCATACCCCCTGCTCCTGCGCCACGAGATCTTGTCCTTCAGTGAGGCGATCTCAATTTCTAAAGGCTAAAATTTACCGAGTGTAACCACACAAAGGGAAAATCTTGGTTCTTCCCCTCAAAAAAGCGGGCAATGGCCGGGCAACCCTCCTTGCAGACCCTTACTGCCACAATAGCTCCACGATATATTATATGATACGAACAGATATTATTAAAAGTTGTTCAAGCAGAATGGGGAACGGCAAAGCGAGGATGACGTAGGTATGACTTGCAAGCCGAGTTGCGGATTGTCGGGGGGAGAGTGTGTGTGTGGATGTACGTTGGTGCCGGAAAATTATCAGGGGAGGACGGGTTGGATTTCATCCCCCATAGATTATAGGCTTCCTCTCCAGCATACTTCCTCGACATGCTGGATCTCTCATCGCATTTTGATGTGGTAAGTTCTGGTTTGTCGTATATTTTGCCGGTGTTCCGCCAATTCTCCTCCGAGACGAAGACAGTATGGCCGAGGGTGTGGTTGGGAGCATTGTCAAGGGTAGTATGTCTTGCCCAGGTAGATGTGCTATTCGGGCATCGACAGCCTCAAGGAGTCCTTAGAATGATATATTAATAATCAGAAACTGCCCGTGCTAAATTAGGCCAATGCAATCGGGGGATCACAATATCTAGAAAGAGAGCATAATATAGGTCATCTTAAAACAACACTTATTGTGCCATGTGGTGGGCAAGGTACTCTCATGGCCATACAGTACTCCAGGGCCAGATTCTTTGAGAAAGAAAGATCATTTCTTATTATGGTGCGGCCTCTCGCCGCAACCTTGGCACGAGTAGAGGGATTTCCGAGCAAGGAAGTTGTTCATTTCTAACATGCTGCAACTGCGAGCCACGGCAACCGTTTACAGTTCACGGCACAAATCTCGCTTGAGACAGGGTACGATACCAGGTTGGTGATAAAAATTGTGAGGAGAACGACATATCGCAAGAGTAGAAAAAGGCCGTCTGTGGATGCAACCCACAGCTCTGTGATTTTGTGGATCTACCCCAACTCATCTCGCCCTCGCAGCGTACATTTATGGCCATTGATGCCCTCGGTGAATATAAGGCTCTGCAGTGGTTCCGGCTTTTCGATTAGGTGAAAGAAATCCCCGAAAACTCACCGGGGCACCTAAATATTCATTACTGGAAAGCATCATATTCGCACTGAGATTGGGAGGCGCTAGGGACAAATGCATATGCAGGCTCTACCAGAGATGATGCTGTCCAATTCCTTCGTGTCAACCTGGGCTAAGGCTAGGGACCAGATGCCATGAATAAGGGTCTAGGGGCAGACCTTCCGGAGATGATTCTCCGAAGAATAGCGAAAATGTCGGTAGCGTCTATGACGCTAAGGATCCCGTCCCAATTTTTTAACCAATAGATATACTTAGGCTTCTGCTCGTTTCTCTAAATATGAAAGCAACCCCACAAGAATCCACAATATATCGCAGACAAGAGACTCAGAAAAATGGCAGATGGATCGAGGTTTGAGGATATCCAAGGTGCGATGATGGAACGGATAAACGCACAGCCTGGGATAGGCTCCATGGATCTCAAATCCCGGAAACATGCCTTCGATAGCGACGTTAGTGACCTGTTGTCGGGAGATTACCAATGTGTAAGGAAGCATCGACTGTATGACTAATCCTCTTTACTCTGAGAGTGTTTTTTGCCCGTCCAGATATTTCCAGTAGACCTCACTCTGCAAAGGCAGAGGTATGTTTGGCATATCTAAATTGCAAACAGGTCAAAGTCCTTTCAGCCTACCCCGATGACTACAGCGATGGCGAGCCCTTTCTAAATTATTGTTCGCTATTCTGGGGCATCAAAAAAGCATGGGGGAGAGGTTTGTTGTGGGGAAATTGCTGTCCAATCGTTTCTAGTCGGCCAAGTTGGATCACTAATATGATATTCCTTAGCCTGTTTTCAAGCACCGGTTTTCTTCCACTTCCCAACTCTAAAAGGTTTACATAGTGGTTTATCCTCAGCTAGAGGGAGGTCAAGTCCTTTCATTGGCTGGGTCAGCCTTCAGCCAGTGTGCCTATTTCTTTGGTGGGTGATATTCGAACTAATCAGGATAGAGATCTTGTCTGTCATAGGGCTAAAACTTAACGAAATTCGGTACAGATGAAGAGATATGTCTACGGATACCTCTGCTAAAGACCGTAGACTTGGCGGGAAATGAAAATTTACATTTATGTACAGCATCCGTACCCGACATAGAACCCATTTAGTGATATTTATGTCCTGCCATTATTCTCCAGCGTACCACCTAAGTCACATGGACGCTTCCCTCACCACTCCCCGCCACCCCCCCGACGGTTCTCCCCCGCCATTCTCTATTCGCTTTCGAAGATAATTTTCTTTCATGCGCTTCCTTGCCAAATCAGGTCTTGGGACTACCGCCCTCGCAGCGTCATCTGAGATAGTCCCCGCAATGATACCCCTACGCAACTCCAGAACCCTCAGCTTGTCCGGCCTCTTATATTGCTTCAAGAAAAAATCTATGAAAAATTGATCTCCGGGTGATATCATTTCTCTGAGCTCCGGCCGGCTCTCGAGAAGGTACACCATGATCGCATAGTGGTATCTGACGAATAGCGGGTTGTCTCTAACGGATACTAGCGCGTCAAGTGTCTTAATTAGAGCTATGCACCAGATCTCCGCTTTTAGTAACCATAACTCATGCAGCCTACAACACCTGGCACCTGGCAATTTAAAAAGTCTCCGGACGCTTTTGTGCCATGATAGGTATTGATAAGTGCAGGGCGTTCGGAGACTTTTCAAATTGCCAAGTAGAGTTGGGGAATGTGGATTACCTTCAAGATAGGCCAGGAAAGACGGGTACCGATAGAGACCAGAGGAGTGGAAGAAGGTTGTATCTGGATTGATGTCGAGGTGCCAGCAGCTGGCAGGATAGAGCATCACAGTGTATGAGGAGGGCGGATACTGTAGTCGATGAGCGACCTAGCCCCCAGGTCCGCCAAAGACTGGTATGGAAGCCAGCCGCATTTCCAACTATGCAGACTTTTATCCCAGCTCTTTCGAGGATAGCAGCAGGAAGGAGAGACATATCAGCTGTGGGTTGGGATTCGGTGCTAATATCATAGGTAAAAACATTTTCGATGAGTGGTGAGAACCGAGAGTGGGAGGTGTTGTGGCTGAAACGGGAGCTTAAACCTCTAATCATATCGTAGGTAAAATTTAGAGGACTTAATAAGGCATCTGGCCTGATTACCAATCACCTGTCTTGGCAGTCTACGAACTGCATTAGAAATTAGTTTCCAATAGAGACTTGCGATTTCGCATCCAGAGTCAAATCCTAGCAATCTGGTTGGCCCCATGGCCCGTAACCGTATTCGCCCCTGGAGTCTCTTCGCAAAGTCTCTAATCGCCTCGACTCAATGCCCCCAAAGTGCCATCTCTTCTTCATTACATCGACCATCCTCTCGCGCTGTCTGACGTTCCTGCGCTCAGACAAGGATACTGCCTGGAATCTTACAATACCGAGACACGGCCCCCTCGAGGGCCTGACCCGCGAGACTCCCCACTCCTTCAACGATAATACTTGCAATAGGACCATAGTGGGGTTTTACCCACTCAATCCCGCGCGCTATTCCGAAAAGAGTGCTTTCAGAAACAGAATTCTGGGCAATCGCACTCGTATACCTCATAGTGGGCGCTGTGTGATATGCGGCTTTAGGGGTAACCAATATTCTCACGCAGATCTTATAAAGAGGATAGCAGTATGGCTTGTGCCCATCTTCATGTTAGTTGGGCATTTTCAATCCCCATCCCCGGACCTCTTAATAGCTTCTGCATCCCAATCCACCTGTTTGGTGACCCCGTACACAGGATGTATAGTCTGCTCGTCAAACTTGAGGTTTCCCGAAGGAACCTTACACACATGTGATGAAGCCAACACAACACCAGGTGATAAGGATCTACTCCCATTGCCTATGATGTTTCCGTGATCTTCATTTTTTCCTCATAGTGTTTTATCCATCTATTGGCTGGCAGGTTGTTGACCAATTTTTTTGGTAAGGCCTTTAAGCGGTTGTTGGAATAGAGTCCTTTTTTTGCCGGGAGAGGCCGGGTGGATGTAGCATGGCCACTCCTTGCCCAATGCGATTTAGATATCAGTTCTTTCTATTTCAAGTGGGTTTAGCTTCACTTGTTTTACCTCGTCTATATGGACTTAGCAGTTATACCGGATAACTTGTCCTATACTCGAGTACCATAGAGAACACATCTCTACATGACGCACTAGTGACATCCCAACTCGGTATCCATGTGCAAAAAGAATCCGATATGGTCACCCACCGCAACTGGATCCCGAGAAGCCACATTTTCCAACACACTATCCAAGGCCTCACCCGAGTGATGTTTCATGACTCGATATCTGGCTCCCCATATTTCGACAAAGTCGATCAAATGGAACGACTTAACTCGATGGGTATCTCGAAGTTTAGATTTGAGGGTATTCCTTCTGCTCTAGAACAGATCTTAGGGGTTTATCTACACCCCTAATTCAGTACCACCTGTAACTCCAGCCTCTCCCGGGCATGCAGCCCTCTCGGAATCTCTCCCATTACGTTCGCCCCCCGAAGCAAGTCATACCCAAAGGCTAGCTCTCTAGCTCCTCTCGAGTTTGCAAGTACAGACAGTGGAAAATACCAACCGAGGACCTTATTCGAGACATGACGCGGATTTACTTGAATGCCGCAAGCCGGATCCAGGGCTCTACCACCTATACCGTCTATCATTATCAGGCACAGCCACGTTAAAAACATCCTATGAGAAATGATCAACATAACCTCGATATAGTAAATTATATTGTGAATCACCGGCACTTTGTGATATGATTGATAGCATGACCTTGAAGCGTCAGGAACAACCACAGAATATCTGGAGTTCATAACTTCTCGTATAAAGGACAAACAAGAACAATGTGAAAAAACGGAGAACGAAGTAGGAGTTGGGCGTGCATTGGAGAAGTCAGGGTGAAGGGAAGGGAAGGGAAGGAGATGAGTTAGGAATGGAAGAGAGGTGAAGCGGACGAAATTAAGGGAATAAAAGCCAAGAGATCAGGGGAGGTTGGACAGAGAGAGAAGAGACACGGCCAATATTATCGTGGGGAAAGAGGCCGAGAAATGAGGATGTTTGAATGTGAAAGTTTTCCGAGTCATGTATTTAAGGATGCTTGTTTCCCTCCTGAGTGCGAAGCTATAATCAAGATTAAAACATCCTCCTCAGAGATCAAGTTCCCTTCTACGCAGATAGTCTTTAGTTTTACCTTGAATTATCGAGATCCCACATCTAGGCTAGAGTGGTTGTCTAGTCCTTATCAGCTAGACAGCACCATTTCTTTTGTATCACAACTAGTCAGGTGAGCCAGTGTGGGATATAATTACAGCGGAACCCCATTCCCGTTCCGGGCTCTAAAGGCGCCTGAGGGGATGGTAGAAAAGAATACCGGCAGGGCTGGAGGAGGCTTACGAGACACCCCCTCGTGCAAATAACAGTCGTTCCTTCCTTTTCGGAGTTCGTTGCTCATCTGAAGTGCCCTTGGGCATCATTATTTCTACTCCTAGGGAACCCTATAAGATAGGAATGCCCACACGTTTCTGTACCCTCCTAAGCCTCCTTAGAGATTTGCTTCTGTAATCGGGCGAGGATTTACGAGTTTCTGTTCACAGAGCACTGCAGAGTTTAATCAGTGAGAGGGAGGGCGGAGGCGCTGTAGGAGAGCTAAGGACTATGGAGGAAGAGATGAGTGATATTTCATGATTTAAGTTTTGCCTATCTCTACTCCAAAATCTGGTCAAATAGATAGAATGAACCGCCCGGGCAGGAGTCTTGGGGGTTTATCTTCTTCCATATCAATGACAAGTTTAGGGGCGTTCAGCAATCCAGGGCAGAATTACTGGGCTAGTAGCCATACCCCTAACTCGGAAGGATGGTGAAGCACCCACCGATGTGGGGGGCCAGAGTTGGATGGGTTTACTAGCGATGGGTAAATAAAGTGGTGTACCATTGTGAGGAATACAGTTTAGTGGCACAATCTAAAGGAAATCGGGGGGCGCGCAAAGCCCGGAGGATAACCGCCACAGCTCGAGGAATATCGGGCGCCAGGGCCCACAGTCTACCCGTGCCTGAGGTGGGGTGTCTGCTCACCTGAAAAATGACTGACAATTGCTTATAGTCCGCGCCGCCCTACATCCAAGACTGACGGACGGGCCGTTGGTAACACTGGCGGGGGGGGGGGGGGGGGTATGTCTAATAAAAGGTCCGGGGACTGGTTTGCGGCTTTCCTATTATACTTAATATCCTCAAGCTGTGAATTCTGGCCTGCTCCTTTTTCTTTTCCCTCCACATTGTCTTACCCTCCCCCTTTACCCCCCCACCCCGTGAGTGGGATAAACCGTCAATAGGGTGTTTTTTTAGATAGAGGGAAGGAAGGGTACGATAGCGCAAGGATTCTCGGGGCGATTGTAAGCAACTTTACCAAGGCCGCGCTATGCCTATGATAAGGAACGGATTGCCACCATGAGATAGATTAATGGATAGTACAATATCAGACTTGGCTAGTACCCGCTCGCTACCCCTGCTATATGGGCAAGCATGGAGTTCGGGGCTAGCTAGCAGGTTTTTCATGTCACTCATTAGTCTCAGTAGCCTAGCGGCCAATTTTGTGGCATGGCACATAGGAACGAAAAAAACCCCACTGAGGGGATATTGACGGTATAATAATCGCAGTAACAGATGTTTGTAGTATTAGAAACGTTGACCAGCCCAGATGTCATGGAGCACACATACTATGGAGGAGCACAGAAGTGTGGACGTGCGTGGGCATGATGGGGCATGACAGGATGTATAGAGCTATATTATACATGTAGAAGCTTTCTCTTCTTGAGTAGCCATTAGCTAGCCCTCCACGCGCGCCTCCATATCTCCTCCCGTCTACACCTCTAAGCGATCCTACCACTTCCGTCACATATTCCATAGCAGATATTCAGAATTCGAAGGCCCTCACGGTAGGATTAGCGTTGCCGCCGTCAAATATCCAACACTCAAACTGTGCGCCACAAGAGATTAACAGGAAAGAATATCTTTGGACGGCATGCGGAAAGGATAGTCAGCAATAGCAGAGCTCTATCCTAATCACTACGAGTATTAGGGGAGAACAAGAGGGGCCACAAAAATCACCTGACTGTAAGGTTCCATCTCCTAGTGGATTAGAGGAGGGGGTAGATTAGGGTCTTTCTTCCCCTTTTCCCCTTTTGGTACGATATGGTATTGCCGGTAGATTGGTTCGGATTGACTTGGCGTTAATACTGATGGATGGTATACCAAATACTAATCTCGACTATGCATTTACCTTTTTTCCGTTGTCGTTGTTGTCGTGATGATGGCGGGGTTGGTGGAGTGCACTTGTCATGACCGAAGATTTCCAGGTAAGTTATGCTTGGTATGCGGTTAATTTCGTCAAGGCACAATCTCATTCCTATGATACCTATCTATCTATCTATCTATCTACCACCTATCTCCCTCGCGCTGGTCTTGATATCTCAACTTTCCGACCCACAGGACACTTGTGTATATACCATAGGTTATCAATGTCGGTAGTGGCATTGTAGGACGAAGTGGGAAATGGATATCCGATAGGGCAGAGAGGCACAAGCGGTGGAACACCCGGCTAAGACTAATCGTACTCCACTTCATCCTACGAAAGCGTATGATACCGGACCTGGAATGAATTCGTTCAATACCGGGAGAGCTGCGCGTGGGGTTCTTTTTTGCAAAATATAGCCCTGAATCGAGTTGTCCTATGCGGTACTATACTTGGCTATTTTTCATGTGGGTTCGGGGGGGGGGGATGTCTCAGTGGGTGTGGGAAGCAAGATCAGGCAAGTCAACCCAGAGGTGGAGTTTATTTTACCTTCCCATCCGCTGGTTCCTCTACATTTTTCTTTCTCTCTCCCTTTTTATTACAAATCTGAGCTATAGACACATGGTTGGACAAGTAGGCAAGCAAGGGGTGATCGGTGTGGTATCGGGAGCGTCGCTATCGTAGTAGAATCGGGACAAAGAGCTTCTAGGCACTGTTGCATGTACTCTACCGTACTGGCATGCCTTGTAACGTGCTGCATCGTCTATGTATTAGCTGTACGGGTAAAGCACGCTAGGCTGGCGTGGACGCGAGCCCAGGTGGTAAATCATGAACATTTCCAGAGTTAAGGTCCCGCTCGAGTCCACCAGAGCGCAAGTATACGTTTAGCAGAACAAACAAAAAATGGGAAGGGGCAGGTGGAGAACGAGTTCTGCAGACTTCCACGAGCTGAAGCGGAGTTAGGCTTTTGAGCCTCCACCGCTAGGGTAACTTCTATCCTTTCTTCAAAGGCGGAAGAAGAGGGAATTGAGTTTAGACTTTCTTTTTGTTGATGTTGCCGCTGCCGCTTTTGAGATCTTGTGGGATGAGTGGGCTGGATGTTGTGTTATGGGGGTTTCTTTAATCCCTTATCATTCCGGCAACTATTTGTGTGATGGTCTATTTTCACTAATTGTTAACGGCAGTGAGATGGGCTAATAGAGATTTGTGGGGGTATCGGGGAAAGGGGAGGTAAGCTTTGTGTAATCCCGAGTTGTCTCACTTTTATCTGCTGTATACGTTTCTTCTTCTTTCTTATTCCTATTTTCTAGACTCTAAACTCTGGTAAGGTAGGGTAGGATAGAGGGATGCAAGGAGAACTAGCTGGTGATCGCTAGGAGGAGGGAGAAGGGGAGGGGGAGGAATGTTTCTCCGAGACATGCTACGAGCAGAAATATTTCCGAGATTCACGATAATAGATTTTGCGAAGGCATCTTCGGAGGGATCATAGAGCTTATCTTTCGCTTAACTTGTGCGCTTTGGCGGCCGGCGGGTCCGCCCCCGCTCTGCAGGGCAATCATATATCGTGAAGCGAGCCCACCGAACTAGAGTGAAAGGGAATCCAAATTGGGTAGGCTGTAGGGGGAACACCCGGTAATCTAAGGGAGGTAAAAAAGGCACTACTGTAGTAGTGTATAACAGACTCTACTTGAACAGCACACATCACTGTGGCGTAAACCGGTGGCTGGTCCTGAGGATAATGCAAGTATGATACCGGAGTAGCAGAAGCTAGATGAACCACTAAGGAATTTCTACCCTCAAATTCAAAATGAGGACTCAGAGCGTAGAAAATATCCCATCTGATTCGAACAGTGCGACAAGCGGATGAGACGAGTCCGGGTCGGCAAGAGCCTTTATTAACGATTTCAATGACACGAGGTGGTTTATTTCTATTTTCGGGACCAAGCGAAATGATGGACCACCGTGGGAGAGGTTACAGCAGTAGCGAACACATGCAGGAGCAAATGAGCTAGGGCTGGATGGGTGAATTTGAGGGGGATGAAGAGGAATATAGTGTGAACTCACAATTGCCGCAACGCAAAAAGAAGCACAGGGTCACAAGGAAGAATAAATAAAGAATATATGGTATAAAAAGAGATCTCGGAAGCCACATGTAGGGCAGTTCAGGGTCCCGTCACAACCACATCTTGCCGTGTTCTAGTGGTTCTCGTCTTGGTATCACTGGATTGTGTAACTAGAGGTGTGGCTTTAATCATGTATGACAGTGTTATAGAGTGGAGCACTGTAGAGTACGGTACAGTTGCTGTGCTGCTTTGCCCTCCGGACCTCGGTGTATGATAGTAGTTGTTTTTTCACTTTCAACCTTCTTTCTCAATGACACCAGCGTCACTATTAGAAAGGCTTCTCGAGAAGCACGGTTTGTTGGTTGATGCTGTATCAGTCCCGTACTGTATGAGTATTGCATACAAAGTTACAAGCAGGAAACTTCGCCTCTATCCGCCTCCGGGGCAATGATGGCACTGTACCTGTAGCTAGGAAGGAGGGAACCCTTAGATCCAGCACGATCACAAGGCACGAACTGATCCTAACCGCACATGAGTGGGTTACAATGTACCTTTTATGGCAGCAACTGACAAAACACCCGTCCCCTGTAAGCGGTAACCCATCGAAGAAGAAAGAAGTAAATAGGGAGGTGGTACAGTACAAAGTCGTTCCAGTCTGCTTATGATTCCACCACCCGGATGCGCACAGCAACCATGGTATTACCACCACCCAACATCCCATAAGGCACGCTTTTGACTGCATACTACCGTACCGCTCTCGAGCGCAGTACACGTGCTCCCCAAAACTGTGACAATTGAGCCCGCCAAATTACCCAAAACGCTCAGGCAGACAGCCTGTCACGAATGCGAGAAAATCAGCTGGAGTATGATGCCGGTATGCTCCTTCCCGACATTTTTACATTGCTTTCTCTTTCTTCTCCGCAAGCTTAATCCTCCCGCAGCGAAGCAATTGCATACTACATAGTACCGGCATCCCCCTCCCCCTCCCCCGCTCATCGCCCTAGGGTGAAGTAAATAATAATACTGCCTTTTATCTCCCTACTGTTTTCATCCATCCAACCTCCCACTCGCCCACCCCTCCACCTGGCAAACTCACCAAGAGGGAACTCGTCCTTAGTACAAGAAAAGAAAGAGAGAGCCATTTGCGGTGTTTGCCCCACCACCTTCTGCTTTCCCCAACGAAAAATAATAATCCCAAATCGGATTGGGCTCCCGGATTTTCCTCAAGCTGTTTTTCTTACTCCGAGGCCCTGCTCACCATACCTTGGGCTACCTTTCACCTTCACATCACACACTTAGAGCTACTTTTGCCTTGACTCGTTGTAGTTACAGAGCTACTAACACCCCTTCGCCAATCCCCCCCATTGTGAGTGCCGGCTAACCAGCAAACAATCAAACGAGCAATGGACATTACCCACGCTCAAACGACCGCCGGCTCCTCCGCGAGACCGACATCGCCTGTCCCCTCACCGTTCATTGATCCAGTAACCCCAGTAGGGTCTACACCTTATGGTTCTAGACCCGGTTCAAAGCCGGGGTCCACATCTGCTTTTTCCACCCCGGGGTCGAATATTCCGCAGAGGTACTTCCATTCTAGGCGAGTGAAGCCTGGGGAAGTGCAGCAGCCTTGGAAGGAGAAAAGGGATCCCAAGGAAAAGTGGGTTACCATAATTCCATGCATCGGATTAGTTGTCGGGCTTGCCGTCGCAGGGTTTTTGGTTTGGCACGGAATTAGTAGTGTGGTTAATCACAAATACTGCCCTGTGCTCACGGAGGATTGGAGCAATGGGTTTGACGAGAAAATTTGGACCAGGGAAGTTGAATGTGGTGGATTCGGGTATGACTTAGCCCCAACTCACGCTTACAGAGATCAATTGCTAACAGAAAAAAATATAAAAAATACAGGAACGGACAATTCGACTATACTACCAACAGCGAGGAAAACTCCTACGTCAAAGATGGCCTTCTGCACATTCGCCCAACCCTCCAGGATGAGAAATTGATCACAACAGACAACGTCATGAACCTCACAGAAATGGGGATTTGCACCTCTCCCCTTCTGAAGAACTGCGTTGCGGGCACAAATAGTACTAACGGCACTATCATTAACCCCGTGAAATCCGCACGGATCAACTCACGCAAAGGCGGCAAAATAAAGTACGGCCGAGTCGAAGTCCGGGCCCGCTTCCCGGAGGGTAAATGGCTCTGGCCGGCAATCTGGATGTTACCCGTGGAAGAAAAGTATGGGCCCTGGCCGGCCTCCGGGGAAATGGACATCGCGGAGAGTAGGGGAAATGATTGGAAGTACACACAGGGCGGGAATAACATTATCAGTTCCACGCTACATTGGGGTCCCGACGGGGCGAACGATGCTTGGTGGAGGACAAATGTTAAGCATAGGGCTTCGCACACTAGCTACTCCTCCACTTTCCATACTTTTGGAATTGAGTGGAGCGAGAAGTACATATTTACCTACGTCGATTCCAGGCTTTTACAGGTCCTCTACACGAACTTTCAAACGAAACTATGGGAACGTGGGGACTTCCCGCTGGCGAACAAGAACGGCACGAGATACATTGACCCCTGGTCACAGACAGGGCGTGAGAGTACCCCATTCGATCAGGAATTCTATCTTATCATAAACCTCGGAGTCGGAGCCACCACCGGATGGTTCGAAAATGGAAGGGACAAGAAGCCCTGGGTTGACGGGAGCCCCAACGCAGCAAGGGATTTCTGGGATGCCAGAAACGAGTGGAAAAAGACATGGAAGAACGACGGGGAAATGGTCGTTGAGAGCGTGAAAATGTGGCAGCAATGTGATTGATTGATCTTTCTTTTCTTTTTTCCCCCCTCCCTTTTCCGCTGAATCTTTTTTTTCTTTTTCTTCCTTTATTTATTTTTATCTTCTCAAGAGGCATACTTCGGGAGTTTATTCGGGGCAATTTTCTTCTCTTTTTAGCTTCAACATGGCGCGACTGAACGGGAGGCCACCCGCTGGTCGGCTTTTTCCCTTAACCCCTGCGCATACAATTTCCTTCGCTTTTCTCTTGTAGTCATTTAATTTGCTTAGCTAAGCAGGACTCTTTCCTCTATAGTAGGCCTTGTAATCGGGAGCAAGAAATGATAATAGATGGCTCTTTTTTTCCTTCTTTTTTCCTTCTTTTTTTCCTTTTCTTCTTTTACTCTTATTTTTACTTCGATTCTTACTTTTACTTTCACTTCCTCCCTCCTTCCCCCATCCATCAACCCAAGCAACCAAAACCGTTATCTTTGTCTCAAACCAGACCCAACAGAAGCACCCAAAAGAAAAGATAAAACATGCTCGTGCCTACCTTATCATACACACCTATAAGCCAGACCATCAACCCCCCCGCCACTGTGAACCCAACAGACCGCCAATCCACCCATCGCGCCCGTCGAGGACAAACCCACACTAGCCCGCACGCTATGGTGGACAACGGATAATGGCAGAATCCGCCCACATTCATAAAACAAGAAAGGAAAAATAAATTCAGCACAATCACCCTGGTGAGTAGAAATCCACGAGTGGGAGAGAAAGAACCAGCAAAAGACAGTGAAAATGAAGAAGGAAAATGAAGCAAAAAAAATCAAAAGGAGGAGGAAGAAGATTGAGGCTCTGCGGTGGGTTGCCCATTGAGAGAGAAGGGGGGAGGGAGGTGGGGCATACCCGCGGCACATGTTATCATAAGGGGAATGCTTGTTCGTTCGCATGTGCGGGATTGCGCGGGATCATCCGTGCTTGGCGGGGTGTAGCGAGCGAGAGAGTGTGGTGTCATGTTATGCTTAAGAGGTATTCTATGCGAGGTTAAGTCAGCCCTAAGGGGGTAATTGGAGGAAGTGGGTATCATAGGTGGGTAGGTAGGGAGGGATCAAGGAATATAATTCGGCAGGTAGAGTACGAGTAGGCCGCATGGGAGTTGCGCTCTATGAAAGGTATTTAGATATATTCGGATTCTGGGGGATTCGGGGCCCCCGAGTTTGTTGGTTGGTTATGCTGGATTGCTAGGGGATGGGTGGAGTACGGTACGGCAGCGGGTGGTAGTATTATCAGGAGAATTGTAGAGGTTAGCATGTACTGTGCTAGTACAAGTACAGCACCGGTATCAGGGGAGTGCCAGCTTATCAGTATGACAGACGGGCAGATTAGTGCGGCGGTGTAGCGGTGAGCGCTCTTCTCCGCCGGCCCGCCATTATTACGACAATTATTATTATCAAAGTGAGGGAAGTCCGAGTCAGGAAAGTCTATTCGAGCCCAGACGGTCAGTTGAAAGAAAAATATCCGGCGGATCACAAGTTAAATGTAACCAAAATCCAATGTTTTTTCGGAGATAAAACCGCCATTTCACCAATACCTCTCGCCGAGCGGACGTTACAGCTGTAAAGCGATACGATGTACTGCGCTGCACCCAGTTACCGTATGATGCCCTATTAAAAAAAAGAAACGTGGGGGCTTTCAAAGCCCATCACCTTCACCTTCACCTTCACCTTCACCTTCACCCATACTGGTACGGTACCGGTACTTCTGGATCGAGCAGCGGCAAAAAGACCCCCCCGAACCGAACCCACCGATGTCTCACTCAATCTGGAAATGTAAGACACGGCTGTCAGTCTGGTCTACATCCACATGCCATTGAATTGTTCTTTCTTTCTCTCTCTCTTTTACTTTCTTTCTTAGCCTTGTTGCTTTGGATCCACCATTTATTGTTTCTCCTGGTTGTGTGGTAAATTTGCATGTGTGCTCGGGCGCCGGGGGGGGGTATCGATTCAGATGCAGTGCCATAGCCGTCCGGACAGACAGAAGATGAGAGACAGCGGGCCGGCGGGAGGAAGTGAGTCGAGTTGAGACATTTAGCGGTAGCGGTGGAGGGAGGGAGGGAGGGTAGATAGGGGTGGATAGATAGATCGATAGGGTTTTGGAGTGGCAGGATTGGCTGGATGGGTAAGGTATTGCGCTCGAGTGACGGTGCCTGAACCAAAGTACACAGCTCCCATAGTAAAAGCTAAGTGATGAATTAGCTTAAGCGAGATCTTTCATTTCGAAAATGTTTTATTAGTTTTTGTTTCTCCTTCCTCAGGCAGAAGTGCTACTACACCGTGGTGCAGTGCTACCATCGCGCTCACCCAAGCACAATACAGTACGACCCGCCACATGCAGTACCTTATTTGTTTGTTTATGGTTTTCAAATTTCATCTACCTCTAATCACCCCCCTACCATCCTTTCTTCTTTCCTTCCTTCCTTTCTTCTTTCCTTCCTTCCTTCCTTCCTTCCTTCCTTCCTCCAATATCATACCGAACGCCAAAAGAAACAAAACGAAAAAGAAAGAGAAGAAAAACAAAAAAAGCAACCCAACCACCCCTCCAACCAAACCCTGCACAACGGGTACTTGTAAATCCTTTTGCTCCCTGTCTCACCTTATCTTAGCATATCTTGCGCGCTCGTGCACGTGCGCTCCACATGCTGTTTCCCCCTGACCCCTGTGAGTGAGTGGAAAGCTGCAAGCACACGGTACAAGTAATAGAAAGAAGGGAAAAAAAAACAAATATGGTACCAAAAGACACGCTCCACAACCGTTCCTGATTATTATTATTTTTAAGTTACGGTACACTAGTTTACGAGCCGACACACGGGTGCTCGGTACTTGCACTTGCGCTTGTTGTGAGACATGAGACTTTTGATAGCGTGATGCTTATATCGAGTTCATATAGTTCCGGGTTTGTTGTAATTTGGGGCGTGGGGAGGGGTTTTGGTCTTTCTTTCGGATTTGTTTATTGGGCTAACTTGGTTTACTGATATGGGTATGATACATGGGATGGGATAGGGCGGGGGGGATTATTGGTTTGTTTGCTCGGTTTGTTACTGTGGTTGATTTAGTTTGCGATAACATGGTGGGTTGGTGGGATGGATTCGTTGGCCGTCCGATTTCATCTCAGATAAGAGTGATTGTGCCGATGTTTGTGCGTATTGTTGTGGTGTGCTACATACACTATACTGTGGTGCGGGGAGAATTCCGTGTGGGCGTGCGGTCTCATCTTATCTTCTCTTGCGACAGTACAGTCCGATCGAGGGCAGAACCCAAGAGCTAAGGGGGAGAAGGAAAAGGAGAATATCCAGGAATCTGGGTTTTCCACGGCATGGTGCCCAATATCGTGACAGACCTGGGACGGATCCTCTTTCTACTATTATAATATTATAGTACGATACTCTCGGGGGGGGGGGGGTCGAAGCACAGCCGATCGACCATGGCTCCACTTCCCTTCTACGTGAGCTTGTGTCATGGGAATTGAAAATTTCCCACGGGTCTAGCTAGAGGCAGGGTGTTTTGTTCTGAGGGGGATCATTCATCGTACTGTATTAATACTACTACATATACCACCTATGTAGTCGAAGATTCAAGGTTGATTGCGTGGGTCGACTCAGTATGGTGCAGGAGAATCCTGGCAATAGTCACAAGGGAACTCATCCATGCCACCACCATCGGCTAGAGTACTCGAGTGTATCTATAGTTCGTTGACTCGGATTTAACTATTCCAGTATGGGACGAGTAATATTCCTTACTATAGTAGTTGGGGGCACGATTGGTGCCCAGCTATACTTCACAGCACTGTACGGTACTACAGTAGACATACAAACCTCCGGACAGTAAAATAACACTCTACCCTCTACCTCTCCCCCTTGATACTCCGCTGGCGGCCTTTGTTTCCCTTCGGCTTTCGGAGGATGTAAGCGCTATTCCGGATGTGTAATATTCTTTTTGCCAGAAATCATCCTCCTCCTCCCTTCTGTTCCCATTTACACGGCTGGGCACCTTTGTCCCGAATGTCCTTCACCTATCCCTCCTGCCAGATCCGGACGCCAAACCCAATTTTATGCATTGACCAGGGGGCGCTCTTTTTTATTCACCCATTTACCTATTCTTATTTTTGCACCAGGGACTTTTTTGTTCTCCTGTGGAGCCCTGTTGGCCTTCTGGCTCTCTGATGGCTTGGTGGTGGCCTAACTTTGCGAGTATATTGTGAAGGCGTTTCACTATGCTGGTCGATGATTTTTGATTTTTTTACTATTTTTTTCTCTCTTCTTTTCGCTGCTTGGTATGATAATCTGCTGTGTTTCTCCCGTTTTTCTTGTGTCAGAAGTCCCCGAAAACATGGAGGGGGGGCATATTTTCTATTGACGCACAGATATGCACAGGTCATCTACCATCTATTCCTTTGGTCCTATTTTCGGGTGGTTCGGGCAGGAATAGGTGTTTAGGGGACACGTTGGTGATATTCGCCTGATCCCCAACTCGGTGGGCTCGGTTTCTCATCGCTTCAGGGGCCTGCCTGGGAGTTGGAGGGGGGGTTGGTGGTAGCGAGGGAGAGGCGAAAGGCAGGGAGCAAAATAAAGATTAAACCCCGTATTGCAAGGGGCTGGGTTGTGGTACTATAATACATTCTACTTTGAAAGTATGGGATATACCTAGCTGCATGGCACTGTGGCTACTAGGATCATATTGATTTCGCGATTAGGGAATGGTGGCGAAATCCGCTACCGTACCTGCCAACTGACTCCATGGAAAAATCTCTCCCGGGAGCTAGCTCGCTCCGGTAAAGCTAACTGGGTGCCACAATCTTTCATCGGCGACAGGAGTGTGATACCGTTTTCCTTTTTTTTTAGATCCGCCTGCAGGGATAAATCACGGTGCCTAATTGCTCCCGTAACTTAAAGTGTTTGATCGTACCAGAAACTCGTTTAGTTCTAATTTTCCCCTGTTGATAGGCTAGATAGGACTTTGATTTTTGTCTTTGATCTTTTCTGTTTCTGGTTCTCCTCTCTTGGCTTTTTGCTCTCCCGATACCATAGAGAGTGAACCAATTGATGACACTGACACACCTCATGTGTCTATCGACCATATCCATTGGGTGCCGGGAAGCGACATTGTGTCGGCGTGCGATCCATACCTACTATACTCTCGGGCTGTTTGACTCACCTTTGAGGGGGGTGAAAAAGGCTCTGGACAGTTTCTGTATCGTTACCGTATAATAGCAGACACCAATCAAGGGCGTATATACAGTATTTGTGTGATAGTGTGTGGGTGTGGGCGCTCTGGGTGCTGAATGGGGCGATATGAGTTCGATATGGGGGTTGCGAACTTTTGGTGTTCCAGGTACGCATGGCAGTGAATAATGCAGCTGCCTTCCCGAGCATGGCCCGGGACGCCTCAAAATTCCTTTCAGTCCGCTGAGGTGCAGTACAAGCACGACGGCGGTATGTCCCATGTGCTTAATGGAGATAGAGGAAGAGAGAAAGAGGGTGAAAAGTGAACACAAGCACACACCCAGGTAGATTCAAAATTGCGCGCCCTTTTACCACGATAAGGTATCGCCCTGTGGGAGTGGGCGGGCATAGTAATGTATTGATTGTGATAAGTTATGTATGTGCCATGAGAGTTCGAGTCCTCAACCTTTTTGGAACTCCAGGGTGGGATGTTCCAGACCAGTAAAGTTCCACGAGAAAAGTGGAAGAAAGAGTGACATGGAAAGGAGAGAAAGGGAAAACCGGCCAACGAGTCAGCCAATTCAGCTGAGGTCAAGCAGCCTTCGAGAGACAACAAGGTATAGACAAGCACACAATCAAGCAAACACCCGCCCCGCCTTGCTCACCCGCCCAAGTAACCTCGAAGAGATATGCCGTACGCCGCCGCGCGAACACACGAAATAACTAACCCCCCCCCCCCCTCCCCCCTCCCTACCACAAACCGTAGACTGTTTCCTCCCATATTATTTCTCTTGATTTCTCTTCCTTCTTTTTTTTTTCTTTTACCTGCTTTTTCCCTCATCTATCCGACTACGGACATCCCCTCCTCCCAACGTCGAAATAGTTCAGCAAGAGCAGCCCGGGGGGAATTGCAAATAATCACCCCTATAGACGAACTATACAACCCTCTGTCTACCTCTACTGCTCGCAGGGAGAAGGATTTTATCACAGAAGGTGGTTGAGGTAATAATCTTGATAAGACGATAATCCCCTGTTCCCTCCTCTCCACGAAGGAACTCATCTTTTGACGGCTCCCACTGAAGCTCCGACTGCCGTCACCGCAGTTTGTCCCCCTACATTTTCCCCAGAGACTAAGCCTGAGCATCCCTCTTCGCCATCGTCGAGGTAATTTAGCCACCAGACCAATCCACCCTGAACCCCCTGCTTTAAGGCCACAAAATAATTTCACGCTCTCCCTCCCGCCCAATTCCTGGGAAATTTTTCACCCACTGACACCCTCTTTCCCCCCCCCCCCTACGATTTTCCCTCGCTCCTAGTTCTGTGTGAGTTTTTTTACCACCAGTTCAGCTGGTTGTCGAAGGAACCAGACTGAAATAACCAACCGCTGCGAATTCGGGTTGGTTGTCTCGTACGACCCCCTAAGTCTCTACAATGGGGATCAGAGACTACTTTCGTACAAAGCCGGCCGGCGGCAAGGCTCCCGCAGAAGGTCCAGCTGCGGCTTCCCAGGTTGATCATGCCGCCGAACTCAGACCGCCACTGTTCCCGGCTCTGGGCTCCGAACCCACTTCTGGCGCGGTATCTTCCCGATCGAGCGGTGTCATGATCGATGACATAAAACATGAGGTTATGGTTAGCTATTTGTACCAACAGCAGTCAAGCCAGCTTTGGGTCAACCCTAACCCAGCGCCTGGCCAATCCAACGGGAATGAGGGCGTTTTGCTGAGGAAGAGTAAAGGACAATATATGGCTTGCCCGGCCTCATTATCAAACAGTCTTTTTGCCGAGGCTTGTTCGGCATTGAATGTTCACGTATGTTTTTAGAGACCCCCGGGGGTGTCTAAAAGTTTGTTTGCCACCGCTAATATTTCCTTAACTTTGAAATCTAATAGGTCGCTATGACTGTGAGTTCCGGAGTCATCAAAACGTTTCTCCAATGGTCTCCTGATGCGGTAGATGTTCCCCTCATGAACGGTCTGCGAATTCAGGTCGTTCCGACAATTGCGGATCTTCCGAGGGCGAGGAAGCTTCAATTCGCCGCATTTGTAGCCAGAGAGGCCATACTTGTGGTCTGGGACGACGATCCCCTCAACATTGTTGCCCGAGCAAAGTTTATTGAAAATGAGCTGATGGCACTGGTGTGGAAGACACCAGAGGTCGAGGAGGAGGAATTAGCAAAAACAGAGCTGGGTGCTAATGTGGTAGAGGTTATCGATGAGGAATCTGGAGAGGTCTCTGGATATCGGGAGAGGCGTCCGACAAATCTGATGAATACCATCCTAGTCGCATTCACTCTAGCACTCATCGTCACTACCCTAGGAGCCGGGTACAGACAGATTGGGATTGAGATTGCGGTCGATGGGAATATGCTGAGACTTGCATTCCTCGCCCTAACACCGATTCAAATATTCTTCACCTTGGTAAGCCTGGCCCTCCTGAGGAAATGGCTATGTTTCTAACCTAATCTGCCACACATAGTTCTTCGGTCAGGTCATCATAGGGTGCACCGCTCAGTGTATCGGCCCGGTATCCCAATTGACCTTTAATTCCAAGTACTATTCCGCAAAGCCTCCTCCGCGCATCCGTTCCGGGCCACTCCCCCATATCACCATCCAGTGCCCTGTGTACAAGGAGGGCCTTTCCGGGGTTATTGCCCCAACAGTAAAATCTGTCAAACAAGCCATCAGTACATACGAGCTCCAGGGCGGCACGGCCAATATCTTGATCAACGACGATGGATTGCAACTTTACAGGGATGAGAATGAGCATCTTCGGAAGGAAAGGATCGACTTCTATGCGGATCATAACATTGGTTGGGTCGCTCGGCCCCCACACGGGAAAGATGGTTTCCAGAGAAAGGGCAAATTCAAGAAGGTGAGCGAAACCGATTTATCTTCTGTTAGTCCAAAACCACTCTGCCCTTGTTTAAATGGGAAAGAAAGGAGAAGGCTGGATGGGATGAGGTTGATTTTACCCTCCGCTCATCCTTTAGCCTCTTTTGCCTTGTCTCTCCCGCGATCCCGGTTTTGTTTTTGACAGTCCAATGAGATACTTCCCTGATTGTCTGAGTCGCCAAGCGGAGATTCTCCTGGCTCTTGCGCAAGCCCTCTCGCTTGCATTTCTTGGCAAATGTCGATCTTCTAACAAATGATGACTAATCGTTTTAACAGGCATCAAACATGAACTTCGCCCTAATGATTTCTTGTAAAGTCGAGGATAAACTCGCATTAATTGAACGGGACGAAAGCTGGACTCAGGCCAAAGAAGCTCGGGCTTATGAGGATTGCTTAAAGGAAGTGTTGGAAGAAGATGGACGCGCTTGGGCGGATGGCAACATCCGTATTGGAGACTACATCTTGCTAGGTGGGTGGTTACAAGTCATTGTCAAGAGGTTCGGGGTGGCTGCGATGGCTAACGAACCGCTATAGTTGATTCTGATACCCGTGTGCCTGCTGATTGTCTACTTGACGCTGCTTCTGAGATGGAGCAGTCTCCCGAGGTTGGCATTATGCAATACTCCTCCGGCGTCATGCAGGTTGTACACAACTACTTCGAAAACGGAATTACTTTCTTCACCAACCTGATTTACACTGCAATCCGTTATACCGTTGCTAATGGTGATGTCGCTCCTTTCGTCGGGCATAACGCTATCCTCCGATGGTCTGCTATTCAACAAGTTTCCTACAAAGATGAGGATGGGTACGAGAAGTTTTGGTCCGAATCGCACGTGTCTGAGGATTTCGATATGTCTCTGCGATTACAAGTCAATGGATACACTATCCGACTCGCTGCTTACACCGGTGAAGGATTCAAAGAGGGTGTCTCGCTTACTGTTTATGATGAATTGGCGCGTTGGGAAAAGTATGCCTACGGCTGCAATGAGCTTTTGTTTCATCCATTGCGATTCTGGCCTATCCGTGGACCCTTCACTCCTTTGTTCCGCAAATTCCTATTCTCCAACATCCGCATGACTTCCAAAATCACCATCATCTCCTACATTGGTACTTACTACGCTATCGGCGCTGCATGGATCATGACTACCGCTAATTACTTAGCCATTGGTTGGTATAATGGATATCTCGACAAGTATTACATTGACTCCTGGAAGGTGTGGTTTTCGATTGTCATTGTGTTCAATCTCCTTGGAAACGTGGCGCTGGCAGTTATGAGGTATCGTATTGGAGAAAGAACCTTCTTTTATGCCTGTAAGTGTTTCTGTGCTTTTGAACGGCAAGAGTAATATCTAATCCATTGTGATGAACCAGTGTTCGAAAACTTTAAATGGGTTTTACTTCTCGGCATATTCCTCGGGGGTCTTTCGCTACACGTTTCCCAGGCGCTCCTTTCCCACATGTTTGAAATCAACATGGTCTGGGGAGCGACTGCCAAGGAACTCGAATTCTCAAACTTCTTTATCGAAGTTCCAAAAGTCATGAAGCGTTTCAAGTTCTCGTTCGCCTTCTCAATTTTAGCAATAATTGCTATGATCGTGCTCGCCACTGCACCCTTCGTTCCCCATAGCTGGGTCATCAAGGATTTTGTTGCCATCTTGCCTATGGCTACCGTGGCGGGCAGTCACTTGCTGCTGCCCATCGCTTTGAACCCGGCACTGATGACATTCCAGTGGTAGTTAATACTCCCATTAATTCTTCAGAACTTTGGTTTTCTCTTTTTGCTTTTTTCGTTTTTACGAAGGATCCTTGGCTGGTAGTGTAACTGAGGGGGTGTCTAATATGCGATAATCATGATTCCCCTCCTTCTTTTGCCGAATACTAATGTAAGATAGCCGAAAGATCGAAGTAGATCTTATGGTAAATTTGTCCTCTTTTCCTTTCTCCCGTGGCTACCCCTCTCTCATCAACATATACACAGTGTATTTTTTTTCACCTTCCCTTTTGCTTTCTTCATACCATCATGCATTTTCTCTTCTTAGCACAGACCTTTGTGTCATTCTACCCGGTGTCCTTTTGCTTCCTTCTTCTCTCTCCAATTTACCTCTAGGGACTTTCATCTCATCCATGTGTGCGGTTACAAATAGGCGCAATAATCTTTGTCTTCTCTTCGTTTTTACCTTTATCTCATGAATTTTTTTGCTTTGAAAACCGTTGTAGACGAAGGCACATCACTTCTTTTTCTTCTCCCTCTTCATCTCCCCAGAATACCCTCACGCAGGCAACGGAACGGAATGAATGGGAATGGCCGGAATGTATTTTCTCTTTGAAAAAGACTCACCGGAAGAATCTTCAGAAACGAGCCACGCATATAAACTAGCACTCGATAATAGAATTCCCTCTAATTGCTCCTACTTTCTCTTCTTCTATTACCAAACCGAGGGCAATTAGGAGTGAGTGAGCTATCATACAAAGAGTTGTCATTACTTACACTATAACTCTCTATCTACCGTAAAAAGATACGAAAACCCAGTACCTCCGCCAGCCCTATGATCTCCAAGTTCAAAGAAAAAGCCCCCAAGCAAGACTAACGATTTCTTGACCCACAATAAGGTCGGCTCACCGGACCTATCGGGTTTCGTTAACCAGTGCCCATGATTCTATTGACCCGTCTAAATAAACCTACCCAGGGATGAGGGAGACCTGATAGTGTATTTCAAGAGCCCTACGGTATCATACCAATCGCTGCCGATATAGCAGAATACAGTAGAGCAATCATAATAGCAAACTCGATATAACTTGTGCTATAAAAAAAGGGAGAGAGAATCTGTACTGGTAATGCACTCGCTTAAGCTTACTCCCTTAGTCGGGCTTCACCAGTAGCATACTAAAGGACCCGGAAAACAGAGATCGTAAATTCGCATGGATTCTTTTGTCGTATGATATAAGGCATAGCCATTTTTTGCTCTGTGACCGCCTGAAGAGGGCTTTGAAAAATTAATACGAACAGTTTTCGGGTTGCTTTTGCTATGAAGCAAGGCGGTATTGCTGCCGTGGTGTCAATAGGCAGAGAGGGTGTTTGGTGGGGCGCGGTGATGTGGCTGCATGGTGATGAGTTTCGTAGGTGGTTTAACTCTAATTCAAAGATAACCTCTCCTTTCGAGCACACCTTCCACCCTCAGTTCTTGCCACCCTTCGAAAATGTCTTCATCTATTAGCACCGAATACCAACCCCCTGCTAGAATATCGCGTTTTCTTTCTGCTGCCATCCTTGAAAGGGCTGGAATATAACACTGCATAGTTGGATCCGCTGCCCTAATTTTCTTCTGATCGGATCACATTCTTCTTGATCTCGACATCGCGATTGCCTTGGCTCGTTTTCAAGCACCGGTTTTCTTCCACTTCCCAACTCTAAAATGTATGAATAGTGGTTTATCCTCGGCTGGGGGAGGGCCAAGTTCTTTCATTGTGAGCCTATTCCTTGGTAGGCGATATTCGAACTAATCACGATAGAGATCTTGTCTATCACAACGCTAAAAGTGTGTGAAATTCGGTACAGGCGAAGAGATATTTCCATGGACACCTCTGTTAGTTAAAGACTGTAGACTTGGCGGGAAATGAAAATTTACACCCACGTACAGCATCTCAACCCGACACAGAACCCCTTTAGTGATATTTATGCCCTGCCATTATTCTCCAACGTACCACCTAAGTCGCATTGACGCTTCTCTCGACACCCCCAGCCATCCCCCTGATGGTTCTCCCCCGCTATTCTCCATTCGCTTTAGAAGATAATTTTCTTTCATGCGCTTCCTTGCCAAATCAGGTCTTGGGACTACCGCCCTCGCAGCGTCATCCGAGATAGTCCCCGCAATGATACCCCGACGCAGCTCCAGAACCCTCAGCCTGTCCGGCCTCGTATATTGCTTCAAGAAGAAATCTATGAAAAATCGATCTCCAGGTGACATCATTTCTCTGAGCTCCGGCGGACTCCCGAGAAGGCACACCATGATCGCATACTGGTATCTGAGGAGTGTTGGGTTATCTCTAGCGGATTATAGCGTGTCAATTGTCTTAATTAGAGCGGTACCCCAGATCCCCGCTTTTAGTAACAGTAACCCATGCAGCCTACAACACCCCGTACAAGTAGACTTGGGGATTGTGGATTACCTTCGAGATAGGCCAGGAAAGACGGGTACCGATAGGGACCAGAGGAGTAGAGGAAGGTTGTATCTGGGTTGATGTCGAGGTGCCAGCAGCTGGCAGGAGAGAGCACCACATTGTATGAGGAGGGCCGATACTGCAGTCGATGAGCGACCCAGCCCCCAGGTCCGCCCAAGACTGTCACGCAAGCCAGCCGGCCAGGATCGAAGTCTATGTCGCAAAAGCCTTCGTTGTGAAGAACTGAAAGCGCCAAGTCAAACTGCTCATCCGCAATCGCCAGGTCAAGATCACCGAACCCAAAGAGCCTCACGACTTCCATGTCGGATCTTACATGTCACAAGCCCCCCCCCCCCCCTGCCACCAGCCAAACCAAACTTCGAGTGACCTACTATGAACCACTTGCCTACTTCTCGGAACCCATCCATCGTAGCCAACATCCACCCCCGCACAATACTCAACATTACTTGGATGGCGCCTAGGCTACAGAATCTCCAAGACCACCCCCAACTAAACCCTTAAGACATTAACCACAGCTGAACCCTAACCCACACACCGAAGTTACTAACCTCCAGACAACCCAGCACACAGTTGACATCTCACCGCAGCACCATGATCCCTAAATACCCTCCTACAAGCTATAGGACTAAACGCAGTTCGCGTGGTCCGGCTGCTTTTCTGAAAGTCAAGTCTTTAAGGCCAATATTAAAATTCAACCATATGCGAAAGGAAATTTAGTCATCTAGGGGGCTAGGTAACATATGTAAGGTTCCCCCACATTAGACTAGTATTTATTAAAAGAGTAGGGTATGGTAGAACTAGTTCCCATTCGGTGTTTTCCATAAGAGCCGGTAAAGAAAGGGTATCATACAGCTAACGTAGTGCAATAAGAATGCCAGTTGCCCTGGAATGTTAGCTCCACTTTGAGGGAGTATTCTGATGTTATCCCCTGGGTCACAACACAGCCGTAAAAATTAAAAAGATGTGCAACAACCAAAGACGGAAACGGAAATGACATGCAAGTTAATACCGTACTACACACTACGAAGTACAAACAGGCTACAGTACTACACCCGCATTGCAGCTGAAGGGAGTGCTATGGGAACACCTTATTAAGCTAAGTTAACATGGATTATTTATGAGAGGCTCATTCATTTAATGTTTCCGTACATTCTATCATAGCATCTAGCGACATGAAAATCCACTTAACTAGTCAAACACACCACCGAAACGCCGTTCCCCATTCCCATCCCCGGACTAGAGAAAGAAAGAAAAAAACTTAGGAAAGTAAAACATGCACACCACGACCAGAAGCCATCACTAGCTTGGTGTCGTACGCATCATCTACAGGAGAGGGATCCTTTAGAGCGACCCCCTTGTAGACTTGCATCATTCTCGCGATAAAGTAGGAAGCATGAGTTAATGCCATTTGCTCTGTTCCCATTGTCAGTACTATTGCCTAGAAAGGAGGTACACTGATAAACTTACGGCCTATGCAGATTCTGGGACCGCCATTGAATGGAAGCCAGCTCCATCCAACCTTGCGCAGAGCCTCTTCTCCCCATCTCTCAGGGCGGAACTCCTGAGCATCGGGTCCATAAACTTCCGTACGACGGTGGAGTGAGAAAGTAGAGTAAACTACGCGTTCTCCCTTACGAATTGAGATGGGAGAGTTTCCGTCTGGCCCACCGCCATAAGGGAGAGTGGTCGCATGTAAGGCACGACGGGCATTAATCGCTACAGGAGGATAGAGTCTGAGAACTATCCCCAATATTAGTACAGTATCTAAAAGCACAGTTTCAAAAACTTACCCTCTTGAATGATCCATCTCAAATACAGTATGTTCCTTAACTCCGCCTGGGTAGGCAATCTAGCATTCTCATCAACTCCAACTACTGCCGAAATTTCGGCACGCAACTTTTTGAACACCTCCGGATGCTTAGCCAAGCACAAGAAAGTCCAGGATAGAAGGGCGGCAGTAGTATCTCTTCCAGCCAACATGACATTCAATACTTGATCTTGAAGCACCTGTGGATCTTGGGTTCGCTCTGCCAATTCTTCTAGAAAGACGTACTTCTTACCCAGGCCCTCCTTCTCAGCCTTCTCTGCAAGACCAAGCTTCCTGAGTGTATTAGAAACATAGACACCTGCTTGTGAACGAGCAGTTGAGCACGCTTTCCTAAACTCCCGCCCGTTATGCAGCCAGTAGAAGCTAGATAACGGGGCCCGCATAGCGAGGCCATACTGAGCCATGTCAAAAGCCTGGTCGAAAGGCATCTCGTCATTCTCAAGTGTGTACTTCTTGGGCGTGAGAGCACCGATCGGTTCCCCAAAGAGGAAATTAGTCGAAGAATCCATAGTGAGGCATTGGAAAAGTTCTTGAAGCTCAACTGCCCGGGCATGAGTGAAGGGTTGCTGGGGAGACTCGTTTATCCTCGAGAAGAAATTTTGCATGAACCCCTCTAGTTGGCTGAGGTCAGCTACATTGGTACGATCGAAGCTAGGGCGAAGCAGTGCACGGCTATGAGACCAGCTAACCCCGTCCACAACAAAGATACCCGTATTTCCCAGGAGGCAATGGTAAGCTTTGCGTTCCTGGGCTAAACCGTAATCTGAAAAACAGTTAGCCCCACAAAAAACTCAGTGAGAGCTGCCGCCTGCCTTCAAATTGTGTGGCCAGAATAGCCTTAATATTCCGTGGGTCCCTCGTACGGATTGACCTCATTCCAAAAAGCATACAACCATATGTATCTCCCATCTGATCATGCAGTTCCATGAGAGCAACCGGAAATCTAAACTCCTTCAATGACTTCATCAACATGAGCATAGAGTCGATGCCAAAAGGCAGCTTGCTCTTTAGCATTGGTGGGAGTTGGCATTTTCTCCCGCCCGCGGTGGTCGGCAGGGTCTAGTGATTGTTAACCATCATACTCTCAATGCAGAAATAAGGGAAAATTCAAAAAAAAAATTCACATACTTCACGATTGATAATCCACCAAACAAACATGCAGAAAATACCCCCCAAAAAAATCCCACCCGGAAAGTACCGGTAGTAAGCATGGCTGTCCAGTTCTGGAATTGAATGGATAAACATCTCGGCAAACCGTCGATCTCTTCCCGCAAATGTAGAAATTTGTGACACCAGTGTAAGAAAATATTTCTCCCGTCCGGGCAGGATAGGAGAGATTTAAGTACTAGAGGGGAGACAAGATTGATGTGGGCTTGGTTAAGTGGAGGTGGGGCTGGATGAGGACGGTAAAGGCGAGGAGTAAAATCCCGGGAATTCTCAGGCTTAAGTTTGAGTGTGATTCCACAGGCATGACCAATTTCTACCCCGGCGCCTTATTACAAATAGGGCGCAAAAAGGTGGCATAGAAAAGAGGCGTACTGTACGTCCAAACTGCACACCCTAACAAACTGTATCTTATATCCAATTGTAAATCGACATCTCACCTAGAACAAGAAAGTACCAAGGAGCTGAAAAATCAACTCCACCGCCAACAAATCCGAGCATCATGCAATTAACTCACTAGGAAATCGATTTCAGCTCCAGGGGCAAGTAGGATATCCTGATATTAGCAGGGTATTGCCGTTGGTTACATCATTATATTCATCCGTCACTGACATTTCACGGAAATCATCTCCCGACGCCAAGGTCTTTGCGCACTACTCCTAGGGAATCTGTTCTTGCTCTATCAACCTTTTTCCTCTTTTACCAAATAGTCCATCTCCATCAATCCCGAAGGTCAATTGGGGGGGTGCTTTACGCTAAGTGCGCTTTTCTTAGCTCCCGTCGACACACTATAACCTCAATCCGATAGGATGGATGATTATCAACCTATCTACCAGCATTCCCCATCATGCCTCAAGAGGAAGAGACACCCAACTCTGCATAGGAAGGCAAGGAACCCTCAGTGGACAAAAGAGTCCAGATCGAATAAGGCTATAGCACCTACTCGCTCAGAGCATACGCAGTGGGTCCACCTCCCCCGCGAACTCTACTCATTTTCACAACTCACAATCTGAAGTAGTGCTCATCAAAGCGTGGCAGAAACACAGTACCTTAAATCCGCAGCATATCAGAACGCTCCAAAAAAAAAGAAAGAGAAAACAAAAAGATCCATATAACCATGGTTCAGTAGCTTACCTCCGTTCAACCCCAGTCACCAGTTGAATACTGTGCACTGCCGGGAGTCAAGGGCAGTGAGGCGAACCCGCCTTGATTGGCCCCTGACTCCCTGGGTCCACTAGCTAACCAAAAGGCCGAACACCCCGAAGCAGCTGTGGCTAGAGCAGCAGAGGGCTTCCCCTCACTGCTCTCCACCTCCAGACAAAGCGCCAGCGCTCACAATTTGGCCGGTAAAATATGACTTCGATCCCGCCTGTTCCCACCACCACCCCAATCCTAGTATGATATAGCACCGTATTATATAAGTGCAGGTACGAAGGAGTAAAACAAGGGCCTTCTACCATACTCGAGTACTTGTACAGTACTCTTCAACCCCTTGGCCCCTTCTCCCCTCCCCTTTCGAACTCTCCGCGAATAATCAGCCAATCAGCCAATCAGCCATTCGGGAATTCCCAGGCATTCCAGACCGTACGATCAACTGCAAGCATGGTGCAAGCACTGCTTTGAATGAACCGCACGGGAATGTTCTCAGTCTCGCGTGGGGACCCATCCCACTGGATGATCCAAGTCTTCTCACTGGGGTAGATTTCCAGGTCTGGAATAGGCTCCGGCTATAATTATCCGGTTTCTCTATCTCTTTGCTCCCCCTTTTTCTTTTCTCGCTATATTACACATATTATTGGGCGGTGACAATACCGGTACGACACGGCGGGCAAAGCCAGGTCGTCAGTCAGATGTCTTTTAACTGATCCAGGTCTCAGCCTCGTTATCGCCAATGGACTTGCCGCCGACTTCCGTATGGAATGCCATTAATCCTTTTTTTCTTATGCAAGCCAAATGTACAATACATAATGTCTTGAAACAAAAAAAACTCTGCCATCAAGCCTTCTATAACAAAATTTTAAAAAAATGCCATACTCATAGCTATCAAGGAAAATAATAATATAATGATAAACTAGTGAAAATCACAAAACTATTCTTAAAAATATAAAGGTCCCTTTTTTTCCATTAACCCCTTCATAATCCCCGAAGAAATACTAGGAACACCATAGCTTAGTGCTATTCTAACAAAAGTCGATTTTTTGCTGTGTTAAACAAGATAATAGCCCCCCTCTTAGTGTACTGTGCCTTGGCAGATGACCCACTCCTGCCTCTTCTAGAGTGAGATCATCTGAATAATCACCCCTTGGCATAAATAAAATTTCAAAACCAACCACAGAGCCCCTTCAAAATTTCTCTCCACCGGTATTATTATTGTGATCTTATTTTCGAGTGAGTTTCCCATAAATAACTTTCGAGCTGTGATCGATGACAGTGGCTCCTTAGCTACAAGTGAAACGTGGCATTCGGCATAAAACAACATTGCCGGTAGTCAACAGTATTCCACAGAGAGTGCCTCAGAACTGCCACTGCCAAACGGGCCTCACTAAAACTGGTCGCCAGGGGCGCCAACCCGAAAGTAGCTATCCAACAGCTGTTGTTTGCCCCGCAGGATCTCAATACCGGTACTTGGACTGTGTCCTGGGTAGTCCAAAATTCCCTTCTCCGGAAAAGGGTGCGAAAAACACAGCAGAGGGTGAATTTCCCAGCCGTTCTGGGGGGCAAAAAACAGCAAAAATTGAAGTAGACCTTTCCAGAGGAGGCAACTCGAACTACATAATACACGGTTCAATCGTTCGACATTCTCCGGTAGCAAAATTGCCCTTTTTAATGCTTAAGTGACCTGCCTTGAGATCTCCCGAATCCTGAGCCAAATCCTGAAACTCATATCGGTTCCAGATCTGGCTCAGACTGCCAATGAACGAATTTTACCATCTCACACCACCCGTGGGACAACATGTCGAACTGCGCCGCAAGCAACCACAACCATGCTTACAATACCGCTGTAGCACGGCCGGGTTGAAGTTGAACACTTTGTGGTGATTGCTATCAAGCAAGCAAGCACTGTACGGTACTGTACGGCACTGCGCCGTAGATAGTAATCCACCTGCCAGCGCGGAAACGGGCCCTCCGACCCAGTGCAGAAGCCTAGTCTTAACACTCAACAAGAACGCTCTCCCGTTAAGTACGATAGGTAATATATCTGAGTGCTGGTATGTTGGATATTAAAAAAAAATCCTGTAAGCCATAGTCGACTAACTCGATGAAACTCTCACCTCCGCTTTCCATCGGACTCATGTCGAAAACAGGTTGCTGATGCCCGAGCAAATGCACTTCGAAGAAAAAAACACCCCACGCTATCCCCGCATAACACAGTCCTATGCTCCACTGGTGCCGGATACTAGATATATATAAAAAATTAATCTGTTACCGGCACTGCCACGTATAATCTCCGAAGCCCCAGCCCAGCGAACAGGGTAAAAAAAACCCCACCTCATCCCCGCCTCGGCAACTGTACCGTGCTGTACCCTGCTTCACTATACAGTACCGAGTACACCTGTGATGCATGGCAAGCACTGTCCAGTGCCACCCTAGACCATGCGTGAGACGGACATAAAATCTAGAATCGTCCCTGTTACCGAATAACTCTATACCCAACGCTATCGTTTCCCAGAAAAAAACTGCACAGTAGGTACTGCATCGGTAATCGCTACCAGTTGGTAAGCGATATGCAACACCAAGATCGAATCAGGAGGCATCCCCGGCGTCTAGCCTGTTAAACGCGCAGATGTTTGGCTAGTGAAGTGTTGTGGTCTTAAGGGTTGCATACTTGAGTAGTTGAAAGGAATCGGTTAACGATACCAGTTTCAGGAAAGGTGAGGTGGGGGGGGGGGGGGGGGGTTAAAATGGGTTAAAG
>Ga0307509_10001610_pt1 | contig 37863 bp, 40 predicted proteins | sample 10_EM_MG_FD_202245 | JGI IMG/M metagenome (GOLD analysis project Ga0307509, IMG submission 202245) | Populus trichocarpa ectomycorrhiza microbial communities from riparian zone in the Pacific Northwest, United States - 10_EM | ecosystem: Host-associated > Plants > Roots > Unclassified | place...
CGGCGGTCCCGGAAGCCCCTCCGAGTCCGGGCGCCGCAGAGCCGCGACGCGTCCCTCTCTTAGGGATCTATTCTCAGGTCAGTTAGCCGCAACAGTCCGCTGAGCCGCCCAAGACCGCAGCTCGGCAATCTTCTCCGCCATCACCACAGACAGCGGCCGCGTAGCCTTGATCTCATTGAGTACATGCGCCGCGCTGACCGTCGCGTGAGCCGAGTGAGCTGCGTAGAGAGCCGACACGATCGCCTGCTCGATCTCCGCTCCTGAGAATCCGGCACACACCTCGGCAAGCTGCGCGATTTCGCCGTCGCTGAACTTCACGCTGCGTTTGCCGGCGTGGATCTTCAGAATGTCGGCCCGCACGGCTGTGCTTGGCAGGTCGACGAAGAAGATCTCGTCGAAGCGACCCTTGCGGATCAGTTCCGGCGGCAGCGCCGAGATGTCGTTCGCGGTGGCGACGATGAACACCTTGGTTTTCTTCTCCGCCAGCCAGGTGAGGAAGGTGCCGAGTACGCGCTGCGAAGTGCCGCTGTCGCCGTCGCCGCTGGCGACGCCTTTCTCGATTTCGTCTATCCATAACACGCAGGGCGACATCACGTCGGCGGTGCTTAGCGCGTCGCGCAGGTTGCGCTCCGATTCGCCCAGGTACTTGTTGTGCAGCGAAGCGAAGTCCAGCCGCAGCAGCGGCACGCCGTAGATGCCGGCCGCCGCGCGCGCCGCGACGCTCTTGCCGCAGCCCTGCACGCCGAGCAGCAGCGCTCCTTTCGGCGCGTCGAGGTTGGGCGCCGAGCCGTCGAAGGCGGGGCGTCGCTGGCGCAGCCATTCTTTCAGCTTCGCCATGCCGCCCAGGTCGGCGAATTTTGCCGTGTCGTACTCGAAAGTCAGTACGCCGCTGCGGTTCAGCAGCGCGTACTTGGCCTGCATCAGCGCCGGCAGATCGTTCTCCAGCACCGCACCGTCGTCGAAGATGGCAGTGCGCGCCAGCCGCTCGGTGTCGCCGGTGCACAGGCCGTTGAGGTTCTCGATCAGCAGATCCAGCGCCTTGCGGTCGGTGCGCACCTTGCCGCCGGCGTGCGCCTGCGCCCATTCGCGCGCCACCTTCTCGACGATGGCCTGGCGCTCGCCGCGGTCGGGAAACGCGAGCTTGAAGCGTGCGACGAAGTGTTCCAGTTCGCGCGGCAGGGTCAGCTCGTGGCTTATCAGCACGACGGTGCGCGCGGTGTGCGCGTAGCCCTGGCAGATGTCCTTGAGCAGCCGCACGTTCATCGGGTCGGTGAGGAACGGGTGGAAGTCGAGCAGCACGTAGATGCCGGCTTTGTCGGTGACGCGGATGGACTTCAATACCTCGGCGGGGTCGGCGTTGTGTTTCTGCGCGCCGCCCAGATCTATGTCGATGCGTCGCAGCCCGTCGGTGACGGTCCACTGGAACACCGGCGTGTGCGCCGCCGCCGTCTGGCGCACCGAGAGGTCGGCGAGCAGTGCGAGCGCGCGCGGCTCGTCACGCGTCTCGATGGCGACGAGCGGTATGCGGCTGGCGAGCAGCGTCTGCAATTCGCGTCGGGTATCGAGAGCGGCCGGAGAATTGGCCGGAGAGTTGGCCGGAGAGTTGACAGCAGAATTCATGCGCGGAATGTAGCAGAGCGGGCCTCGCGGAGCCGTCGCCGCGCCGCGCGAGTGTGCTGTACGTCCCGTTTTTTCGACGCGTGGAAAAATTTGCGACGTAGTTCTTGCATCGCGGGACGGTTTTGCTAAATTGCGCGCCGATCGGTAAGAGAGCACCTGATTCGACCGGAACCTGCCCGCGCAGGAACCCTAAGCTGCGGTGCCGCTCGACCAGAACTTGGTGAGAGTGTTGGAAGGTTTACGCCACGCTCTTGTTTATTGGTTCTCGTCGTCTGGTTTTTCGCAGCTTTGGAGGTGCTCAACTAGTGTTGCCACGCGCAGCCATACAGTCGTCGGCTGTCTATTCCGACCTTCCTTCCGCGCCGTCCACCGGCCCCGCAACGCTGTCGTCCACTGAAATCCGCGGTCTCGCCGCGCGTTTCGGCTCGCCGCTGCTCGTCGTGGACTGCGATCAGGTGCGCCACCAGTACCAGTCGCTGAAAGCGGCGCTGCCGGGAGTGGATCTGCACTACGCCCTGAAGCCGCTGCCGCACGCTGCCGTGGTCGCGTGCCTGCGTGATGAAGGCGCGTGCTTCGATCTCGCCACCACCGGCGAAGTCGAACTGGTGAAGGCGCAAGGCATAGCTGCCGACCGCTGTATCCACACGCACCCGATCAAGCGCGACAGCGACATTCGTGACGCGCTGCGCTACGGCGTGACCACGTTCGTCGCCGACAACCCGGACGAGATCCGCAAGTTCGTGCGCCACCGCAAGCGCGCCGAGCTGCTGCTGCGCGTGTCCTTCCGCAGCCCCAACGCCGTCGTCGACCTGTCGCGCAAGTTCGGCTGCGAGCCCGGCGCCGTGCTGGGCCTGATCGAGCTGGCGCGCCGCCTCGGCATCCGCGTGCGCGGCCTGTCGTTCCATGTCGGCTCGCAAGCGACCGAGCCGACCAAGTACGTCGAAGCCATCCGCGCCTGCACCAACCTGATCGGCGAAGCGCTGCTCGCCGGCCTGCCGTCGCTGGACGTGCTGGACATCGGCGGCGGTTTCCCGGTGTCGTATCAGGAACGCGTGATGCCCATCGACGAGTTCTGTGCCCCGATCCGCGAAGCACTCGTGCAGCTTCCCGCGCATGTGCGCGTCATTGCCGAGCCGGGTCGTTTCATCTCGGCGCCGGCCGCGACGTCGATTTCCAGCGTGATGGGTAAAGCCAAGCGCGACGGCCGCTGGTGGTACTACCTGGACGACGGCCTGTACGGCTCTTACAGCGGCCAGTTGTTCGACCATGCGAAGTATCCGGTGACGACGCTGCGCCAGGAAGGCGAGCTGCACGCCAGCGTGCTGGCGGGCCCGACGTGCGATTCCATCGATGTCATCGACGACAACATCATGCTGCCGGAGCTGGAAGTGGGTGACCTGGTCGTCGGCCACATGATGGGCGCCTACACCTGGGCCAGTGCCACTGACTTCAACTTCTTCAAGCGCGCGAAAGTGGTCGTGATCAATGAACGCCCGGCCGCGGCAGGGCGCGTGGTGCCCATCCAGCGCCGCAAATCCGGCGGGCGGTTGCGCGGCGCAGCGTAGGCGCAGAGATCCCCGCCTCGGTGGGGACGGCCGCTATTGAAAACGCCTTGGCGAATGCTCGCCCGGGCGTTTTTCTTTTGCGCGGGCGCTTGCCGGGGCGTTTTCATTTCCGGCAGGATCGCGGTCCATGAACCCCATCCTGCGCACCGTCGTCCTGCTCACCGCGTCCAACGTGTTCATGACGTTCGCGTGGTACGCGCACCTGAAACACTTGAACCAGAAGCCCTGGATCGTCGCGGCGCTGGTGAGTTGGGGCATCGCGTTGTTCGAGTACCTGCTGCAGGTGCCCGCCAACCGCGCGGGCTACACGGTGTTGTCGCTGCCGCAGCTCAAGATCCTCCAGGAAGTGATCACGCTGACGGTGTTCGTCCCATTCGTCCTGCTCTACATGCGCCAGCCTTTGAAACTCGATTATCTGTGGGCCTCGCTGTGCATGCTTGGCGCCGTGTACTTCATCTTCCGCAAGTAGCCGCACCTCATGACGACCGCCATCCATCGTCTCGTCGCTGGCTGCCGCGCCGGCACCGAGCTCGCCGTGGTGACGCGAATGGCGTCGGGCTGGGCGGTGCTGGGGCACAAGCAGGTGCTGCCGGGTTATTGCCTGTTGCTGCCCGATCCGGTGGTGCCGCACTTGAATGCGTTGAACGCTGCCGCGCGCGACCGCTTCATGGCGGATCTTGGCCTGCTCGGCGATGCGGTGCTCGCGGCAACCGGTGCGCTGCGCATCAACTACGCGATCTTCGGCAATCTCGAACCCGCATTGCATGCGCATGTGCATCCGCGCTACTTGACCGAACCCGAAGGCATGCGCACCAGCAATCCCTGGGCCTACGACTGGTCGACTGCACCCGCATTTGACCTAAGCCACCACGAGGCGTTGCGCGACTCGATCCGGCGGCAGCTCGCGCAGCGCGCTTGACTGCGTGGCGGCGCTGTATTCTTTTCCGATCCGTGTTCACAGCGGGCGGCGCCGAGGTAAACTTTGCCGGATCGAATCTGGACGACGAATGATTGGCTCACGTGCGTGGATGGTCCGCGCGCGGTCAAAAAGGGAAGTGAGTCGCTCGATATGGCGAAGAAATCGAGCCTTGCAGGTTATGTCACCGAGCAACTGGCCTTTCTCGGCCCGATCTCGAATCGCTCTATTTTTGGCGCCGTGGGCATCTTCATCGACGACCGCCTGCTCGGCATCGTAACCAACGACAGCCTGTTCCTGCACACCGGTGCGGTGAATCGCGCCGACTATCTTGCCCGCGGCGCGCAGCAGTTCAAGCCCTATCCCAACGCCTTCGACCTCACCACGGACCATCACCGTGTGCCACAGGACGTCATCGACGACCCGGCGCAGCTCAAGCAGTGGGGCGAACGCGCGCTGCTCGCGGCGGTGGAAGCGGCCAAGGCCAAGCAGCTCGCCGGCATCGAGCGTTCGCGACATGCCAAGCAGGCGAAGCGCAAGCAACCCAACAAGGACAAGAAGTAGTCCTGCAGCTGTGGTCAGCGTCGCGTGAGCGCGAGCAGCGCAGCAACTGAACGCACCGGCTCCGAACACGTCATGCCGTGGCAGATGTAGGCGGCGGTCGTGTCCAGCACATTCTTTTGCGCCAGCGCAGGCGGCAGGTCGCGTGCGTCGGCGGGAATCGCGAATACGCAGCGCCGCGGCGCGTAAATGCCGGCGAGATCCGCGCGCCATTGCCGCACTTCCGCCGCCGCGCCGCGAATCACCACGATTTCCGGCGGGTCCAGATGCTCGTCGAGCGCGACAAGCAATGCGCCATGAGCATGCGGATAGCGCTGGAGCACGGGCCAAGCGGCCCGCAGCGTGCGTTCCGCCGCAGCCAGGTAACGCGGTTCTCCCAGCAGGAATCCAAGCCGGCCGAGCGCTTGCGCGGCGATCGCATTGCCGGCCGGCACGGCTTCATCGGCAAAGGATTTGGAGCGATGGATCAGCGCTTCATGATCGTCGCCGGTGAAGAAAAATCCGCCGCGCTCGTCCTCGAAGTGTTGCAACAGTACTTCCGCCAGCTCGATGGCGAATTGCAGGTCGCTGCTGCGCCACCGTGTCTGGAGCAGTTCCAGCAGGCCATCCAGCAAGAACGCATAGTCGTCGAGATAGGCGGCGAAGCGCGCTTGGCCGTCCTTATGGACTGCCAGCAGCCGGCCGTCGCGCCATAGTTCCGTTCGAATGAAGTCGACCGCGAGCTGCGCGGCGTCGGCGCAATCGTCGCGCCGCAGGGCGCGCGCCGCGACGCATAAGGCGGCGACCGTCAGACCATTCCACGAGGTCAGTATCTTCTGGTCGAGCCCAGGCCAGACGCGTGCGCTGCGCACCTTCAGCAGGTGACTGCGCGCCCGCTCGATACGCAGTTCGATTTCCGGCGCGGCTATGGCCAGCTCGGCGGCGATGGCGTCGATGGACCGGCTCGCGTGCAGGTGCCAGGCGCCTTCGAAGTTCGGCGGACCATCCAATCCGAAGCGGCGCGCGAACGGCTGGAATTCCTCCTCTGGCAGCAGGGCGCGGACCTCGTCGGCGTTCCACGCATAGAACTTGCCTTCATGGCCTTCGGAGTCGGCATCCAGGGTGGACCAGAACGCTCCCGCGGGCGCGCGCAGATCCCGCACGATCCAGCTCGCGGTCTCTTCGGCGATGCGCCGGAACAGTGGTTCACCCGTCGCGACCGCGGCCTGGGCGTAGACGCTCAGCAACTGCGCATTGTCGTACAGCATCTTCTCGAAGTGCGGAATCATCCAGAAGCGGTCCACCGAGTAGCGTGCGAAGCCGCCGCCGAGTTGATCGTACAGGCCGCCTTCACCCATGCGCGCCAGCGTCAACGTCGCCATGTACAGCGCGTGCAGGTCGGGCGATTCGTCGGCGGCGGTGGCGCGCCACGCGCGCAGCAGCAGCGCGATGTTGGTGGGATGCGGAAATTTTGGTGGTCCGCCGAAGCCGCCGTACTCGTCATCGAAGTCGCTTGCCAGCATGGTGCGCGCCGCCGCGATGGGCTCGGCAGTCAACGGCACGTCGGCGGCGGCCGCTGCGGGCAGCATCTGTTCGAATGCCTCCTGCAGCGCAGCGCCCTGCTTGCTCAGATCGTCGCCACGAGTGCGATAGAACTCGGCAACACGCCGCAGCAGATCCGCAAACGCCGGCATGCCCTGGCGCGCCTCCTTGGGAAAATAGGTGCCGCCGAAGAACGGGCGCTGGTCGTGCGGCGACAGGAACATGGTCAGCGGCCAGCCGCCGCTGCGCTGAATCAGCAATTGATGTGCGAGCTGGTAGATCTTGTCGAGATCGGGCCGCTCCTCGCGGTCCACCTTGACGTTGACGAACAGCTCGTTCATCACGGCCGCGGTGGCCGCATCCTCGAAGGACTCGTGCGCCATGACGTGACACCAATGGCACGCCGAGTAGCCGATCGACAGCAGGATGGGCTTGTCTGCGCGCCGCGCCAGTTCCAGTGCCGCCGCGTCCCAGGGCTGCCAGTCGACCGGGTTGTGCGCATGTTGCAGCAGGTAAGGGCTGGTCTCGGCGCCCAATCGATTGCGTGGGCGATTGTGCGGATTGGGCTGCGTGACGTCCGAAGACTGCATGGGAGGCGCCGTGGTCAGTTAGAATTCGCGCACTATAACGATGAACACGCCAACCACCCCCATCCCGACGCCGTCCCCCCTTGCCGAGCTGCGCCTGAAGCGCGGCGAGGATCGCCGCCTCAACGCCGGCCACTTGTGGGTGTTTTCCAATGAAGTGGACACGGACCGCACGCCGCTGACCGCGTTCGACGCGGGCGAACTGTGTCGCGTGGTCGGCGACCGCGACAAGTTCCTCGGCTATGCCTACGTCAATCCACATTCGCTGATCAGCGCGCGCATTCTCGGCCGCGATCCCGACCATCCGCCGAGCAAGTCGCTGCTGGTGCATCGCCTGCAGGTGGCGTTGTCGTTGCGCAATGCGCTTTACGATCGGCCGTTTTACCGCCTTGTGTACGGCGAATCGGACCAGCTGCCGGGGCTGGTGCTGGACCGCTTCGGCGACGTAGTCGTCGGGCAGATCGCAACCGCGGGCATGGAAGCCATGAAAGCCGACATCGAGACCGCGTTGAAGAAAGTCATCGCCCCGACCGCACTGCTGTGGAAGAACGACAGCGGCGCGCGCGATCTGGAAGGTCTGCCGCACTATGTCGAAACGGCGTTTGGTGAAGCTCCCGACACGGTCGCGGTGGAAGAGGGCGGCATCACGTTCCAGGCGCCGATCCGCACGGGGCAGAAGACGGGCTGGTTCTTCGACCAGGCCGCCAATCGCATCGCGCTGCGTAAATACGTGGGCGGCGCGCGCGTGCTGGACGTGTTCAGTTATCTCGGCGCATGGGGCCTGGGCGCATTGCGTGCCGGCGCGAGCGAAGTGACGTGCATAGATTCGTCCGCCGCGGCGCTCGAAACTCTGCAGGCGACTGCCGCCGCGAACGGTCTCAAGCCGTCGGTGATTCGCGGCGACGCCTTCGACGCCATGGAAGCACTGCACGCGGAGAAGCGCCGCTTCGACGTGGTCGTCATCGATCCGCCCGCCTTCATCAAGCGCAAAAAGGAAACACCCAAGGGCGAGGCGGCTTACCGGCGCCTGAATCAGCTCGCCATGCAGTTGCTGGATCGCGACGGCATCCTGGTTTCCTGCTCTTGCTCGTATCATCTGGAGCCGGGCAGCCTGGTGACGGCGATCCAGCGCGCGGCGCGCCATGTCAGCCGCTTCGTGCAGATCGTCGAAGTCGGCGGGCAGGCGCCCGATCATCCGATTCATCCGGCCATCCCCGAGACGCGCTACCTGAAGGCGTTCTTCTGTCGCGCCGTGCATGAGTGATGGTTGAGAACCGTGGGCGGGAATAGTTCGCAACAGTCCGAGCCAACATGATCCAGTATCCGGCGATCGATCCCATCATCGTCTCCCTGGGCCCCGCTGCGCTGCGCTGGTACGGGTTGACCTACGTCATCGCGTTCGGTGTCGCCTGGTGGCTGGGCCGTCGCCGCGCCGCCTTGCCCGGCTCCACGTGGAAGCCCGAAGACGTCGACGACATGATTTTCTACGGTGCGCTCGGCGCCATTCTCGGCGGGCGGCTGGGCTGGGTGCTGTTCTACGGCTTCGAAGGGCTCGCCGAAGACTGGCGCATGGTTTATCGCATCTGGCAGGGCGGGATGTCGTTCCACGGCGGTCTCGCCGGCGTGATGATCGCCGAAGCCATGTTCGCGCGGCGGCAGAAGCGCAGGATTGCAGATGTGTTCGATTTCGTCGTCGCGCTGCCGGGCATAGGGATACTTGCGGTGCGCATCGCGAACTTCATCAACGGCGAGCTGTGGGGCAAACCCACCGACGTGCCGTGGGGCTTCATCGTCGATCCCAGCAAGCTGCATCCGACCCAGATTCTCGAAGCCAACCGGCTGTGCGAGCGTTTCAATATCGATCCATGCCTGCTGCACGTGCATGCATCGCAGCTCTACGAAGGCCTGCTCGAAGGTCTGGTGGTGTTCGTCATCGTCTGGGTATTCACGCTGAAACCGCGGCCGCAGCTTGCGCCGTCGGGGCTGTTTCTGCTCTGCTACGGCCTGTTCCGGTTCGCCATCGAATTCGTGCGCGTGCCGGATGAAAACCGCGGCTACCTGTTGTTCGACTGGGTCACGATGGGCCAGATACTGTCCACGCCCATGATTCTCGGCGGCCTGATCCTGATGATCTACGCGTATCGCAGGAACCGGCCGAGCGGGAATGTCGATGCCAGTATCGCAGCCGCTGCGGCCTGACGTTTATTCGCCTTGACGTTTAACCGCCCTGACGCCCAATCGACCTCTCGATGCAGCAATATCTTCAACTGTTGAAGCAGGTGCGCGACCAAGGCACGCGCAAGGACGACCGCACCGGCACCGGCACGCTGTCGGTGTTCGGCCATCAGATGCGCTTCGACCTTGCGCAGGGCTTTCCGCTCACGACCACGAAGAAGCTGCACCTGCGCTCCATCGTGTACGAATTGCTGTGGTTCCTGAAGGGCGACACCAACGCGCGCTACCTGCGCGACCACGGCGTCTCGATCTGGGACGAGTGGGCCGACGAGAACGGCGAGCTCGGCCCCATCTATGGCCGGCAATGGCGCTCCTGGCCCACGCCTGACGGCAAATCCATCGACCAGATCAGTCGCACCGTCGACCTGATCCGCCGCAACCCCGACTCGCGCCGCATCATCGTGAACGCCTGGAACGTAAGCGAACTTGAGCAGATGTCGCTGACGCCTTGCCACGCGCTGTTCCAGTTATGGGTCGCGCCGGGTGTGGCCGGCAAACCCGGCCGGCTGTCGTGCCAGTTGTACCAGCGCAGCGCCGACCTGTTCCTCGGCGTGCCGTTCAACATCGCTTCCTATGCGCTGCTGACCCACATGTTTGCGCAGCAATGCGATCTGGATGTGGGCGAATTCATCTGGACCGGCGGCGATTGCCATCTGTACATGAATCACCTGGCGCAGGCGGATGAGCAGCTGGCACGCCAGCCGCATGCGCTGCCGCGGCTGGTCATCAAGCGCAAGCCGCCGTCGATATTCGAATACGAGTACGAGGACTTCGAGATCCTCGACTATCGCGCCCATCCCTCGATCAAGGCGCCGATCGCCGTTTGACGCGGTGCGCCGCAGCATTCTTTTGCTTTCCCTCCAGCTGGTTCCAAGTACATGCCCACTACGAAGCGTCGCAAGAAGAGTTCCCGCAAGCCGGTCGAGACACAGCGCAAGACCACTCGAGCGCAGCCGCGCGCGAAGTCGGCCGCGCCCGCCAGAAAGAAGTCCGGCAAGACGACAAGAAAGACGACAAGAAAGACGGATAGAGTGACGAATCCGCTGGCTGCCTCGCCGCTGGTCGAAGCGCGCAATTCGGCCATTCACGGCAAGGGCGTGTATGCGCTGCTGCCGATCAGGAAAGGTACCCGGCTGCTGGAATATCTGGGCGACCGCATCTCGCACGCCGAAGCGGATCGCCGCTACGAAAAAAAGCACGAGGACGACGGCCACACGTTCCTGTTCATCGCCAGCAACCGCACCGTCATCGACGCGGGCGTCGGCGGCAACGATGCGCGCTTCATCAATCATCATTGCAATCCCAATTGCGAGACGGTGATCGAAGGCAGCCGAGTTTTCATCGACGCGACGCGCAACATCAAACCGGGCGAGGAACTCGGCTATGACTACCAGCTCACCTGGGACAGCACCGACGAGCCCGAGGAACTGGCGCTGTATGCCTGCCGCTGCGGCGCGAAGGACTGTCGCGGCACCATGCTGGACCGCGAGCCGCTCGACAAGGTGAAGGCGGCGAAGCAGGCGAGCAAAAAGAAGTGAGGCACGCAGCGTGAGACTGGCGATCGTCGTGGCGGCGGCCGAGAATGGCGTGATCGGCAACGCCAATCAGCTTCCCTGGCATCTGCCCGACGATCTGCGGCGCTTCAAGGAACTCACCTTGGGCAAGCCGATGGTGATGGGCCGCAAGACCTACGATTCCATCGGCCGGCCGCTGCCCGGCCGCACCAGCATCGTCATCACGCGCCAGCAGAACTTGCGAATCGAAGGCTGCGTGGTCGTCAACTCGCTGGATGCAGCGCTGCAAGCGGCGGGCGAGGTGCCAGAGGTCGCGGTGATCGGCGGCGAGGAACTGTTCCGTCACGCACTGCCGCGAGCCGATGTGATCCACCTGACGCGCGTGCATGCCGATGTGCCAGGCGACACATTTCTGCCGCCCCTCGATGCGCGGCAATGGCACGGCGAAACCGTCAGCACGCATCCGGCCGACGCGCGGCATCCATACGCTTTCAGCTTCATAGAGATGACCAGAGCAGGGGACGCGAGATGAAATACGATTGCCTGAAATGTCCCGGCTACTGCTGCAGCCATTCGCGCATCGCCGTGAGCGAGTACGACATCGAACGCCTGGCCAGGCATTTCGGCCTGTCCAAGGCCGCGGCGAAACAGAAGTTCACCTATCACTACCAGACCAAGGAAGCCGACGAGCAGATCCTGCGGCACCAGAAAGATCACATCTATAAGACGGTCTGCCGTTTCTTCGACACCACCGAGCGGCGCTGCACCGTGTACGAAGCGCGGCCGAACGTGTGCCGCAAGTATCCGTACGGCAATTCCTGCGGCTACTACTCGTTCCTGAAATTCGAGCGCACGCACCAGGACGACGAGGAATTCATTCCGTCGGCCTGATGACACCTGTTGAACCCGCATGCGCCTGAACAAGTTCATCAGCGAAACCGGTATCTGCTCACGCCGCCAGGCCGACGCCTGGGTCGAGGCCGGACGCGTGACGCTCAACGGCGCGGTCGCCACGCTAGGCACGCAGGTGGGCGCGGGTGACGTCGTATGCGTCGACGGCAAACCGGTGGGGGCGGCGAAGAAGAATGTCTACATCGCGTTCAACAAGCCCGTCGGCATCACGTGCACGACGGAGCTGCACGTCGCCGGCAACATCGTCGAATTCATCAAGCACCGCGAACGCATCTTTCCCATCGGCCGGCTCGACAAGGAGTCCGAGGGGCTGATCCTGCTCACCAACAACGGCGACATCGTCAACGAAATCCTGCGCGCCGAGAACGAGCATGAGAAGGAATACATGGTCACGGTGGATCGCCACGTCACCGACCTGTTCTTGAACGGCATGGCCAGCGGTGTGCGCATGCTCGGCACGGTCACCAAACCCTGCAAGGTGTATCGCGCCGGCGGCTACACCTTCCGCATCGTCCTGACGCAGGGACTGAACCGGCAGATCCGCCGCATGTGCTCATTTTTCGGGTATCAGGTGCTGCGCCTGCAGCGCATCCGCATCATGAACCTGACGCTGGACGGTCTGAAAACCGGCGAATGGCGCGACCTGACGCCGGCGGAAGTGCAGGGCCTGGCAGGCGAGGGATAGTCCGGAAGCGCTATCCGCGCAGGTGCATTCCTCCAGTACTATGCCCCATTGTGCGCTAGACGCTGGCTTCCCCAAGGCAGTAGGCTTGCGGCCGTTGCCCTCGCCCAATCACCCGTGGACGCCCCCTTCTTGGACGCCGACTACGATCTCCAAACCAGAGTCACCGGGCTGGAGGCCCACAAGGTAACGCACGAAGTCGCGGACTGTCTGGTCGTGCTGCACGCGCCATCGCAGGCCGACCTGGGACGGCGTTACGTGCTCGATCGCGCGGTTACCAGCATCGGTCGCGGCCGCGACAACGACATCGTCCTGCTCAGCGACTGCGTGTCGCGGCGGCATGCGCGGCTGGAGCATCGTCCCGGCGGATTGTTCGTCGTGGACCTGGCGTCCACCAACGGCACCTACATCAACGACGCTACCAAGCTCACCGCCGAGAACCGCCTGAACCGCGGCGACCAGCTCAAGGTCGGCGACACTATTTTCAAATTCCTGTCCGGCTCGGACGTCGAGGCGCAGTACCACGACATCATTTTCCGCATGACCATCACCGATGGCCTGACCAACCTGGCCAACCGCAAGCAGCTGGATGCTCTGCTCAACGACGAAATTCCGCGCGCCCGACGCCACGGCCGCGACCTGGCGCTGCTGATGCTCGACATCGACCATTTCAAGAACATCAACGACAGCCACGGCCATCTCACCGGCGACTCGGTGCTGCGCAGCCTCGCGGCGATTCTGCAGAAGCGGCTGCGGCCCAACGACAAGCTGGGCCGTTACGGCGGCGAGGAGTTCTGCGCCATCCTGCCGGAGACGAACTTGCAGAGCGCGACGAAGATCGCGGAGGAATTGCGCGCACTGATCGCGGCGCATACGTTCGTGGCGGAGGAAAGCGAATTGCGCGTCACGATCTCCATCGGCGCCGCGGCGCTGGCGGACGGCATGCAACCCGACGATCTCTACAAGCGCTCGGATGAACTGCTCTACCAGGCAAAACGGTCGGGACGCAACAAAGTGTGCTCGTGAGCGCGATCAGCCCTCCCGGCTAGCGATTTCAGCCCTCCCGGCTGAGGCAGCAGTAGATGCACGCGGTGACGGTGAGCACGCAGACGCCGCAGGCGAACAACATTCCCGAGCCCGCGGCCAACAGGGTGAAGAAATCCGGTGCACCGGTACCGTGCGTCGCGAATGAACCCAGTGCCATGGTCAGTGCCAGCGCCACGCTGCTGCTCAACATCCATTTCATCAGGTAGCCGGGCAGGTATACGCGCATGCTGCGGTTGTGGCGGTAAGCGGCGGCGCGCGCGACGCGGTCGCCGGTGCTGGCGTCGCGAAACAGCCAGAACGGCCACAGGTAGCGAAACAGCACCAGCGAGAACGGCAGATCGTCGTAGTACGAAGCCGGTGCCAGTGCACTGGATGCGCGTTGCGTCATCGTCGTCACCGAGCAAAGAGATTACCTGGCGTGAGCTCCAATAGATGCCTGGCAGCTCACGATGGTTCCCACACTGCGCCTCGGCGTGGTCGATAGCTATACGCAGCTGCTCGTGCGCGCGCTGCCGCGCTACAACTGCAGCGTGCCGCGCCCCAATTCGATCACATCGCCGCTCACCAGGATGCGCCGTTGCGAGTCCACGTTCAGGAATAGCGTCGATGGCCGGCCGACGAACTCACCCTGTGATATTTCATACGAAACCGGCAGCGGCTGGTCCGTCGCGATCATCCAGCCGCCGAGATTCGCGGTCGCCGAGCCCGTTGCGGGATCTTCCAGAAACGCGGCGCCGCTCGGGAAAAAGAAGCGCGACAACAACCGGTTCGGGCCGGCCGCAGCGAACACGTAGGCCATGCATTGGCCGTCTTCGCTGCGCACTGCGGTCAGCAAGTCGCCGTTGAGTTTGACGCGCCGCACGGCACTCTCGGATGCGAGCGGGATGATCAATTGCTCCTTGCCCGCTTTGACCCAGAGCGCGCGGCCGGCGAGATCGTGCGCCGCCAGGCCGAGCATGGCGGCAAGTGTTGCCTTCGGCACATCCACGTTGCGCCAGGTCGGTGCATTGGCTTGCAGTGTCCAGCGGTTTGCTTGCGCGCTGACCGGAATCACGCCGGCCTGCGTTTCGAGTGTGAAGGCATCGCCGCCTTTGCCCAATGCACGGCACACGAATGCCGTGCCGAGTGTCGGATGGCCGGCGAAGGGCATCTCGTAATCCGGCGTGAAGATACGCACGCGCGCCGTTGCGACGTTCGAGGGCAGGATGAAAGTCGTTTCGGAAAGATTGAACTGGCGCGCCAGCGCCTGCATGACTTCCGTATCCAGCGACTCGCCATTCTCGAACACGCACAGCGGATTGCCCGTCAGCGTGCGGTTGTTCTGCGTGAATACATTGAGAATGCGAAAAGCGAGGGTGGTCCCCCGCGCAGAGCTGGCGGTGACTGGCATGACTGCGATCCTGATCTTTGCTACGCGCAATTGCGTCCGCCACTGTTGTACTGGAGGGCGCCGTCATCGCAAATGCACGGCGATGTGCCGCCAAGGCCCGCACAGCTTGCCGCGCCCGGATCAGTCGCCGGTCGCCAGCCGATCAGATGGGTGCGAGGCGCTGCTCGATCAGCTGGGCCGCCTGATCGTAGTCGACGTCCTGCAGCGCGCTGACGTCGCGCGTCAGCAGGTGAAGGATTTCCTCCTGGATGCGGCCGCGCTCGAATGCGATCGCATAGGGAATCTCGTCGTGGAACGTCACCATCGAATAGCGCGGCACGAAGTGCCGCGGAAAACGCCGCTCCAGCTCCAGCGACAGCAGCTTGAGCAGCTGGAATTTCGGCTCGCGCACCGTGTCGCGCATCTCGACGTAGTTCTCGATGGTCATCGCGGCGATGGCATGTGTGTTGGGACGCCGCAAACGCTCGAAGGCGGCGAACGCCGCAGCCCAATCGGGTTGCGATTGCAGCAGCGCATCCAGCTCGGGACAGTCCTCCAACGCACAGTTCATACCCTGCCCGTGAAACGGGGTGATGGCGTGTGCGGCATCGCCGATGAGCAACAACTGGTCGCCTACGGACCATTGCTCGCAGCGCACCGTGCCCATGAGTCCCGTCGGATGGCTGAAGAAGTCCATCGCCAGGTGCGGCATCAGCGCCTGCACGTCCGGGAAATAGCGCGCAAAGAATCGCTCGACGGCAGCGGCGTCGTGCAGCGTGTCGAAGCTCTCCGGGCCTTCCAGCGGCAGGAACAGCGTCACGGTGAAACTGCCGTCGAGATTCGGCAGCGCGATCAGCATGAAGCCGCCGCGCGGCCAGATGTGCAGCGCGTTCTTTTCGATCTGATGCCGGCCGTGCAGCGCCGGCAAAGTGATTTCCTTGTAGCCGTGCTTGAGCAGGTTCTCGCTGCAATCCGCGCCGCTCGCGTGGACCATGGATCGGCGCAGCGGCGAGCCCGCGCCGTCGGCCGCGATCAACCGTCGCATGCGCAGCTTCCAGTGGCCGTCGTGCGCGCCGACCCGTGAATCGTCGCCGCGCATTTCGATGTGGCCCTGCTTGAAATTCGCGCTCATCGCGCTCTGGCCGAAGTGAATGGCCACCCCCGCGGCCTCGGCGGCATTGAGCAGGATGCTGTTCAGGCCCGGCCGGGAAATCGAATGGATGACTTCGTCTTCGCGCTGCCCGTACGGCACGTAGGTCAGCGTGCCGTCCGTCGCGTGCAGCATGCGGCCCGGCATGGGAATGAGCAGGCGTCGCACGTCGTCCATCACGCCGGCCAGCTTCAAAGCGCGTATGCCGCGCGCCGCGAGTGCCAGGTTGATCGAGCGGCCGGCAGGTATTTCGACGCGGCGCATGTCGGCCAGTCGTTCGTACAAGTCGACGGTGTGCCCGCGCCGCGCAAGCAGGATGGCCATCAACGTGCCGGCGAGTCCTGCGCCAACGATGGGAATGCTGTCGCCGCTCATGCCGCGTGTAGCTCCTTGGTCAGCCGGTCGACGAAGTCCCACGCGTCGACGAACGTGTTGTAAAGCGGTACTGGCGCGACCCGGACGACGTCGGGCTCGCGCCAGTCGCACAGATAGCCTGCACGGGCCAGGTTCGAATGCACGACGCGCGCGCCGGCAGGCGAGCGTTGCAACCGGATCGACAGCTGGCAGCCCCTGGCAGCCGGATCGGGTGGCGTGAGTATCGTCACGTCGGCGGCCAATCGTGCCATGAGCAGTGTTTCCAGATAGCCCGTGAGCTGCAGTGATTTGCTGCGCAGCGCCGCCATGCCAGCGCGGTCGAACAGTGGTAGCGAAGCGAGCAGCGGCGCGGCGGCGAACACCGATGGATTGGATATCTGCCAGCCTTCGGCGCCGGGCAGCGGCGCGAACTGTTCGGGCATGTCGAAGCGGGTGGCTTTGTCGTGACCCCACCATCCCGCGAGGCGCGGCAGGTCGAAAGCGCGTGCATGGCGTTCGTGTACGAAGCAGCCGCCGATGCCGCCCGGGCCGCCGTTCAGATATTTATAGCCGCACCACACTGCGAAGTCCGCATTCCAGTCATGCAGCTGCAGCGGCACGTTGCCCATTGCGTGCGCGAGATCGAATCCGACCGTGCAGCCGTGGCGCTGTGCCGCTGCCGTGATGGCTGCCATATCCAGGCATTGGCCCGTCAGGTACTGCACTCCCGGCAGCATCACGGTCGCGAGCCGCGGGCCTTCGCGATCGATGAACGCGCTGATGTCGTCGCTGCGCAGGTTGACTTCACCGGCACGCGGCGCGACTTCCAACAGCGACTCGCGCGGGTCGAAGCCGCGCTGCCGGATGTGCGTTGCCACGGCATACCGATCTGACGGGAAGGCGCTTTGTTCGATCAGGATCTTGTGACGCTGCGGCGTGGGCCGATAGAAGCTGGCGAGCATCAGGTGCAGGTTGACGGTCAGCGAATTCATCGCGACGACTTCGAGCGGCTGCGCGCCGGCAAGCCGCGCGAGGCTGCCGCTCAATTGCTCGTGATAGGACAGCCACGGCCGTTGCGAGTCGAAGTGTCCTTCGACGCCTTGCCGTGCCCACACGTCAAGTTCCTCCTGGAGGATTCGCGCGGTGTGCTTTGGCTGCAAGCCGAGCGAATGACCGCATAGATAGACTGCTGGCGAACCGTCGGCGCGCGTTGGCATGTGAAATTCAGAGCGCAGCGGGGCGAGTTCGTCGGCTGCATCGCGGTCGAGTGCGGTTTGCCGGTCGATGCGGTTGCCGGCGGCTTCATTCATGCGTCGCCGCCTCTGTCACTTCGCACAACGGAAAAATGACAGGCCGGCTGGGCGCGGCGTCGGCGGCGAACGGAGCGACCTGCAGGTTCAGCAGATACAAGCCGTCGCGAACCGCGTCGTCCATGTATGCGAACTCGGTAATAGTGCTGTGCCCGTGCGTCGCTGCCGCAACGGCGGTGCTGTCGGGCGGCAGGCCCCAGAAAATCCGATGCGCGGTCAATCGGCCTGCATCATTGTCGCGGTCGATGGAGGGCAGGTCCACGACCAGATGGCGAATGCCTTGAGCGACGATCCATTGCATTGCCGGCGCGCTGAAGTATGGGGCTGTCGGTCCGGTGCCATAGTTGCGGGAAAGTTTGCCGCGATCGTTCGGCAGCGAGCGCACGATGAGCGCCGTGCAGCCTGCCAGCGAGTGTCGACCGACACCGCACTGCAATGCTTCTTGGGTAATCAATCGATCGCCCCGCTGCGGCGGCGGCGTCGAGGTTTCCTGCGTGTGCTCCATTGCTTGCGGCGTCACGCTGATCAGCAGTGCTGGCATGAAATGTTCGGTGGCGATGTCGCGGATACTGACGCGCTCGCGCGTCACATGGCCGACGCACTCCGTGTGCGTGCCGTTGCAATGGGGCGTCAGCGTGTAACTTGAGCAATTGCAGCTGCCGCCGCTGCTTACGTCGCCGACGAACGAGCCGGCCTCCAGAGTTCTGCTTACAGCGCGCGGGGCCCCGAAGAAACTCGGCTGTGCCGCGGCGAAGTCCATCTCTATGGACAGATCGACGGCATCCGTACGTTCCACGCTCCAGCGTTTCTCGCCGATTTCAACTATGAATCGCGCCAGTGCGGTGCCCACAATCCCGTCCCGGTTTTTCACCGCTTCGCGGCGACCGTGCCACACGCCTGACAGGTGCGCTTCGCCACCGAGCCGTGAAAGTGGTCGAAAATCGGCGGCAATTGTTTCTCGATGTCGCTTATGTGCAGATATTCGGCGTACAGCGGGTACTGGCAGTGCTCGCAGTACCACAGGAATCCATCTTCTTCTTCAGGCCGGCGCTTGCGCTCGATGACGAGCCCGACGGTGCCGGCAAAGCGTTGCGGAGAATGCGGCACGCGCGCGGGCAGCAAAAGGATTTCGCCTTCGCGGATAGGAATGTCCACGCGCGCGCCGTCCTGCATGGTCCGCAGCAGCATGTCGCCTTCGAGCTGGTAGAAGAATTCCTCGCCCGGATCGTCGTGGTAGTCGGCGCGGGAGTTCGGCCCGCCGACGACCATGATGATGAAGTCGGATTGCGTGAACACCTGCCGGTTGCAGACCGGCGGCTTGAGGAATTCACGATGCTCGTCGATCCAGGCGCGGAAGTTGAAGGCTTTGAGTGCGTTCATCTAAGGGTCTCCACTTCAGTGCGTCAGTATAGCCGCGCTGCACGGCATGCATACGGATCGCAGGCAAACTTAGGATCAGCCAGGAGGGTCGGATCATGGTGGGATCACAGTGGCGGAACAGGACCGGCGGCAGTGTTGTCACGTGGGTTCGGCGGCTGGGCCTCGGCCTCGCGATTCTGCTATCGCAGTCGTCAATAGCGGCGGGAGGCACGGCGGATGCGGACGCGGCCGCGACTGAACCGATGTTCGTAGAAGCCGTCTGGAAGCCGCAGCAGATCGATTTATACTTTCACAGCTCCACGATTTTCTATCCCTGCGACAGCCTGAACGACAAGGTGCGGCGGCTGTTGCTGCAACTGGGCGTCAGCGGCAATGTCTCAGTGCGATCGACCGGCTGCCAGATGAGCAACCAGTTCCCACGCTCGCCGCTCGTCCGCATCCGGCTGTCCTCACCGGTGGAAGCTACGCCGCAAGTGCTGGCGGAGCTGGCGAAAACGCGCAGCACCCGGGAGCTGATCGCCCGGGTGCGTGGTGGCCAGGCGGTGAGCAGCGGCATCGATGCGCAATTCCCGGCGCAATGGAAGCGTGTGTCGCTGGCGCGCGGCGCCAGCTTCCGCCTCGACTCGGGCGACTGCGAGCTGGTCGATGCTTTCAAGCGCCAGGTGATGCCGCAGCTCGCGATACGAATTGTGCAGGACGCCATGCGCTGCTCGCTGCAACCCTACGCAGGGCAGGTGCGGTTGGAGGTCGAAGCCCTGACGGCGGTGGAACCGGGTGTGCCCACCGCCGCAGCCTCGGCACCGGATGTGAAGAGAACCGATGTAAAGGCAATGCTCGCCGGTCCAGGCGAAACCTGAGCACGGCTGTCACTCGGCGGTGATGGAAAGCCCCGACGAGCTGCAAGGAACGAGGACGGGCGCGGTCCGCTGATCCAGGCGCACCGCGCACAACTTGCTGCCCCAGACACAGCCGGTGTCGATGCTCAGCACGTTGTCGCCATCGTAGTAACCCAACGCCGACCAGTGGCCGAACACGATACGCTGCTGGCGCGATCTACGGCTGGCGACGCGGAACCACGGCAGCAGATCCTGCGGCGTCTGTTCCAGCGTGCCTTTGAACTTCAACTCGAGCTTGCCATCGTCGTGGCAGAAGCGCAGCCGCGTCAGGCAATTGGTGATGAAGCGCAGCCGCTCGAATCCTGCGAGATCGTCGGACCAGCGATTGGGCTTGTCGCCGTACATGTTCTGGAACAGTTCGATACAGCGTTCGTCGTCGCGCAACGCGGTCTCGACCTCGTGCGCGCAGGCCTGGGCTGCGGCCATATCCCATTGCGGCGCGAGACCGGCGTGAATCATCGTGTAGCCCAGCGCCGCGTCGTGATGCAGCAGCGGGCGGTGACGCAGCCAATGCAGCAGTTCGTCGCGGTCGGGCGCGGCGAGAATTTCCGCGAGCGTGTCCTGCGATTTGGTCTTCTCGCCCGCCAGGGCGACCGCGAGCAGGTGCAGGTCGTGATTGCCCAGGACGGTGATGGCGCAGCGGCCCAGCGCCTTCACCCGGCGCAGCACGTCCAGCGAGCGCGGTCCGCGGTTCACCAGATCGCCGACCAGCCACAGCCGGTCGTGCGTCGGATCGAACTTGATACGCTCCAGCAACGCTGCGAATTCGTCGTAGCAGCCCTGAATGTCGCCGACGGCAAAGGTGCGCATGGCCGCAGAGCGATCTCGGGTCCGTCAGTGCAGCAGGGCTTGTTAGTGCAACAGCCCGGGCATCGCCAGCGTCACCGGGGCGATCGGGGCATCGAAGTTCGCACCGTCATCCGCCTGCATCTGATAGCTGCCCTGCATGGCGCCCACGGGCGTCTCCAGCACCGCGTTGCTGGAATAACGGAAACCTTGGCCGGGCAGCAGGTAGGGCTGTTCGCCGACCACGCCCTCGCCATGCACTTCCTTGACCTTGCCGTTGGCGTCGGTGAACACCCAGTGCCGGGTCATCAGGCGCGCTGGCACATCACCCTCGTTGCGGATGGTGATGGTGTACGAAAACAGGTAATGGCTTTCGTCCGGCTTCGACTGGTCGCCCACGTAGTTGGCGCTGACTTCGACGCTGATCTTGTGGCGTATGGGGTCGGTCATGGGTAGGAGGGGATGGGCGGAAACGACGCGGACGATTGTAGCAGCGAGCAGTTGCAGCGCTCGCCCTGAAAGTGAATGAGTTATGTAATGGTCTGTGTCCACCGCGGCCCGGTTTGGGGCGTCGGGGCAGATTCTGGCCGAAGATCTCGCCATGGAATGCCGGCCTGCCGGTCCGCTCTACTTCTGCAGCCGCACCGCGAGCACGTCGCAGGGAGCCGCATGCAGCACGGTGTCCTCGGTGAAGTTCAGCAGTATGGCCAGGCCATGCCGCTCGCGGCTGCCCAGCACGATCAAATTGGCGTTGAGCTTCTGCGCGAGGCGCACGATCTCGGTCTTGATGCTGCCGGTTTCGATGAGCTGCGGATTGTTCGGCAGCCCCAGCGTCACCGCCAGCTCGCGCAGCTTGACGCGTGCGCGATCCACCAACTCACCCTCGATCTGCACCGTCGGCAGGAGGGCTTCGCCCATAGGCTCCACCGGGACGTATTCGACGACGTGGAGCAGCGTGATCTCGGATTGGTAGCAGGCGGCGATCGCCTTGGCGCGTTCGCCGACGAGCTTGCTACCCTCGGATAGATCCACCACGAGCAGGATTTTTTTATAGTCGCCCATCGCCCCTCCTGTGATCAGACTCACTGTCGGCTGGCCGGCATGGTGAGTCATTCCGCCGGGGTTGTGCAATCCTCGCTGACTGCTTTAGGACTAATGCGCTCCAGAACCTCGGCCAGCGCAGCAAATCCCGCCGGCGCGATCACTTCGGCGCGTTGCGAAGGATCAATGCCAGCTGTGCGGATTTGTTCCTCGTTCAGCAACTGCTTGAGGGCGTTGCGCAAGGTCTTGCGCCGCTGCGCGAAGGCAGCTGCGACGACAGCGGAGAACCGCGCCGGCGCATGCATTGGAAACGGCGGACTCGAATGCGGCGTCAGCCGCACGAACGTGGACGTGACGCGCGGCGGCGGGCGGAACGCGGCCGGTCCTATGTCGAACAGCGGTTCGACGCGCAGCCACGGCGCCAGCATCACGCTGAGGCGGCCGTAGGCGTCGTCCCGTTCCCGCGCCGCCATCCGGTCGACCACTTCCTTTTGCAGCATGAAGTGCATGTCGAGGATGGACTCGCGCTGCGCGATGAGCTTGAAAAGCAGCGGCGTGGAAATATTGTAGGGCAGGTTGCCGACGATCCGCAGGCGCCGCGCACCGGTCGGGCTGCCAGGCGCAGCTTCGCGCAGCAGCGAGCTGAAATTGAAGTCGAGCACGTCCGCTTCATGAACGTGCAGCGCGGCGCAGTCGTGGCGGCCGGCAAGGTGGCTGATGGCGTCGCGGTCGATCTCCACCGCGTCCAGCCGGTCCAAGCGCCGCAACAGGGGCAGAGTGATGGCGCCCAGGCCGGGACCGATTTCCACCATGTTGTCGGTGCGCTGCGGATCGATCGCAGCGACGATGCGGCCGATCACATCCTGGTCGTGCAGGAAATGTTGGCCGAAGCGTTTGCGCGCGCGATGCATGCTGTTAGTTCAGAGTCGCAGAGTGAACAGGATCAGGCGGCCGCCGGCGCGTCGCCGGCGAGCTGGATCGCGAGATTCAGCGCTGCGACCAGGCTGCCCGCGTCGGCCTGGCCCGTGCCGGCGAGATTCAGCGCGGTGCCATGATCGACGGACGTACGCACGATGGGCAGTCCCAGCGTAACGTTCACCGCATTGCCGAATCCCACGTATTTCAGCACCGGCAGGCCCTGGTCGTGAAACATGGTGAGCACCGCGTCGGCATGCTCCAGCAGATGCGGTGTGAAGGCGGTGTCCGCCGGCGCGGGGCCGGTCAGTTGCATGCCTTCCGCTCGTAGCGCATCAAGGGCCGGTGCGATGAATTCGATTTCCTCGCGGCCCAGGTGGCCGGACTCGCCCGCGTGCGGATTCAGGCCGCACACCAGAATGCGCGGCGCGCGAATCTTGAAGCGGGTCCGCAGGTCGTGGTCGAGAATGCGCAGCACCTGCTCGACCAATTCGCGCGACAACGCGGCGCTCACCGCTGCCAGCGGCAAATGTGTCGTCGCGAGCGCCACGCGCAGTTTATCTGCGATCAACATCATCACCGGCAAAGCCGCGCCGGTGCGCTCGGCCAGGTATTCGGTGTGACCGGAGAAAGGGATGCCGGCGTCGTTGATGATGCTCTTCTGCACCGGCGCGGTGACCATCGCATCGAATTCGTGCCGCAGGCAGCCGTCGCTCGCGGTATCCAGCATGTCGAGTACATACCGCGCATTGGCGACGTCCAGCCGCCCGGCGCGCACCGGTGTTTTCGTGGAGTGGTGCAGCACTCGCAGTGTGCCGGGCCGATGCGGCAGTCGCCGCACGCCATCGTCCGCTGCTTCGAGTTTGACGTCTGAGCGCAGTTGCGCGGCGCGCTCCTGCAGCAAACCCAGGTCCGCTGCAATGACGAGATCGCATTGCCAGGCGCGCTGCGCCAAGGCGATGCACAGATCCGGTCCGATGCCCGCGGGTTCTCCCGATGTGAGGATGATGCGGGGAAGGGGCACTACATCCGGTACTCGACGAATGCTTCGTCGCGCAGGCGGCGCAGCCACAGTTCGGTTTCTTCTTCCGCCTTCGACTCGCGCAGCTGCGCGAACACTTGCTGGCGGATCTTGTCCTCGGTGGCATCGTGCACGCGGCGGCCCAATAGCTGCACCAGGTGCCAGCCGTACTCCGTCTTGAACGGCTGGGTGATTTCATTTTCCTGCAGCGTGTCGAGCTGCTGCTCGAACGTCGGCACGAACGAGCCCGGGCCGGCCCAGCCCAGGTCGCCGCCGTCGGCGGCAGACCCTGGATCCTGCGAAGTCACTGCGGCGATGGCAGCGAAATCCTCGTGCTGATCGACGATGCGTTTGCGGATGTCGGTGAGCTTCTGCTGAATCGTCTGGTCGTCTTCCAGGTCGCTGGTGCGCAGCAGGATGTGGCGTGCATGGACCTGCGAAACAACGGCCTGCTGCACGCCGCCGCGCAGTTCATTCAGGCGGAAGATGTGAAAGCCGCTGGGCGTGCGAATGGGCTGCGCGATCTCACCGGCCTTCATCTTGGCGACCTGGTCGGCCACGATGGACGGCAGCTGCGAGCCCTTGCGCCAGCCGAGCGAGCCGCCTTCGATGTTGGTGCTGCTGTCGGAATACGTCACGGCAAGCTGCGCGAAGTCGTCGCCGGCCTTGGCCTTCTCGAATACTTCCTTCGCACGCGCTTCACGCGCCTGCACCTGCTCGGGGCTCGCGGTCACCGGCACCGACACCAGGATGTGCGAGACGTTGTATTCGGAGTTCTGGTCGGGCGAGTTCTGCGCGCGCGCCATGGCCTGTTCTAGCTCGCGCGGCGAAATGTTGATGCGGCCGATCACATCACGCTGGCGCAGCATCTGCAGGGTCATCTGGCGGCGGATGTCGTCGCGATACGTGCGGTAGTCGACGCCCTGCTGCTCCAGTGTGCGCGGCAGGTCGGCGAAGCTGATGTTGTTGCTTTTGGCGACGTTGTCGAGCGTGCCGTTGAGCTGTTCATCGGAGATGTGGATGCCCAGCTTGTTGGCGCGCTGCATCTGCACTTCTTCGATGACCAGCCGCTCCAGGATCTGTTTGCGCAGCACGTTGCGGGGTGGCAGTTCGGTCTTTTGCTGGCGCAGCCGCTGCGTGACTTCCTGAGTCTGCTCGTCGAGCTGGCTGGCGAGCACGACACCGTCGTTGACCACTGCCGCGATGCGGTCGATCAACTCGCCGCTGGTGGATAGGTCGCGCGTCTGGCCAAAGGCGTTGCCGGCGCACGCAATGAGCACGAGAGGCAGATAGAAGCGTTTGAGTTTCATGGGTATTTTCAAGGCTGCGGCGGGCGGGGGGAGTATCCCTGAATCGAGCGTTCCAGGAAAGTATCTGCCGCCACTCCGACACTGGACAGACCGTTAAGTTCAAGCTGCAGCAGGTAGCTGGTGTCGATGTCGCCGGTGCGATTGCGCACGTAGCGGCGCGTCACCAGTCGCAGCCGCCAGCAGCAGGAGCGGTATTCGAGCCCGGCGAACTGGTCGAGGATGTTGTTGTCCTTGATCTGCTCCTGGTTGGTCGCGGGCAGCGAGGTCTGTTGCAGGGTTTCGTCTTCCAGCGAATAGACCATGCGCGCGTAAACGCTCCATTTATCGCCGATCGGCCACGCCACCGAACCATCGATCTGCTCGATGGTGTCGCGCCGGAAGCGGTAACCCACGTTCACCACACTGTCGTGGGCCGGCCGGTACTGGAAATGCATGTCGCCCTTTTCCGAGCGCGTGTCGCCCGGATCCCATTGCACGCCCATGCTGATATTCCAGTTGCGAAATGCCGTCACGTCCAGCTCGGCGACGAGGTCGGATGACTGGCTGTCCGGCAACGTTTCGCCTGCCAAAGTCACCTTGGGTGTATCGAAGTAATAAGCCTGGCCGATCGTGCCGGCAATGAACTGCTGGCCGGTGCGTCCATCGAACAATCGCGAGGTCAGTCCGATGCTCACCTGGTTCGCGTTGCTGAGACGGTCAGCGCCTACGTATTGATTCGTCCGGAACAGCTGCACCAGGTTGAGATCGGCAGGGGTGGTATCGAACAGCGGCAAGTCTTCCTGATTCCTTCGATACGGCACGTACAGGTACATGAACCGCGGTTCGACGGTTTGCAACCGCTGGCCTTTCGAGCCGGAAGTGCGTTCGAACACCATGCCGCCATCGAGACTCAGCACCGGCGCAGAGCGGTGCGGCGTGGAGTCGACGTCATCCGGTGTGCGGTTGAGGTTGTATGCCGTATAGCGCCAGCTTGCCGCGGGCTCGAGGTAAATGCCGGCGCCGCGCAGCGGCATGCGGATCTCAGGTGCGATGTCCACGCGCATGCCGGTGATGCCGTCGTCGCGGCGGAAATTCGCGAATTCGCCGTCCATCCCCAGCGTCAGCCCAAACGGCTGGTTCGGGAACTCCGCGCGCACCGCCAGTTGCGGCAGCACGGTGTAAGGACGGTCTGCGTCGGCGATCGTGTACGCATTCGCGATCGGATAATCGATGGTCTGGAAATTCTGCGCGCGCAGCGACGCGAACCAGTGATCGGTGAGGTAGCTCAGGTTCGCGAGCCGGTTCAGGTACAGGATGCTGGTGCCTTCGGGGCCGAGTCCGAAATCCTCGAACCACTGACTGTCGCTGACGTTGCTGGCGTCGACGTTGAGGCGCAGATGCCGACTGAAATCCGACTGGTCCGCGAACGTCACCAGGCTGCGCGAAGTGCCGTACAGCTTGTCGTCGGGCAGGTATTCGCCGTTGAAGGTGCCGTGCCCGAACGCGTTCATGTAGCGAAATTCGGTGTCGATCTTGCCGCCGCGCTTGGAGAACCAGGTAGGGCTGAAGGTCGCGTCGTAGTTGGGTGCGATGTTCCAGTACCACGGCACGGTGAGCGCCCGGCCGCTGCGCGACGAGCCGCCGAAATCCGGAAACAGAAAACCGCTCTTGCGCTCGTTGCCGACGGGGAACGAAATGAACGGCGTATACAGAATGGGCACGCCCATGAAATCCATGCGCACGTTGCGGCCCGTGCCGATGCCAGCTTCCTGGCTGATGTCGATGTCCGACGCCTTCAGTACCCAGTCTTCGTTGCCGGGCGGGCAGGTGGTGTAACGCACATCGTCCAGGCTGAGCTGGCCTTGCGGTGTCACGCTGATGCGGCCGGCTTTGCCGCGGCCCGATTGCGCCTGGCCGTTGCCGCGTTCCTGCAGCGATTTATCGCGCAACTCGAACTGCGCATCGTTGAATTTCGCGCCGCCGTCCGGATCGAATTGCGCGCCGGTGCCCTGCACCTTCACGTTCGGATCGGAGAACTCGACCGCGTTGTCGGTGCTGAATACTTGGAGGCCAGGTGAGTAGGTGGCGTCGCGGGTCTTGAGCTGCCGTTCGCCCTGCGTGATGGTCACGGCGCCGTTGAGATGCCAGTCGCCCTCGCGCGTCGCATCCAGGTTGTCGACCTGCAAATCGATGTCGGAGTCGAGCGGCGTTGCGGCCGCCGTCGCGGCCACTTTGGGCGATTGCTGCCAGTTCGTCGCCGCAAAATCCGCGTCGGGACAGTCGGCGGCGCGGGCGCCTGTCGCGGCACAAATCGACAGGAGTGCCGATAAAGCCGCCACGAGATGCGCGGACGCGAATCGTCCGCCGCTGGCGCGTGCGGTGCGAGGCTGTGCTGCGGTCGTGGGAGATTTTGTTGTGAGCAAGCTCGGCATCGTCTGCGATTATAATGACCGGGCGCAACGGCGGGCCGTCTATTTACGGTCACCGGCGTGCGCGGAGCGGACCACGCGTCTGGATCCGTGCTTTTTTCGAGCACTTTCTTCAACTCGCCTTCGGAGCACACACCCGCGTGTCATCTTCAATCCGCGACGAAGCCACCCAGAACGCGCCGCGCGACCTGCGCCTGGAGCGCCTCGAACACTGGCTCGCAGGGTTGTTCGGGGCTCGCGACTTCGCGATCACCACCGCGTCGGCGGACGCCAGTTTTCGCCGCTACTTTCGCATCACGCGCGCTGGCCAGACCTGTATCGCGATGGACGCGCCACCCGACAAAGAGGATCTTGAACCTTATATCCGCATCGCCAACATGCTCGTGGAGGCGGGCGTGAATGCGCCGCGCGTGATGGAGCGCGACCTGCAGCAGGGTTTCCTGCTCAACACGGACCTGGGCAACCGCACTTACCTGGCGGAGTTCGATGCCGGCGGTGACGCCGACCGTCTCTACGACGAGGCGATGCACGCGCTGGTGCAGATCCAAGCGAACGGTGCACAACACGCGCGCGAACTGCCGGAATACACCGACACCATCTTCCGGCGCGAAATGGCCCTATTTCCCGAATGGTTCATTGGTCGGCACCTGCAGATCAACCTGGAACGGGAAGATGCCGACGCGCTGCAGAAGGTGTTCGACACCCTGACCGCCGAGGCGTTGAGCCAGCCGCGCGTGTTCGTGCATCGCGACTATCATTCCCGCAATCTGATGCTGGGCGACGGCGGGCGCTACGGACCGAATCCGGGCATTCTCGATTTCCAGGACGCCTTGCTCGGTCCCGTCACCTATGACCTGGTGTCGTTGCTGCGCGACTGTTACATCGCGTGGCCCATCGAGCGCATCCACGGTTGGATCGCGCGCTTCCGCAAGGTTGCCCGCGCGGCAGGGGTGGATGCCGGCAAGGACGAGGCATTGTTCCTGCGCTGGTTCGACCTGATGGGCGTGCAGCGCCACTTGAAAGCCATCGGTATCTTCGCGCGCCTGCTGCATCGCGACGGCAAGTCCGGCTACATCAAGGACATTCCGCGCACGCTGAACTATGTGCGCGTCGTCAGCGCGGCATATCCTGAACTGCGCCCACTGCAGCAGCTCATCGATACGCGCCTGCTGCCGACGCTGCAGCGGCGGGTTGCCGCCGAATCATGAAGGCGATGATCCTGGCAGCGGGCCGCGGCCAGCGCATGCGGCCGCTCACCGATGCGATGCCCAAACCGCTGTTGCCCGTGGGTGGCAAGCCGCTGATCCAGTATCACATCGAACGGCTTGCGGCAGCCGGCGTGCGCGAATTGGTGATCAACCTTGCCTGGCAGGGCGCAATGATTCCCGCAGCACTGGGCGATGGCTCGCGCTTCGGTGTGCGCATCGCCTACAGCGACGAGGCCGATGCGGCGCTGGAAACGGGTGGCGGCATCTTCAAGGCGCTGCCACTACTCGGGGACGCGCCCTTCCTCATCGTCAATGGGGACATCTGGACGGACTATCCATTCGAGCGGCTGGTAACGCGATTCGGCGCCTCAGGGTTCGCAGCGACACACGACCTCGCGCACTTGGTTCTCGTGCCTAATCCGCCGCAGCATGCAAAAGGTGATTTCGCGCTGAACGAAGGTCGCGTGACGGAAGCCCAGAGCGAGCGTGGTACCTACTCCGGCATCGCCGTGTATGCGCCGCAGTTCTTCGCGGACTGCCTGCCGCGCGCATTCAAACTGCTGACGCCGCTGTTGGCGGCCATGCGCGCGGACCGGATCAGCGGTGAGCGCTACGAGGGCTCCTGGTTCGACATCGGCACGCCGCAGCGCCTGGTCGAACTCGATGCGATGCTGCGGGCGCGCGTGTAGTAAGGCCAGCGGCGCCGTTGGAGTGCGGCATTCCATAGTTAAAGGAATGTTGCCGCCACGTTGATGCACCTTCATCGTTATGGATATCAATGCTGGCGATGAAGCCAGCAGAAGAACCGAGTGGACCAAATACGACTATTAGTGAGAAGCGTTCTCATTTGCAACCGCGCCCCATTGTAGGCATGATGGCTACGTAGTCCACCTTCGTCGCCAGATCCATCGCCAGGGGCCATCGTGATTGCCGGGGATTCGTCGCGCCACTCGTTAGTCGCTATCGGCATCGTCCTGGTGCACGCCGCGGCATTTTATGCGCTCAGCCAGATTGGGCCGCGAGCGCACAGCGTGCTCATTAATACTCCGGTGACGGTTCGCTTCGTGTCGGAATCCCCGCCCAAACCGCAATGGCAACCGCCCCGGGTGACGATGGTGACCGCGGCGGTCGTCGTGCCGATGCCCGATTTACCCCTGATTGATGTGACTGTGCCCGCGCCGCCCTCGGACAGGGCGATCACACTAAGTACGCCGCGGCGCGCCGATTTGCCTCCCGTGGGGGACCGCAGCGTTCCAAAAGTCGTCGCTTCGGTGGAGTATCTGCGTGAACCGTCGCCCCGCTATCCGGCCCAATCGCGCAAGCTGCGCGAGCAAGGATTGGTGGTGTTGCGCGTGGTCATCGACGAACGCGGCGTCGCGTGCAACATCGATATCGAGAGTTCCAGCGGCCACGCGCGTCTGGACGATGCAGCGAAAGACGCAGTCGCGCGCGCGGCATTTCGCCCATATGTAGAGGATGGTTTACCGCGTCGTGCGCTCGTCCTCATCCCGATCGAATTTGCATTGAGCCGCAGCGCCGCATAGCTGCTGGGGCATGCGCCGCTTGCAGCGACGCGCATCCGTTCAAATCATGGCGAATCCGCCACCCCGCCAAATGCGAAGGCTGCGGGGGCTGCGCAGCCCTGCCTTTGCAGTGCACCGCTGGAATACAACGGTGGCTCAGTGTTGCGGAACAATCAACTTAAATGGCCGTTTACGAACACGGTTGCGGCGTAAACGACACGAGTTGCTCAGGCTACTGCCGGCGACACGCGCGCTTTTGGCGCGCAAGGAGCTGCAAATGATCGAGATGCACCGCCCAAGCTCGACTGAACAAATCGAGCTGACGTGAGTCCTAAGCTCTGTGTACATTCTGCTCCGGAGAGCTTGCCTTCCACGCTGAAACTTTATACCTTGCGCGGCGTTTCTGCGGTCTGTGTGGAGGATAGCGTCGGTTCCGGGATACGCGGAATATTCAGGGACGTGATTCGCACTCGTTTGGCCCGCACGATCATCGGGCTGCCAAATGGGGGGCGAATGCGAGGACGAATCGCATGCTCAAGCGAGAACGACTCAAACACGGTTACGCATTTAGTAAAAAGTTCGGGGCTGATTCAGACCTCGATATCCACTTGAGCGGCAAAGCATGGCCTACGCACCAGCAGCAGACACATCTTTCTTCACCCGGCGCGGTCTCGTGTTCATCCTCATCGTGCTGTTGCACATCGGGATGTTCTACGTGCTGGCTTCGGGCATGTCGCACCGAATCGTTGAAGTCGTGCTGGGCCCCATCGAAACCCGCCTGATCGACGAAGCGCCGAAGACCGACGAACCGCCGCCGCCGCCGCCGCCGAAGATCGAAACCCCGCCGCCGTTCGTGCCGCCGCCGGATGTGTCCATCGTCATCCCCGCTGACGCAGCGCCGACCACTGCGATCCGCCAGACCACTACCGTCGCGCCCGTCGCACAGCCGCCGCCGGCTCCGGTCGCGAAAGTGCCTTCGACTCCGCCGAAGTCAGATCCGCGCCGGCCGCTGTCGCAGCCCGAATACCCACCGTCGTCACGGCGTGCGGGTGAAGCCGGCACGGTTGTTCTCGAGGTTTACGTCAACGAGAATGGTCGTGCCGACGAAGTGCGCATCAAGAAGTCCAGCGGTTTCCCGAAGCTCGACGAGGCTGCTGTTCGCGAAGTGAAACGCTCCTGGCGCCTGGTGCCGGGAACGGAGAACGGCAAACCCGTTCCGATGTGGGGGCAGTTCGCCGTCACGTTCAAACTCACGGATTGACCTGACGGATCTGATTGGCTTTCGAATCGGCAATTGAATTGTAGAACTTGAACCCCTGATTTAAGTCATAGCTCACTAGTAGAGGACATCGCTCCATGGCTCCGAATACCGCCCAAGTAGATAATCCGTTTGGTTTGGAGGCGTTCCTGGCTCAGGCCGACACCGTCGCCTGGGGTACGCTCATCATCCTGGTAGTCATGTCGCTGGCCTCCTGGTACATCATTTTCACGAAGCTGTGGGACCAGCGCCGTGTCCGCAGCGACTACAAGGAAGTGCAGAAGGGCTTCTGGACCGCCGGCAACCTGCGCGACGGCATGGCCAAGCTCAGCAAGGACAATGTGTTCAAGATGGTGACCGAGGACGGCCTGCGCGCTGCCCAGCACCATGAAGGCCGCCTCACCGACCAGATCCCGCTGCATGAGTGGATCACCGTGTCGCTGTATCGTTCGGTCGACAGCGTCACCAGCCGCCTGACCAACGGCCTGGCCGTGCTGGCCACCACCGGTTCCACCGCTCCGTTCGTCGGTCTGTTCGGTACGGTGTGGGGCATCTACAACGCGTTGATCTCCATTTCCATCGCCGGCCAGGCATCGCTGGACAAGATTGCAGGCCCCATCGGCGAAGCGCTGATCATGACCGCGATCGGTCTGTTCGTCGCCGTGCCGGCCGTCATGGGCTACAACTGGCTCCTGCGTCGCAACAAGGACATTGCAGAGAAGTTGAAGTACTTCACCGCAGATCTGCACGCTTATCTGGTGAGCGGCGCTCGCGTCGAAACGCAGGGTGCAGTGCCGGCTGCCCGCCCTGCCGCTGCTCCTGGCGCCGCGGTGCGTAAGTAACGGTCCGCCGTTGCTTACGATTTAGCGACGATACTGAGTAACTCGAGCAAGGGTGCGGTTCGCCGCACGGAGTGAACTGATGAGCAGTTTCCTGAACATGAATGCCCCGTCGGATGCCGGCGACGAGCGGAACATGTCCGAAATCAACACGACGCCGCTGGTCGACGTCATGTTGGTGTTGCTGATCGTTTTCATGATCACGATTCCGGTGATCACGCAGACGGTGCCGGTCGATCTTCCCAAGGTGCGCAACGAGGCCACCAAGACCAAGCCGGAGAACATCAATATTTCGGTCAACAAGGATGGTCAGATCTTCTGGAATCAGTCGCTGATACCGGATAACGCGACGCTGCTAGAAAGGTTTGCAACCGTGGCGGTGATGCAGCCGCAACCCGAAGTCCACGTGCGCGCCGATCAGCACACGCAATATCAGCATGTGGGCCGCGTGATCGTCGACGCGCAACGCAAAGGCATCCTCAAGGTCGGGTTCATTACCGAACCTGATTCAGGCGGCCGTTGAGCTACGCGGCAACGACGTTGCAGCCCGACAATAGATAGAGATTGAGGTAACGATCCATGGCAATGAGTGTAGGTTCGGGCGGTGAAGACGAACCCATGATGGAAATCAATACGACGCCGTTGATCGACGTCATGTTGGTGCTGCTGATCATGTTCATCATCACGCTGCCAGTCATGACGCATGCCGTGAAGCTCGACATGCCGCGGCCGGACACTAAGCCGCCGATCGACGAGGTCATCATTGAGCCGATCCGCCTGGACATCGACTGGGACGGCGCCATTATCTGGAACGGTGCGCAGGTGCCGCTCAGCGCGCTGGAAGGTTACTTCCGCGTCGAAGCCGCGAAGAACCCGCAGCCCGAATTGCACGTCCGCCCGGACCGCCGCGCCAACTACGACACGGTCGCCAAGGTGCTGGCCCTCGCGCAGCGCAACGGCATGCAGCGCATCGGCTTCGTGGGCAATGAACAATTCATGGACTAGGTTCGTTGTATCCTGTGAGTTGACGGCGTACGGCATTCGAAGCACCAGGAGGGGCAACCCACCTGGCCACAACCCATCCGGGCAGAAAAATTGGGAAGCTCCATGACTCGAGTAAGAAGCGTTGCTGCAGCTTTGGGAATCGCACTGGGCACCGTCTCGGTAGCGGCATTGGTCGCGCCGGTCGCTGTGCAGGCCGCCGAGACCGCCAAGCCGAAGATCAGCAAGCCGGTCGCCATTCCCTTGCAAGCCGCCCAGAAGGCCATGCAGGAAAAGAAATGGGATGCCGCGCTCGAAGAACTGAAGAAGGCGCAGGCGGTCGACAAGAAGACCCCAGTCGAGGATTACCAGATCGACGAATTCCTGGGCTACATCCTGGTCCAGCAGAAAAAGTACGCGCAGGCCGCCGTAGTGTTCGAGCGCATGCTCAATTCGGGCAACGTGCCGCCCGAGCAGGTCGATGACCGGACCAAGGCCGTCGCGCAGATGTACTTCCAGGAAAAGGAATACAAGAAGGCTGCCGAATGGGCCAAGAAGTGGCTCGACAAGCATCCGAATCAGGAAGACATGTCGGTGCTGCTCGGCCAGTCCTACTACCTGCTCGAGGACTACAAGAGTGCTGCCTCGACGATGTCGAGCGTGGTGTCTCACGTTGAGAAGTCCGGCCAGGCGCCCAAGGAGAACTATCTCCAGATCGTCATGAGTTCGTACTTCAAGATGGATAACAAGGATGGCATCGCCGAGTCCTTGAAGAAAATGGTCCGTTATTACCCGAAGACGGAGTATTGGAACAACCTGCTGGACATCTATCGTCGCAAGAACACCAGCGACCGCGTGACGCTCGGCTACTACCGCCTGATGAGCGACGTGGGTGTGCTGAAGGACAAGGGCGACTACATGGAAAGCGCGCAGCTCGCGATCGAAGCGGGCGTGCCGGGCGAAGCCCAGTCCATGGTGGAGAAGGGCGTCGAGTCGGGCGTGCTCAAGAGCGCCGACAAGACCGAACAGGGCCGTTTCGACCGTCTGTTGAACGCTGCCAAGAAACAGGCCGCCGCCGACCGCGCCTCGCTGGGGCAGCTTGCGAAGGATGCCGAGAAGGCCACACAGGGCCAGGCTGACGTCGCCCTGGGCCAGGCCTATCTGAGCTACGGCATGATCGACGAAGCGATTGCGGCGCTCCAGGCCGGCCTGAAGAAGGGCGGCGTGACGGATGTGGATGAAGCGCAGATCAGCCTCGGCATCGCGCTGATCAAGAAAGGCCAGAAGGACCAGGCCCGCCAGGCGTTCAAAGTCGTCAAGTCCGACAGCAAGTGGGCGGATCTCGCCGAGCTATGGTCGGTGCGGTCGATGTCCGCCTGAGGCAACCGGTTGAGGCGCTAGTCTGAGGTAAAGGCCCGGCAGAGCCAGGCACTAGTCTGAGGTGAAAGCCCGGCAAAGCCAGGCACTAGTGTGATTAAAAAGCCCGGCAAAGCCGGGCACTAGTTCGATTAAAAAGCCCGGCAAAGCCGGGCTTTTTGCTTTCCGGCATCCGTCCGCGATGGGACGCTGCCCGTGCGATGCGCCACTGTGCGGGCTAGAATAACGCCATGAGTCAGTTCAAAGGGATCCCCATCGTCCCCACGGCATCGCCACAAGCGCGCAGCGGCGACAAGTACCGTACTGCCCAGGGCTTCTCCGCCATCAAGGATGGCATCAAGGCGTCAGCGAATGCTGAGCCCATCGTACCCGGCCGCAAGCCGCAGTGGCTGCGCGCGCCCCTGCCGGCGGGCGCCGGCTTCGATGCGGTGAAGTCACTGGTGAAAGAACATCGGCTCGCCACTGTCTGCGAAGAAGCGAGATGTCCGAACATCGGCGAGTGCTGGAACGCCGGCACGGCGACACTGATGCTGATGGGTGAAGTGTGCACGCGCGCCTGCCGTTTCTGCTCGGTCGATACCGGCAATCCACGCGGCTGGCTGGATCAGGAGGAGCCACGCAATAGCGCCCACACTGTGAACGTGCTGGGACTGAAATACGTCGTGCTCACTTCCGTGAACCGTGACGACCTCGACGACGGCGGCGCCGCGCACTTTGCAGCCTGCGTTCGCGAGATCAAGCAGGCCAATCCCGGCACGGCCGTGGAAGCGCTGACGCCGGACTTCCAGGGCAATCTCACCGACGTTGAAACCGTCGTTGCCAGCGGCCTGGATGTATTCGCGCAAAACGTCGAGACCGTGCGGCGCCTGACGCATCCGGTGCGCGATCCACGCGCCGGTTACGAGCAGACCTTGAAAGTGCTCGCGCATGCCAAGGTCTTCGCGCCGCGCGTATTGACCAAGACCAGCCTGATGTTGGGATTGGGCGAGACCGAAGCGGAGTTGAACCAAGCGATGGACGACATCCGCGCGGCCGGCGTCGACATTCTCACGCTGGGCCAGTACCTGCGGCCGACGCTGAACCATCTCGCCATCGAGCGCTGGGTGACGCCGGAGGAATTCGAGCGCTATCGCTCATGGGCCTTGGCGAAGGGATTTCTCGAATGTGTGTCGGGTCCACTGGTGCGCTCGAGCTATCGCGCCGAGCGTGCACTGGAGCGCAACAACGCAGGATTGTCCGCCGGGCAGCGGACGCATAAATAGTGAGCGCGCTGCCAGCCGCTGAGCCGCGCCACGCAACTCTGCGCTGGTTGGGACGCGTCGACTACGAGCCGACCTGGCGCGCGATGCAGTCGTTCACGGACAGCCGCGCTGCAGCCACTCCCGACGAGATCTGGTTTCTCGAGCATCCGCCGGTCTTCACGCTTGGCATGAATGGCAAGCCGGAACATCTGCTCGCGCCCGGCGACACACCCGTCGTACAAATTGATCGCGGCGGACAAGTCACGTTTCACGGACCGGGACAGCTCGTCGTCTATCCATTGCTGGACATACGCCGCCTTGGCGTGCGGCAATTAGTGGTCGCGCTGGAGAACGCGGTGATCGATCTCGTCGCACAGTGGAACATAGTCGCAGTGGGGCGCCGCGATGCGCCGGGAATCTACGTCGACGGGCGCAAGCTTGCGAGTATCGGGTTACGGATACGCCGCGGCTGCAGTTATCATGGCCTCGCACTCAATGTCGCGATGGACTTGGCGCCGTTCGGCAGGATCAATCCTTGCGGTTTCGCGGGGCTCGAAGTCACCGACCTGCGTACGCTCGGCGTGACGACGATGGTGGCGGACGTCGCACGCGCTTTCGCTCCGTGTCTATTGCGCGCTGTTGGGTTGCCGGAAGATTCGCGCTGGAATTGATTCGCGGCGCGATTGCAGTTGCACCCGATCAACCTTCGATTCACGAAGAGATGCCCATGCGCGCTGTCGTTCTGCGAACCTATGGACCGCCCCCGCAGCTCGGCGTCGAAGAAATTCCGTCGCCGCAGCTCAAGCCCGGTCACGTCAAGCTGCGCGTGCATGCGGTGGGTTTCGGATTTCCCGATGCATTGATGGTCGCCGGCAAGTATCAAGTGAAGCCGGAGCCGCCGTATACGCCGGGCAGTGAAGCCTCCGGTGTCATCACCGAAGTAGCGTCCGACGTGACGGGTGTGAAGCCCGGCGATCGCGTGCTCGCGATGGCGGGGCAGGGTGCGCTGGCCGAAGAGTGCATCGTCGCGGCCGCGTCGCTGATACCGCTGCCGCGCTCCATGAGCATGGCCGCAGCGGCGGGATTCCTCGTCAATTACGCCACCACCTATCACGCGCTCGTGCAGCGTGCCAACGTGAAGCCCGGCGACACGCTGCTGGTGCTTGGCGCTGCCGGCGGCGTCGGCCTCACGGCTATCGAAATCGGCAAGGCGTTAGGCGCGCGCGTGCTCGCTGGCGCGAGCACGGATGAAAAACTCGCGCTGGCGAAGCAACACGGTGCGGATGCGGTGTTCAACTACACCACCGAATCCATCAAGGCCAAGGTGATGGAGTTCACCGGCGACCGCGGCATCGACGTCGTCTACGATCCGGTCGGCGCCGATTACGCCGAGCAGTGTGTGCGCGCGATGGCGTGGAACGGCCGCTACCTGGTGATCGGTTTCGCCGGCGGCAAGATCCCGGCGGTGCCGTTGAATCTCGCCTTGCTGAAAGGCTGTTCGCTGGTCGGTGTGTTCTGGGGCGCGCACACGCGCCGCGAACCTGACGTGCATGCGGCCAATGTCGCGGCACTGTTCAAGCTGTTCAACGAGGGCAAGATCAAACCGCACGTCACCGAGCTGGCGGGCCTGGAGCGCTTCACCGAAGCACTGGATGTGCTCAATGGACGTCGTGCCACCGGCAAAGTGGTGATCAGGGTCGCTGCGGGCGACGGCTAGAGCACGATCATCACCCGCTCGCACGAGGTGAGCTCGCGATACAGCGCATCGAGCTGCTCGCGGCTCTGCGCGGTGAACGTGCAGGTGAGACTCAGGTAGCTGCCATCCTTGCTCGGCCGTTCTTCGATGTTCGCCGATTCGATCGCCCCGGCGTGCTTTTGCACGATGCCCAGCACCAGGCTGCGGAAATCATCGGTGCGGCGCCCCATCACCTTGATGGGAAAATCGCAGGGAAAATTGAACAGCGAGTCGTCGGCCATGGCGCTTGTGTCCTGAACGTAGACCTGAACCGTGAACGTAGATCAGTGCGGCGGGGTGGTCGCCAGCCCGGCCCGCAGCTCGACGAACGCCGCACTCATTTGTCGCCACAACGGACCAGGACGTCCGCTGCCTATCGGTCGATCATCGATGCGCGTGATCGGCAGCACGTCGCGCGTTGCCGCCGCCAGCCAGACTTCATCGGCATTGCGCATTTCCGCGACGCTGATCGACCGCACCTGGACTGGCAATGACAAGTCGGCAGCGAGTTCCAGCGCAACGTCGCGCGTCGTCCCCGGCAGGATGCGCCGGCTGTTCGGCGGCGTTGCGAGCGTTCCCTGTTTGATGACGAATACGCTCG
>Ga0307509_10001611_pt1 | contig 37857 bp, 17 predicted proteins | sample 10_EM_MG_FD_202245 | JGI IMG/M metagenome (GOLD analysis project Ga0307509, IMG submission 202245) | Populus trichocarpa ectomycorrhiza microbial communities from riparian zone in the Pacific Northwest, United States - 10_EM | ecosystem: Host-associated > Plants > Roots > Unclassified | place...
AGCAGGCCGGGCTCGGCGGGGTGGCGCGCTCGGCCGTGATCGCGCAGCGCGTGCAGCTCGCGCAGACGCGCGCGACGCTGCCGGCGCTCGAGAAATCGCTGGCGCAGACGCGGCATCAACTCGCGGTGTACGCGGGACGCCTGCCAAGCGAGGACGGCTTGCCCGAGTTCGGACTCGAGTCGCTGCAACTGCCGGAGGATCTTCCGCTCAGCCTGCCGTCGTCTCTGGTGCGGCAGCGGCCCGACATCCGCGCCAGCGAAGCCCTGCTTCATGAAGCGAGCGCGCAGATCGGCGTGGCCACCGCGAACCTGTACCCGCAGCTGACGCTGAGCGGCAGCGTCGGCGCGCAAAGCCTGAAGGCCGACAAGCTGTTCTCGAGCGGCAGTGCGGCCTGGAGCGTGGGCGCCGGGCTGCTGCAGCCGATCTTCAATGGCGGCGCGTTGCAGGCGAAGAAGCGGGGGGCCGTCGCGGCCTTCGACGCAGCGCAGGCGCAATACCAGCAGACCGTGCTGAACGCGTTCCTCAATGTCGCCAACACGCTGCGCGCGCTCGACAGCGACGCGGATGCGCTGCGCGCCCAGGCCGAGGCCGAGTCGCTGGCGCGCGAATCGCTGGACCTCGTCACGCGCCAGTACAAGCTCGGTGCGGTGAGCTACCTGACGCTGCTGGATTCACAGCGCAGCTATCAGCAGGCGCGTGTCGGTCTGGTGCAGGCCCAGGCGGCGCGCTATGCAGACACCGCGGCGCTGTTCCAGGCGCTTGGCGGGGGCTGGTGGAACCGGGTGGAGCTGGCCGATATTTCCACCGGTCCCGGCGCCGCAGCCTCTGCGGCCAGACCTTGAATCGCTGCGGCACGTGTGACGACCGCTCGGAAGTCTTTCGAACAATGAACTGTCAGGAGGGATCCCCATGACGAAGCGCATGCTCATCATGATTGGCGGCGTGGTGCTGCTGACTGCCGCGCTGGCATTCGGCTTCTATCTGCACATCCAGAAGCTCATCGCTTCGGCGCCCAAGCCGAGTCCGCAGACGGTGTCGGCGACCCCGGTCGTGGCGCTCGAATGGCAGCCGCAGCTCGCGGCAGTCGGAACGGTCACCGCGGTGCGCGGTGTCGACGTGACGACCGAGATCGCCGGCCTCGTGCGCAGCGTCAACTTCAAGTCGGGCCAGGAGGTCAAGGCCGGCGTGGTGCTCGTGCAGCTGAATGCCGACTCCGACATCGCGCAACTGCAGTCGCTGCAGGCGGCCGCCGAGCTGTCGGCCAGCGTGCTCGAGCGCGACAAGGGCCAGCTTGCGGCGCAGGCCATCAGCCAGGCCCAGGTCGACAGCGACATCGCCGACCTGAAGGGCAAGCGCGCGCTGGTGGCGCAGCAGGCGGCCTTGATCGCGAAGAAGACGATCCGCGCGCCGTTTTCGGGCAAGCTCGGCATCACGGCCGTGAACCCGGGCCAGTACCTGAACCCGGGCGACAAGATCGTGACGCTGCAGACGATAGACCCGATCTACGTCGACTTCTATCTGCCGCAGAAGCGGCTCGGCGGCCTGTCGGTCGGCCAGGTGGTGAATGTCTCCACCGATGGTTTCCCGGACCTCGCGTTCCCGGGCAAGATCACCGCCATCAGCCCCAAGGTCGACAGTGCCACGCGCAACGTGCAGATCGAGGCGACGTTTCCGAATGCCAAGCGCCAGTTGCTGCCTGGTATGTTCGCGAACGCCAACGTCGACGTCGGCGAGAAGAAGCGCTACCTGACCTTGCCGCAGACGGCGATCACCTACAACCCGTATGGCTCGACGGTGTTCATCGTCAAGCCGGCGTCGGCGAAGGACGCCCCAGGCCAGGCCGCGAGCGGCGCGTCAGCCGCCGCTGCACCGCCGCCCGCCTCGGGCGCCAGTGCGGCTGCGGGTGGCCTGGTGGTGCAACAGGTGTTCGTGACCACCGGCGAAACGCGCGGCGACCAGGTCGCGATCCTGACGGGCTTGCAGGAGGGCCAGCAGGTGGTGACCAGCGGGCAGGTCAAGCTGAAGAACGGCACGCCCGTGGTCATCGACAACAGCGTGCAGCCGGCCAACAGCCCCAACCCCACGCCGCAAGAAAAGTGAGGCGCCGGCCATGAACTTCACTGACATCTTCATCCGCCGCCCGGTGCTGGCCATGGTGGTGAGCCTGCTCATCGTCGTGCTCGGCATGCGCTCGCTCTTCAGCCTGCCGGTCAACCAGTTCCCGCGCACGCAGAACGCGGTCGTCACCGTGTCGACCACCTACTACGGCGCCGACGCGCAGACGGTGGCCGGCTTCATCACGCAGCCGCTCGAAGGCGCGATCGCGCAGGCGCAGGGCATCGACTACCTGTCGTCGTCGAGCAGCAGCGGCGTGTCGACGATCACCGCGACGCTGCGCCTCAACTACGACGCCAACCGCGCCCTCACCGAGATCAACACCCAGGTCAACTCGGTCAAGAACCAGCTGCCGGCGCAGGCGCAGACGCCGGTGCTGACGGTGGCCACCGGCTCGACGATCGACGCGATGTACCTCGGCTTCTACAGCGACACGCTGCCGACCAACAACGTCACCGATTTCCTGGCGCGCGTTGTCAAGCCCAAGCTCGATTCGGTCGAGGGCGTGCAGACCGCCGAGCTGCTCGGCGCGCGCCAGTTCGCGCTGCGCGCCTGGCTCGACGCGGGCAAGCTCGCCGCGCACGGCCTGTCCGCCGCCGATGTGAGCACGGCTTTGGGCAACAACAACTACCTCGCCGCACTTGGCTCGTCGAAGGGCCAGATGGTGACGGTGCCGCTCACCGCCGGCACCGACCTGCACACCGTCGAGGAGTTCAAGCGCCTCGCGATCAAGCAAAGCGGCGACGCGATCGTGCGCCTCGAAGACGTGGCGAACGTGACGCTGGGCTCCGAGAATTACGACTTCAACGTCGCGTTCAGCGGCGTGCGTTCGGTGTTCATCGGCATCAAGGTCGCGCCCGAGGCCAACATCCTCGACGTCGCCAAGCGCGTGCGCACCGCATTCCCGGAACTGCGCGACCAATTGCCCAGCGGCGTGACCGGCGAGATCGTCTACGACTCGACCGAGTTCATCAACACCTCGATCTCCGAGGTCGTGAAGACGCTGGTCGAGGCGCTGATCATCGTCACCGTCGTGATCTACCTGTTCCTCGGCACGCTGCGCGCCGTCGTCGTGCCGGTGATCGCGATGCCGCTGTCGCTGATCGGCACCTTCTTCGTGATGCTGGCGCTGGGCTACTCGATCAACCTGTTGACTTTGCTCGCGCTCGTGCTCGCGATCGGCCTGGTCGTCGACGACGCGATCATCGTGGTCGAGAACGTCGACCGGCACATGAAGGAGGAAGGCAAGTCGCCGATGCAGGCGGCGCTGATCGCGGCGCGCGAACTCGGCAGCCCGATCCTCGCGATGACCGTGGTGCTGATCGCGGTCTACGTGCCGATCGGCTTCCAGGGCGGCCTCACCGGCGCGCTGTTCACCGAGTTCGCGTTCACGCTGGCCGGTGCCGTGGCCGTCTCCGGCGTCGTCGCGCTGACGCTGTCGCCGATGATGGCCTCGCGCTTCTTCAAGCCTGACCAGGACAGCGGTCGCTTCGCCCAGGCGATCGACCGCGTGTTCGAGAAGGTTCGCCACGGTCACGCGCGCGCGCTGCACAGCCTGCTCCACACCTGGCCGGTGTTGATCGTGATGGCCGTTCTGCTCAGCTGCCTGCTCGGGCTGATGTTCAAGATGTCGCAGTCGGAACTCGCGCCCGAAGAAGACCAGGGCTTCGTCGGCTCGCAGGTGGTCGGCCCGCCGACGGCCACGTCCGACCAGATGCAGACCTACGCGGACCAGATCTTCAAGATCGCGAAGACCGAGCCCGAGTATCACCAGATGTTCCAGATCACCGGCGTGCCGACGGTCAACCAGGGCATCGGCGGTGTGCTGTTCAAGCCCTGGGACCAGCGCACGCGCAGCGCCCATCAGCTGCAGCAAGACCTGCAAGAGAAGTGGAACAAGGTCGCGGGCGGGCGTGTGGCGGCGTTCCAGTTCCCGTCGCTGCCGGGTGCGTCTGGCTTGCCGGTGCAGTTCGTCATCAGCAGCACCGAGCCGTTCGAGAACCTCAACACCGTGGCGCAGCAGGTGCTCGACAAGGCACGCACCTCGGGCAAGTTCTACTTCGTCGACGTCGACCTGAAGATCGACAAGCCGCAGGCCACCGTGGTCGTCGATCGCGACAAGATCGCGGCGCTGGGCATGACGCAGCAAGACGTCGGCGCGGCGCTGGGCGCGGCGCTGGGCGGCAACTACGTCAACTACTTCGCGATCGCCGGGCGCTCGTACAAGGTGATCCCGCAGGTGCAGCAGGTCGATCGCCTGAACCCGGCCGACGTGCTCGACTTCTACATCAAGACACCGACCGCTGGGCTGATCCCGGCGAGCACGGTGGCCAGCATCAAGTACGACGTGGTGCCCGAATCGATCACGCGCTTCCAGCAGCTCAATTCGGTGACGATCTCGGGTGTGTCGGGTGCGTCGCAAGGCGAGGTACTGCAGTTCCTGCGTGACACCGTCAAGCAGGTGGCACCGAGCGGCTACAACGTCGACTACTCGGGCCAGTCGCGCCAGTATGTGCAGGAGTCGGGCGGCTTCCTGGTGACGATGGGCTTCGCGGTGATCATCGTCTTTCTCGCGCTGGCCGCGCAGTTCGAGAGCTTCCGCGACCCGGTGGTGATCCTGGTCTCGGTGCCGCTGGCTTTGTTCGGTGCGCTGATCTTCATCTTCCTCGGCTTCGCCTCGATGAACATCTACACCGAGGTCGGGCTGGTGACGCTGATGGGGCTGATCAGCAAACACGGCATCCTGATCGTCGAGGTCGCGAACCAGCTGCAAAAGGCCGGCAAGAGCAAGCGCGAGGCGATCGAGGAGGCGACCAGCATTCGGCTGCGGCCGATTTTGATGACGACGGCGGCGATGGTCTTCGGTGTCGTGCCGCTGGTGATCGCGTCAGGCGCTGGCGCGGCGGGGCGCTACTCGATGGGGCTGGTGATCTTCACCGGCCTGTCCATCGGCACCTTGTTCACGCTGTTCGTCGTGCCGGCGATGTACCTCTTCATCGGCGCCGATCACCAGAAGAAAGCCGGCGCGGAGGCGGACCCGCGTGAACCGGTCTCGGCGCTGGCCGACTGACACGGGCTCCGGCGCTCTGAGCAATTGAAAAGAGAGGGCGCCGGCGCTCCGGTTCAGATCTCGTATTCGGCGTAGCGATCTCTTCCGCCGCGCTTGGCCTGGTACAGCGCCTGGTCGGCGCGGGCCATCAGCTCCTGCGGCGTGACGCTGCCCGTGCGCTGGACGACCACGCCGATGCTGGTGCTGACCCGCAGCGCCGTCTGACCGACCGGCACGGCCTGCCGCATGCAGTCCAGGATCTTCTCGGCCACGGCACTCGCGTCCGCAACTTCGGCAAGACCCACCAGAATGGCGACGAACTCGTCGCCGGCCAGGCGAGCGACGGTGTCGGTCGCGCGCACGCAAGACTGCAATCGAAGGGCGAACTCCTTCAGCACGAGGTCACCCGTGCCATGACCGTGGTCGTCGTTGATCGACTTGAAGTGGTCGATGTCGAGGAAGAGCAGCCCCACCGCGCTGCCGTCGCGATGCGCGCGGGTCAACGCCTGGTTCAGCGCTTCGTCGAACTGGCGGCGATTCGGCAGCCCGGTCAACGCATCCAATCGGGCCAGTTCGGCAAGCCTACGCTGGGCCTCCTTCATCGGCGAGATGTCCGTGGTCAACACGTAGATGCCGGCCACGCGGCCATCCACCTGCACGTCGGGCACGTAGATGTTCTGCAGGTCGCGCGTGATCCCGAGGGCCGTGGAGCGAAGCTCGAACTGAACGCGCTCGCCGGCCAGCGCGCGCCTGAGCTGCTGTTCTCGCTGTGCGAACAGCGTGGGGCCGATGACGTCGCGCAGAGGCATGCCCACCACGTTCGCCGGTGCGATGCCCAGCCACTCTTCGAAGGTGGCGTTCATCGAACGCAGCCGCAGCTGGTCGTCCAGGTAGGTGATCAGCACCGGCAGGTTGTCGGCGATGGCGCGCAGGCGCTGTTCGTTGACCTTGGCCTCGCTGATGTCCATCGACACCGAGTAGAAGCCACAGACCTCGCCGCGCTCGCCGCGATTGGGCACATAGCTTTGCTGGAAGTGGTGCACCTGGCCGGCGAGGATCGAGTGGCTCTCGAACTCGACGCGCTCGCCTTGCATCACGCGATCCATGTACTGCGTCAGCTCGGTTTCCACCGCCTCGCCCCGCACTTCGCCGACGGTCTTGCCCAGCAACGCCTGGCGATCCATGCCGTAGATCGCGGCGGCGTGGGCGTTGGCGAAGATCATCCGGCGATCACGGTCGAATTCCGTGATCAGCGCCGGCACGTTGTCGGCAATGCTTCGAATCTGATGCTCGGCCGCGCTGAGTTTGCGACCGCCGACCACCACCTGACGCAGGGCCAGCGCCGCAAACACCGCCAGAGCCGTCAGTGCCAGCAGCAGCACGAGCTTCGTGAGACTGGCGTCACGCGCCAGGCGCAGGGACAGCCCCTCGCGCTCGTCGCTCAGGCGTGCAATCTCGGTCCCGAGCAGCGCGCGCAGTTCGTCCATGCGCTGCTTGCCTTCGCCCTTCATGACCAGTGCGAGGGCCTCGTCGCGGCGCCCGGCCTCGTGCAGGGAGATCGTCTGCGTCAGCTCGTCGAGCTTCAGGTGCGAGAGCTTGCGCAGGAGCTCGAGTTGCGGCCGTCGAGCGTCACTGCTGTCGCGCGCCTGAAGCGCCTGCAGCTTGGCATCCAGGCTCTCCAGCGCCTCGAGGTAGGGCTCAAGATAGCTGCGCGCGTTCGTCAACATGTAGCCGCGCTGCCCGGTTTCGGCGTTCAACAGTTCGACCAGCACTGCGTTCATCGCCGGCAGTTCGGCGTTGATGTCGTTCTGACGCACGATGGCGACACCGGCCTCCCGGGCCATCACGGCCAGCACCACCGTGAGCAGCGCCATCGCCACAAGCACCGCCAACAGCATCCCGGCTCCCCGGCCGAGGGGATTGGCTTCCAGCCGGGCGCGCGTTCGCTCGTTGGGCATGTCGGCATCGCCGAACCCGCTGGGAGCCGTCCTGTCGATGCTCGGCAGGTGTCTGGCTCCGTGGTCGGCGTCTGGTCATTATGGTCGCGGTCGGACCACGGCACACCGAGGGGTCGACCCTTACGGTCAGACCGTCGCTGCTTCGGCCGCGAGCGGCCAGCCTGCACCCGAATCAGGGCCAGGTCTTGATCATCGCGTCGAGCACGCGATAGATCGGCTCCGAGCCCAGCTCGTCCGCCACGTTCTGCCAGACGGCAAGGAAGGGCGCGCTGTCGCTCTTGCGGGTCAGGAAGACCGCTTCCGACATCACCGTGCCGACGAAGGCGGAGCCGCTGCCCGAGTGACCGACCTTGGCGCCGTCGTCGGTGAACGAGAAGGCGTTCGGGTCGGCGAGCGTCGTCAACCACGCGCCGCCGGTGCGAAAGATGCTGCGCATGGTCGTGCTGGTCGCGGCATCAATGAGTTGACCGCGGTGCATGTGGGCGAACAGGTTGGCCATCGCCAGCGCCGTCATCGCCGCGGAGGACGTGCCGTTCTTCGGCGGGCGCGCCGAGTTCTTGGTCGCCACCGGCACGTTGAAATCCTTCCAGTCGCCGTAGTCGGTGGCCATCCAGATGCCGGTGTCGGTCTGGGCATCGAAGAAGCCCGCGGCGTCGAGGGCCCGGTTCACGTAGCTGTAGCCGAGCCGGTGCATGCAGTCGTGCGGGCTCTTGTTCTGGTTCTGGTCCGCGAAGATCTTGCGCAGGTCGGCGTCGTGCTGGGCGCTCAGGCTCACGCGGAATCGGTTCGGCCCGTTGGGTGCCGCGGTCAAGGTCTCGCTGAACGCGAGCTTGCGCCATGCACCGGGTGTGATGCGCGGTATGGCGTTCTCGATCTTGCCGGAGAAGTCGCGCTTGACCTTGTCGATGAACTCGGCCGCGGTGGCGGCCGTGATCGAGGGCGCCAGCGCGTTGACGCGCGCCACCAGCTCGAAGCTCGCGTACAGCATCGACACTTTGAGCAGGCTGGCCGAGAAGTACATCTCGGTCTCGTGCACCCCGGCATAGTCCATCGTGCCGCTGGGCGTGAGCTTCACGACGATCAGCGCGGCCTTGTCGAGCCGCGCCTTGTCCGCGTCGGACAGGGTGGCGCGCACGGTCGCCGTGGCGCTGGCCAGGCGTGCGTTCTGCGCTGCGCTGGGCACCATCTCGGCAGGGTAGAGCCGGGTCGAGAACGGGCTGCTCGACGAGCCCTGTGCGACGCTGAAGCCGTCGACGCGCAACGACCGGATCGCGACGTTGGGCGAGGCCATCGCCAGCTTGTCGAGCGTGTCTGCCGTGAGGGCGACGTCCGCGCCGCTGCGGATCACCGCCACCAGCAACGCCACGCTGTTGTGCTTGAGTCCCGCGAGGTTGAGGTCGAAGGTCGCGATGCCGGGGTGCAACGCGTCCAGTGTTTGACCTGCGAGGTTCTGGCGTCGTGTCGCCAGCGTGCTGCCGACGAAGCTCCAGCCGCTGCCCAGCGCCTGGCTGGTGGCGCCGTTCGTCGAATTGAGCACCTCGTTGACTGCGCTCGTCCAGGGCACGGGGCCGCTGAACCAGGTCGTGCTGTCGCTCCAGTTGGCGGCGCTCTTCGTCTGCGGGTCGACCCACTTCAGCAGCGTGACGCGCACCTCGGCGCCGTCCAGCGGTGCGAGGCCGCGGTGATGGACGAGGATGTCGACCTTGTTCGCGTCGGGCGGCAGGTCGCAGGAGGTGCGCTCGCGCACGCCTTCCTCGATGTTCGCGCTGAAGTCGAGCAGGTCGGCGTGCGTCGGCCGCGGCGTGTCCCAGGGGTCGGCGGTGGCCGACGCGCCCTGCATGCTCAGCGTCCAGAAGGCCTCGTCGAGCCGCACCGTGGCAGGCGCCACCGTCGGCGCGCCGAGATCGCGCATCACCTCGTTGAACCAACCGTCCCAGCGACCGGTGGCGCGCACGCGGCGATCGCCGGTGCGTGCATGCAGCGCGCTCTGAAAGCGGCGCAGCGTTTCGGCATCGACACCAGGGCTGCCGGCGGCCCACGGCAGCGTTGCCGGCACCGGACTCGCCAGCGGCGCGCGACGCGGGCGCACGTCGGGGCTGCCGTGCCACGAGCGTGGCGTCACGCCGTCGGGCTGCACACCCACCGCCGGCAACAGATGGCGCAGGTCGTCGTCGTGGGCGCGCAGGTAGACGAGGTCGGCCACGTCGGCCGTGTCCAGGCGAAGCTCCCAGACGCCGCGTGCGGCGATGGCGGCGCGCAGCAGGCGCAGCCCGTCGCGGCTGAAGATTGCCAGGTCCTCGACCGCGGCTTCGGGCAGGCCGTTCAACCGTGCGCTCCAGGTCCACGCCGGAGCGGCGTTGCCGATCTGCGTGCGGATGCCCTTCCACACGCCGACGGTGGTGCCGGCATAGACCTCGTCGGGGAAGGCCGGGTCGCACACGATTGCCGTGACCGGCGCGGGCACGCCGTCGTGGCGCAGGCCGGTGGCGTGCCAATGGTCGGTGCCGTCGAACCACCACAGCGTGTCGACCTCGGCGTTGTCGGCCTTGCCGGTGGTGCCGAGGTAGAGCGCGCCGCGCGTGCCGTGCATGACGGGCGGCTGGTCCGGCGCGGCGGGCGGGTCGAGGTTGACGGCGATGTCGGTCCACACGGCGGCGTCGCGGATCGGGCCGTCGGTGGCCGTGGTGTCCTTCTTCGCCTTGACGCCTTTCTCGACGATGACCTCGGCGGTCCAGCTGCCCGGGCCACCGGCCGTGTCGCTGCCTGCTGTGCGCGCAAAGCGCTTGAGCCGACCTTCGCCCAGCACCCAGGCGATCTCGGTGCCCTGCCAGCGGCACACGGTGATCTTCTGGCCGAAGCCGTCGTGGCCCAGGTTGCCGGCCGGCGGCGCGCTGGCACCGGGCAGCGTGACCCAGGTCTTGCCGAAGTCTTCGCTGTACCAGACGCGGGAACTGCCGATGAGGATCTGCGTGACGTTCTGTTGGCCTACTGGTGCGGCGGGGCGGTTCTTCTTGACCGCGGCCGGCGTCGAATAGAAGGCGCAGAGATCCCGGGTGTTCTCGTTGGCCCCCAGCCGGAGCGAGAAGCTGCCGTCCGACGAGCCCCAGGTGCCGCGGAAGAACTGGCGCACATAGCGCGTCGGCTGTGTCGGGTCGAAGGCCACGCCGCCGCCATCGCCATCGCCGTCGTGGTTCCACACCCCGCCGGAACGCCGGCTGATCACGCCGTTGTCCTGCAGCCCCGTCACCACGCGGCCTTCGCAGACCGGATGGCAGGCGACGTAGTTCGCCTCGATCACGCCGAGCCCGTCGTTCACGGCCGCGAAACCCGCCAGCTGATCGGGCCGGTCCGAGCGGTACACGCCGCCGTCGCAGGCGGCCCACAGCCGCGCGCCGGCCTTGGTGTAGACGAGGTCGTGCACATCGGCGTGCACACCCGCGCCGACCATCTTCGGCGCCGCCGGTTGGCCGAAGGTCAGTGTGCCGGCACCGTTGACGGCGACGTCGGCCGCGACGACCGCACCATCGTCGGTGTTGCCGCTGGTGAGCAAGGTGTTGCCGCTCGGCGTCACGGCCGGGAAGGTGCTGCCGCCGACCACGACGTGGTCTTTCTGTGTCGGGTGCACCGCGAGTGCGATGTCGTAGAAGCCTTGCGTGCCCAGCACGTCGGGCACGCCACTGACCAAGGTGGCCGTCGGCGCCGCGGCGCTGGCGCATGCGACGCGGAACAGGCGCGGCGCGCCATGGCCGCCGTCGTCGCCGAACACGTAGAGCTGGTCGGGCGACAGCGCCGGGTCGGCGATCGCCAGCACGGCACGCTCGGTCAGCGCCTGGGGCGGCGCGATCACGCGCGTGAAGTCGGTCTGGCCGGCCGCGCGCACCCACAGGCCGACCTGGTCGCCGTGCTGCACCCAGACCCACAGGCGCTCAGGCCGCGTGCCGTCGCCACGCGTCCACAGCACGTCGGCGCACTTGGATTGCAGCGTGGCGAACGGCACGCCGGCGACACGGGTCCAGGCGCTGTCGGCGACTGCCCCCGCGGGCCGCTCGAACAGGCCGACGGTGGTGGCCGCCACCACGCCGGCGCCGCCCGGTTGCAGCGCGATGCGGCACACGCCGTCGCCGAGCAGGTGCGGCGCCTCGCGCACCCAGGGGTCGGGCCCGGCCGCGGTGGCCGGGTGGTCGCCGCGCAGGATGCCAATCCCACCCAGCGACGCGCCGGGCTGCGCGCTGCGCGAGTGCGTCGTCTCGCCGGTGCCGACATAGACCACGTCGTCGGCCTCGGTCGCGCCCCAGGCCACGGCGATCGCGCCGCAGGCCTGGCGTTGTGCGGGCCGGTTCACGTTGCCCGGCGCCGGCGTCGAGGCGAGGCCGCCGAGCGAGCGCCATTGCAGGCCGCCATTGCCCGAGTACCACACGCCGCCGTTGGCCGAGGCCGCGTACACGCGCTCGCCGTCCGGGTGCACCGCGAGCATGTTGACGCGCCCCGCGATGCGCGTCGCGCCGATCGCCTGGCCGCCCACCACGGTGTCGGGGCCGAGCGGCTGCCACAGGTGCGTGCGGCCGCTGACCGGTGCCCGCGACCGGCCCACGCCGGGCTCGGCCGCCGCGCCCCGCCGCGCCAGTGCACGCGCGCCGGCGGCGTCGAACTCGACGCGGTGGCGACCCAGGAAATCGCCACGCCCGCCGGGGTCGTCATCGGTCTCCTCGCGCCGCGCCACGGGCCATTGATAACGGCTCATCAGGCCACCTCCGTGCTGCGCACTGCGGTCAATTCGCTCTTGGGACGGCCCGGCGAGCTCATGCACTGCCTCCTTCCACCGGCGTCGGTGCGACGCGGATCCAGCCCTCGCGCAACTCGGCCGGCGAATCGGGCAGCAACGCGGTCTGCGTCGCGGCCAGGATGGCGTCGGTGCGCCAGGTCGCCGGCGTGTCGCGCCACAGAAAGTTCTGGTCCTTGCCGAAGACCGAGACCTTGGGCATGCGCACCTGGCCTTCGGTGTCGAGGTCGGTCTCGACCAGCACGGGGCCGGTGCGCAGCGACGGTGCGATCGCCGCCAGCCCGGGGCCGACCCAGTCGCGCGCCAACGCCAGCGCCTTGCGCGGCAGCACGCCGGACGTGAGCGTGGCCTTGCCCGAGGGGTGCATCAGGATGGTCAGCGTGACGGTCTGGCCGATGTGCAGCTGCAGCGTGTCGGCGTCGTCGGTGCCGGCGATGTAGGGGTGCGTGATCGCGCTGGCCCGCGGCATGCCGGCGCTCGTGTCGAACACGCCGAGCTGACCGCGGCTGCGGCCGGCGTCGGCGGCGGTCGCGGCGATCACCTTGTCGACGAGGCGGAAGCGCGAATAGTCGTCCTCGACGAAGAAGCCCAGCACGCCGTCGTCGCTGCGCGTGAGTTCGCCGATGCGCACCGGGAAGGCGTGGCGCGCGGCGTCCTGCTCGACCTGCGCCCATTCGGCCGCGCGCTGCCCGTCGCTCAGGTCGATGTCGACCGGCGGCCGCAGTTCGAGCCGCAACTGCGCGCGCACCACCGCGATCGGCCGGCCCACCAACCCGGCCACGTGTTCGCTGCCCAGCGACGCGAAGCTGTCCACCGTCCACAGCGTGGTGTCGATCGCGCGCAGCAGCGCCGAGAGCGCGCTCTCCTGCACTTTCTCGGGCGACGCGCTGAGCGGCGCGCCCTGGCGTGCGGCGGCGTCGGCGGCCACCAGCGCGGCGGCGAAGTCGCCCAGCGCCTTCTGCGCCGGCAGCAGACCATGCTGCGGGCCCGCGTCGGCCGGGCCTTCGCGGCCGGCGGCGATCTCCCACATCACGCCGCCGCTGACGGCCTCGTGCAGCAGCTCGCCGATCGGCGAGCCGTCGACGCCGAAGACCTCGAGGCTTTCGTCCAGGTGGTCGGGCATCACGAAGCCGGCCACCGGGTTGACCTGCAGCGCGGCTTCGACCTGGTCGACGCGGGCCTCGGTGCCTTCGGCGCCCAGTGGCGTGGCGGCATCGACGAGGCGGAACAGCCAGCGCGACGGCCGCAGCAGGCGCGGGCGCAGTTGCAGCGCACCGGGCCGGTCGGGCAGCGACGCGCGCGTCGGCGTGACGACGTCGGCCAAGGGCATGGCCAGCGTGCGCCCGAACACGTCGAGCAGGCGCGCACGGGTGAGCGTCAGGCAGCCCGCGAGCACCGCATGCGGTGGCGCCACCGGCGCAGGTTCGCTGACGCTGCCGGGCTCGCCAGGCCGGCGCAGGCCGTCGCTCACCGGCAGGCCGAGCAGTTGCGCACGCAGGCCGTCTAGCGTCGCGGTCATCACGTCGAGGTGGCGCACCGCCTCGTCGAGCGTGCGGTAGGCGGTCTCGGTGCTCTCGTCGACGAGGCCCGCGTTGACCGCGTCGAGCGCGTCTTCCTTGGCGAGCCAGTCGGCGATCGCGTCGTGCAGCGTCGAGGCCGCGCCGGCCGTGATCTGCGCGCGGCCGCGCAGCGTGGCGGTGCCGCCTGCGATCGTCGTGACGGTGGTGTCGAGGTCGAGTGCGCCCAGCGTCCAGGCCTGCAGCGTCGGCGGGTCCAGGCCTTCGACCGTCGCCTCCCACTCGATCCACATCGGCACCCAGGGCTGGGCCCAGGTGGTCACGCCGACGAGGTCGGGGTCGGCGCCCTGGTAGAGCGAGAACTTGCGCAACTGGTCGGCCACCAGCGACTGCTGCTGGCGCACGCCGGGCTGGACCGCCTGCTTCGCGGCCCGCGCCAGGCGCGCCTTCGGCGTCTTCGCGACCGTCGGGTCGAGCGCGACGGTGCTGCCGTCGTAGGTGCCGTCAGCGCCGAAGCGCAGCACCGACTCGGCCTTCAGGCGGTTCAGCAGCGCGGCGCGGCCGCTGCCGGCGGGCGCGAGCGCGGCGGCGATCCATTCGTCGTGGTACGGGTCGTGCAGCAGCGCCTCGCGCGCCAGCGTCAACGCCTCTTGCGGAATCGCACCGTTGCCGAGCGAGGCGATGAAGCGGTCCTTGGCGATCACCCCGGTGATCTCGGTGATCACGTGCGTGGGCCAGCGGCAGGTGAGCTTGCCGTCGGCCGAGCCGCGGCCGTCGTTGCCGTGGCGCAGGCTGCGGCCCGCACCGCGCAGCGCCAGCATCGGCTCGGCCGGGAAGGTGAAGCGCGGCGCCGGCCGCTGCACCACGCGCGGCTCGGTCGGGGCGAGCACCTCGCCGACGCGCGAGCGCGCCAGGTCGTTGATCACCGCGGCGCTCGCCTTGATCAACGCGGGTTTGGACTTGGTCGAAAACAGCGTCTCGACCTGCAGGCTCGGAGCCGAAGCGCGGGCTGCGCCGCGCGGCGACTTGCTCGCCGCAACGGCGGTCTTGGCGGCTTGAGCGACCGCGCGTTTGCGGCCGATGCCGAGGCCGCCCACGCCGCCGGTCTGCACGCGCTGCACGAAGCGGTCGGTGCCAGCGCTGCCCGCGGGCAGCGATGCGAAGGCGACCGCGTGCTCGTGCTCCTCGAGTTCGACCGCGCCATCGGGCGAGCCGAGCTGGCTGACCTTCTGCGCGGTGAAGGCCGCGATCAAGCGCTCGGTCGCACGGCGCTGGTCAGGCGTGGCCTGTGCGGCGGCAAAGGCGGCGAGCAGGTCGTCGTCGTGCAGGCCGAGCGCCACGCCGACGCCGTCCGCGGCCGGCCGACGGTCCACCGGCGGTGCGCCGCGCACCGGCACGCCGTAGATCGCGCCGTGCAGCAGCGACGAGCGCAGCTGCCACGGCGGCGCGACATAGCGCGCCACCGCCTCGCTCGCGAAGGCCGACACGGCGACGTGCTCCTGCTTCGTCAGAAAGGTCTTGTCGATCGGCACGAAGGGCGTGCCGGTGGCGGCGGCGCGCAAGGCCGCGGTGGCCACCGGGCGCGCGCCAGACCAGCGGTCGGTCGTCGTCAGGCCGAGCGCGTGGCGCAGCTCGGCCTGCGCGGCGTCCTGCTGCTGCGCCCAGGCGGCGTCGCCCCATTCGTACAGCAAGCGCCAGCGCATGCGGTCGAGCAACTCGTGCAGGCTGTCGTTGCTGCGCGCCTTGTCGAGCGGGTCGAGCACCGGGTCGCTCCACCAGCCGGCGACGACATACGCGGCGCAGTCCTCGTCCACGCCTTGCGGTGCGAGCGTGGCCAGGTCGGCCAGCGGGTCGTGGAAGGCGAAGCGGTTCAGCACCGCGTCGTACACGCCGGCCCAACTCACCGCGCCGCCCACCGTGCCGGTGAGTTGTTCGCGCTTCAGTGTCGCACCAGCCGGCGTCGCGCTCTGCGACGCGCTGCTGCCCTCGCTCCATTGCGCAAGCGGCACGGCCACCGCGCGGTCGGCCTCGATCACCCAGCCGGTGGTGACAGGCTGCACGGCACCGTTCGGCAGCAGCAGGCGCAGCACGACCCAGCGGTCGGGCAGTGGCGGCAACGCGAGGCGGTTGCTCGCGCCGTCCGCGGTGCTCTGGAAGCTGCCGCGCAGCAGCGCGTCGGGCATGGCCCAGTGCAGGTGCACGCCGGCGGCACGCGGCGTGCCGGCGTCGAAGGGGTCTGGCATGCCGTCTTCGGCGTTCGCGACCGTGTTGCCGTTCGTGCCGGCCACCAGCATCGGCAGTCGCACCATCGCTTCGGTGCTGCCCGCGGGCACGTAGAGCGCCTGCACGTCGATCGGCACCAGCAGCCGCTGTTCGCGCAGCAGGTATTTGTCCCAGGTGGCGATCTCGCCAAGGTCGAGCGCGGCGCGGTCGGCCGCGAGAAAGCGCTTGCCGCGCACCAGCGTGCGGATGGCCTCGGGGTCAAAGGCGGCGCGCGGCGCGGCGTTTGCGGCGACCGCCTTGCGCTTGGTGCTCATGAATCCACCTTCGCGAGCTTGGTCGCCACCGTGCTCTTCCAGGTCGTCAGCGCGACCTTGGCCTTGAACTGGTCGAGCGCGTAAAAGCGCTTGCTCTCCGTCTGGTTGTCGGGGTCGCCGAAGACCTGGCGGAACGGGAAGCGCAGCATCTGCAACGCGTACTCGTTGGGTTCGAGCGTGCCGCCGCTGTGCGGCGCCTTGGCCGCCAGGCGTGCACGCAGCGTGGCCATGTCGATCACGCCGGGTGCGTTGGGGCGGAATGGGACGTCGACCGCGTTGGTGGCGGTGAAGGCGTTCTCGGGCGGCACCGGGTTGCCGTTGTCGCAGTCGCGCACCTTCACGCGCCGCTGGTTGGCCGGGCTGTCGGGATCGATGCGCACGCCGAACTGGATGCCTTGCCGCGGCTCCTCGATGTGCACCACCGCGGGCACGCCGTCGAACAGCACCAGCAGCACGGCCGGCGCGAGACGCTCCATGCGCAGCACCTTCATGCGGCTGGGGTCGGACTCGGCGGCGGTGGTCAGTGCATCGTCGGCGACCACGTCGCGCGAATAGGCGCGCACGTGCAGGTTGGGCCAGCCCGACACGGCGCGCGAACGCAGGATGAAGCCGGTGATGGTGCCGCTGCCCGCCTTCAACAGCGCTTCGCCCCTGGGCTGGCGGATGGTGCGCTCGGCCTCGTCGACCTCGGCGCGGATGTGCGGGTAGACCGCTTCGAGTTGCGTGCGGTCGGCGCTGCTGATGGTGCCGACCGACAGCGCGCCTTGTACCAGCGCGTCGGTCCACGCGCGGTCGATGTAGAAGAAGCGGATGGATTCGATCGGCAGCAGGTTCGCATCGGGCACGAGGTAGCTGAACGGCACGCCGTGCAGCAGCCGCAGCCGCGCGAGAAAGCGGCGCAGCTCGCCGGGCACGACGTGCTCGCCGTCGTCGGGGTCGCGGTCGGTGACGATGTCGGCGTAGTCGGTCGCGGCCGACAGCGCGGCCTGGATCGCCAGGTCGGCGTTGATGAAGGCTTTCATGGCGTGTCCTCGTCGTCCTCGTCGTCTTCGGCCGAGGCGCCGGCGAGCAGCGCATCGAGCGCGTCCGGCGCGGTGGCGCGACCGCGTGCGCCGCGGATCACAGCGCCTGCCACCTTCGGTGCGGCCACGCCCAGCGTGCGCTGCAACTCGCCTTGCAGCGCCGCCTGCAGCATTGCCACCACCAGCTTCTCGTTCGGCGCCTGGCCGGGCTTGAGCGCGAGCGGCGCATTCGTCTGGTCGAGCGCCGACAGCAGGCCCACCGCGTCGGCGCGTTTGCGCAGCGACGCGAGGTCGAAGCCCAGGCCGGTGGCGATGACCTGGTCGAGGTCGCCGCTGACGCGCAGCGGCCGCCCCGGGTCGGCCACCGGGCGGCGCGGGCCGATCATGCGATCGGTGTTGTTCGCGAGCACGCCCAGCACCTGCAGCGCGACGAAGCGGCCCATGTCGACGCGCTCGTCCTTCAGCCCGGGCAACACGAACGGCATCAGTTGCGCCAGCACCTCGCGCACGCGGCCGGCGCCAAACTGCTCGCCGCGAAAGCGCAGCAGCGCCGACACCACCGACAGCTGCGACAGCGCGAGCAGCCGGCCGATCTCGAATGCGGCGGCGAGCGCGAGGTCTTCGCGGCCGTCGGGGATCACGCGGCGCAGCTGGTCGGCCGAATGTGCGAGCGCGAGCGGCTGATCCTTCGACGTCGAGTCGCGCGCCGTGGGGAAGGGCACGCAGGGCCCGCGGTACCAGGCGCGCACCGGGTCGCCGCGGCGCGTGCGGTGGCCCAGGCCGATGTGGCCGGTCTGCACGACCTCGGGCCGTGCGTCGGCGGCCGGCGTGTTGGGCGGAGGCTCGGCCACGCTGCCGAGCAGGCCGACGTCCAGGCCTTGCATCAGCTTCTCGAAGGTGGCGCCTTCGTTGGTCGTGAACGACCAGTGCGCGAGCACCGGGAAGCGCAGCACCTTCTCGAGCGCGAAGGCTTCGATCGGGAAGCGGAAGCCCTGCGCCATCGTGTCGCGCACCAGGCGCTTGGCGTCGGGGTCGAGCGCGACGGCCGCGACCTGCTGCGTGGCCGAGCTCCATTGCTTGCCCACCGACGGCTGGGTCATCTTGGCGGCGCCGTCGATGGCCACCACCGGTTGCGCGGCGGCTGCCCCTGCCTTGGCCAACGCCGCACGCGCGGCCGGCTTGGCCTGCACGCCGGCCGCAGGCAGCACGACGTTGCCGAGTTGTGCGTTGCCCAGCACCTGCACGTCGGGCCCGCCGCGTGGGTCGACGCTGGCGAGCACGCGCCAGTCCTGCGCCAGCACGAACTCGAAATTCGCCACTGGCGGCGTCGGCTTGGGCAGCGCCTCGAGCTGGCCCTCGAGGTTGACCAGGCAGGCCATGTAGCGCACCGACTTCTGGTTGGCGTCGTCGAACACCGGCAGCCGGTTGGCCAGCACGACCGCGAGCCAGCCGTCGTCGTCGCCGTTGGCAAGCTCGGTGTCGTTGACGTCGACCTCGCGCACATGCGCGAGCAGCGGCAGGTCGTCCTTGCACGGGAAGATCTTCTTCACCACCGTCTCGGTGACGGCGAGGTACAGGCCCTGCTCGACGTCCTTGTCGTCCGGGTCGAGCAGCGCCGTGCCGGCGGTCACGCAGTCTTTCACCGGCGTGGCGGTCGACAGCTGCGCCTCGCCCTCGGCAACGACGACGAGCGCGAGCCACGGCGTCTCGGACGGCTGCACCTGCCCGGCCGGGTTGCGCTCCCACGGCAGCGTGCGGCGCTTCAGCACGACCTGCGGCAGCCGGTCGCCGAACGCTCCTTCCGCGTTCGCCGGTGGGAAGCTCGACAGGATCTGGTCGGTCGGCATCGTGTAGCGCGGTGCGGCGATCTGCACATGCGTGTGCTCGGGCTCCACGCCGAAGGGCAGGTCGACCTGCTCGGTGACGAGCTCGTAGGCGCCGGCCGTGACCGGCGGCATCACGTTGCTGTGCAGGATGAAATGGCCAGTCTGCGGCATCAGCGGCGTCCTCCAGGTGGTCGGGTGGGCGCGCGCGCGGCACGGCGGCGCGTCAGCGCGGCGACGGCGCCGCCGCCCTGCGCATGTGCCTTCGCGGTGGCGCGTTGGTCGTCCGTGCGCGTCGGGGCGAGCCAGGCGACCCGGCTCGGCGTGGCGGCCTCGGTGGCGCTCGTGGTGGCGAAGGGCTGCAGCGCGGCGTCGAGCCCGCGTGCGGAGATCAACGCGACCGCGCCGGTGGCATCGACCTCGTTGCTGGCCATCACGCCGACCAGCGACCAGCCGTCCTGGCTGGCGATGGTCACGACCACGGGCGCGTCGCCGTCGGGCACGACGTCGTAGGCGAGCACGCTGCGGTTGTCCATGGCCAGCAGCACCGGCGGTGTCTCGTGGCCGGCGCCGTCGAGCGCGCGCGCAGCGCCGTCCAGGCCGAGCAGCAGCTGGCGCCCGTCGAGGTTGTCGCCGGCCGAGGCCGGGTCGTCGAGCACGACGACGACGGTGCGCGGCGTGCCGGCGAAGGTGGTGGTCAGCGTGCTGGTGCCGCGCGCGAGTTCGGCGCCGTTGACCCAGCCGGCGTCGAGGCGTTCGCGGTGCAAGGCGAGCCGTTCGCCGTTGGCATGCACGACGCAGCCCGGGCCGATGGCGGTGGCGTTGCCGGCGTAAGGCATCTGCAGGCCGGCGTGCCAGCCCATCAGGCCGACGCCGGCCTGACGCACCGTCGCGCCCTGGCCGATCGCGACGATGCGCTCGGTGCCGCGCGGCACCTCGACCGTGCTGGCCGCGAGCCCGGGGCCGAGCAGGGTGTCGGCGAGCCGTCGCCCACCGTGGCCGAGCAGCACCACGCGCGCGGGTGCGTCCGCCACCGCGAAGGTCGGCCGCACGGCATCGGGCACCGCGTCGGCGCGCGCGTTCGGCAGCTTGAGCACGACGGTCTGACCGGCGGCCAGCGTCGCGCCGGCGTTGGCAGCGCGGCGGCGGGCGCCGACTGCCAGCGCGGCGTTGAAATCGGTCAGCGGTGCGGCCAGCGCCGCACCGGCGCGCGCCACCAGCGCAGTTGCCGCGTGCGCGACGGCGGTGGGCGGCAGGTTCTGCGCGGCGATCAGCGTGGCGCCGCGCGCGATGCGGCTGGCGTTGGCGGTGGGCTGCGCCGGTGTGTCGGTCAGCACCAGGCGTGCGGCGATCGAGCGGCTGCGTTGCGCTTCCACGCCCGCGAGCGTGGGCGGCGCGGTGCGCCACGCGCGCTCGGAGCCTTTCACGGTGGTCTTGGCCTTGGGCGCGACCGCCAGGCCGACCGTCGCGCCGGACAGCAGGCCGACCACGACGGGCGCGTCGATGAAGTGGTCGTAGACCTTGGTCGGCGGCCGGTCCGCGATCGCGGGGATGGTCGTCTCGGTCGGTGTCTCGATGCCTTCGGTCAGCGTGCCCAGCCGCGGCGGCGCCTGGCGTTCGCCGCGCAGCGACGCAAGCGCCGTGGGCGTCGCGCTGGCCTTGAGGAACTTCGTGGCCGCGAGGTAGGCCGTCTCGGTGTCGTTGACCGGTGCGAGCAGCACGGTGACGTCGTTGGCCAGCGTGCGCAGCTTGGCGACGTCGAGCGCGCTGCGCGTGAACGGCAACGGCAGCCGCTTGTTGATCTCGACCTGGTAGTACGGGATCTCCGGCCCGCCGGGCGACGGCAAGGCACGGCAGACGAGGTCGAGCTCGCTCAGCGCCTCCAGCATCTCGGCCTTGGGCACCTGGCGGTTGTTCGCGTCCTGCGGCGGACCCCACACGCCGACCGGGAAGCGGCCGAACGGCCGCACCGTGTCGACGAAGGGGTAGGGCTGTGCCACGCCGCCGCGCATCCAGGTGAGGCGGATGGTCGGCACCACGTCCGACTGCTCCATCGGCGCGATGCCGATCGCACGGCTCGGCGGATGCGTCGTGATCGTGATCGCGGCCGGCGCGAGCACGCGGTTGATGCGCGTGGCCGGCACCGTGCTCGTGAAGGTCATCGAGAACTCGACCACCACCACGAAGGGCCGCGACGACGAGCCGTCGGGCGTGGCCTTCTCGCCCTTGGCCGGCAGCGCGCCGGTGTTGGCCATCAGTGCGTGCGGGCGCGCCTGGCCGGAGTCGGCGGCCTCGAGGTACTTGGCGATGAAGGCGTCGGCGGCCAGCGGCTGCTTCTGTTCTTGGCCCGAGCCGCCGAACTCGAAGGTCAGCTCGATCGGGCCGACCTCGAAGGTGACGCTGCCGCGGAAGTCGGGCCCGAGCACGTGGATGCGTGCGCCCAGGCTGATCGAGATGGTGATCTCGCCGAAGATCCAGGTGTCTATCGTCACGCCCGCGGCGATGCGCGCGTAGGCGCTGACGTCGTAGTGGAACGGGTCGAAGAAGACGATGCCGTGCGCGCCGAACTTCACCTCGGCCCAGGCCGGACCGAAATGCGCCGAGGCCTCGAAGTCGCCGCCGGCCATCAGCGCCTCGGAGGTCAGCGCGAAGTAGCTGCCGGCCTTGATGACGATGTTGTCGCCGATGCTCCAGCGCAGCCCCAGGCGCGGCACGACGGGGTAGCCGTCGCGGTGGAAGTCCGGGTGGTAGCCGCCCATTGTCAGCACGAATTCGCCGGACTTCTCGCCCTTGAACCAGATCACGTAGGCGAAGCCGCCGGTGAGCTTGATGTCGGGGTAGAGCAGCCACGAGTTGTCGGTCAGCTGGCCCTGCACCCACAGCACGCCCTCGCTGCTCGAGAAGCGCACCAGCAGCGCGAGCTCGATCGACACCAGCGCGACCTGCGGCCGCGGCAACGCCATGCGCGCCAGGCCGAGCAGGTTGATGTCCAGCCCGTCGCCGACCTGCACGCCGACGACCGCGATGCCGTCGACGAGCGCGAAGCTGTTGAACGACAGGCCCGCGGCGAACCAGAACGTGCCCTTGCTCATCGGGAAGTACGCGCCCAGCGCCCGCAGCTGGGTCATCGGGTCGCTGGGCGTGGCCGCGATGTCCAGCGCCTGGATCAGCGGGTAGTCGCCGAAGTTGGCCAGCTCGGTCGGCACCACGAGTTTGCGGTTGATGCCGAAGCCGCCGCCGATACCGGTCAGGAAAAAGGCCGGCGGCCCGCCGATCGGGCCGTTGACGGCGCCGATCGCGAAGAAGGCGGTGAACTTCTGGCCGTTGCTCACGCCCTCGCCGTAGCCGCCGTACACCGTGAGGCCGTAGACCCCGAAGCGGCCGAGCAGCATGCCCAGGTACTCGATGCCTTGCGGCCCGCTCTGCTTGAGCAGCCCGCCGGCGAGCGTCACGCCGGCCATGTCGGCCGACACCGCGAGGCCGGCGAGGTCGATGGCCCAGCTGGCCGGGTTGAAGAAGTCGTTGTTGCCGACGATGTAGGTGATCTGCAGGTCGTCGACCGCGCAGGTCAGGCCGAACATCGACACCGAGCCGTCCATCAGCAGCGAGATGCGCTCGAGCTTGCCCTGGGGCATCGTCGCGCCGAAGCCGATCTGCTCGAGGTACAGCGGCCCGAAGCCCTTCTGGATCGCGATCCACCACGGCCCGGCGCCGTCGCCTGCGGTCAGCGAGACCTGCACCGGCCCGCCGTTGTGCACCTGGATCGCCAGCGCCGGGGAGAACGCCGGCTTGGGCGGCGTCGGCCCGGTGTCGCGCATGATGCCTTGCGCGATGCCGTTCTCGCCCTTGGCGCCGGACGCCGATACCGCGAGGTTGGAGAACTGCAGCTGCACGCCGCCGCTCTTCGCGCCGGTGGTGTCGATGGCCGCGTAGGCATGCAGCGCGATCGACTCGAGCGTGATGCCGGCATCGAGCAGCGGGCCCGACGATTTGCCGACGCGCAGCCCGAGGCCGTTGACCACCAGACTCGGCGTGAAACGCAGCGGCAGCGTGTCGGGCAGCACGCCGACGAACAGGCCGCCGTCGCCGGGCGGGTCGGGCACGATCCAGCGGTCGTCGTTTTCGAGCCAGAGCGACACGTCGCCGCTGACCAGCGCGAAGCGGTCGACCACGCCGACCTGCAGCCCGATCGATCCGGCTATCTTGGTGAAGGTCAGCTTCAATCCGTCCAGCGTGATCGCGATGCCGGCGCCCGCGAGGTTGGCGAACAGGCGGTGGACGCGCGCGAGCAGCGTCGCCGGGTCGAACACGCCGGCGATCAGCTGGGTCGGGTTAGTCACATCGGCGAGCACCACGCCTTGCAGCAGGAAGCGCACGTCCTGCGCGCCGACATCGGTGTCGAGCAGGTCCTTGACCGCCTGCTGCGCCATCGCGACGGCGGCGACCAGGTCGGCGACGATCTCGACGATGCGCAGCGCCACCTGCGCCGGGTCGGTGGTGGCGATCGCGGTGGCGAGCACGCCGTCGCTGGCGACGACATCGAAGCGGGCGGTGTCCAGCGTCCAACGCGCGGCGAAGTGGTGTGTCGCATTCGCCGACAGCCCCACCATCACGCGGCGCCCGCCGACCGGGTTCAGGCCCGCGGCGATGCTCGCGAATGGCCGCAGGATCACACCGCCAGCATCGATCTCGGCCGGGCCGATCGCGAGGCTCAGCTCGTCCAGCCCCGCGGCGCTGATCGCCAGCGTCGCGCCCAGCGTGTGAATGCCGGGCACGGCAATCGCCGGTGCGGCCAGCGACACGCGGCCGGTCGATGGGTTCCACGCCAGCGTGACGCCGGCGACCGTGACGCTGATCTCGTTCGCGGTGGCGGCGGCGTTCACGCCAGCGGGCAGGAAGTCGTCGACCAGTGGCGCGAGCGTGGCCAGGCCGGTCGAGACGATGGAGGGCACCGCGGCCGTCAGCGCGCCCACCGGGTTCGCGGCCCAGGCGCGCAGTGCGTCGCCGTCGAAGGTCTTCGTGGGCGTGCCCTTGCGCAGCGCGAGCGCGTCGCCCACGGTGCGCACCAGCGCGCCCGGCGTGCCGGCGATCTCGGCCAGGCGGTCGAGCAGGAAGGGCAGCGCGGCCTGCGCCGCGTCGGACAGCGAACCCAGGCCCGAGAACGGCAGCAGCCGGATGTCGGCACCGGTGGCGGGACGCAGAAAGACTTCGAGCCCCGCACTGCCGATGCGCGCGTAGACCGCCTGTCGGCCGGGCGTGCTGCCATCGAGGCCGACATGGGTCTCGAGTCCGACGCTGGGGGCACCGCTAGGCCCCACCGTCAGGCTCGCGCCGATGCCGCCAGAGAGGCGTGCGGTCACGCCATTCGGCGCGGTCCATCCGCTCGGGTCGACCTGCAGCGTGAGGCGCGCGCCGGGGCCGTCGGCCGCGACCGCGAGGCTCACGCCGGTGGCCAGTGCGATCGGTGCACCGTTCGCGCCCGGCAGGCCCATCAGCGGGCGCAGCGCATCGAACAGCGCCTGGATCTTCACCGGGTTCGCGGCCAGCGAGCCGGCGCTGCGCAGCCAGCCGGCCGGGTCTTGGATCAGGCCGGCGAGCGGGCGCAGTGCACGTTCGGCATCGGTGGCCGCGCCGGCCAGCAGGCCCAGCGCATCGAGTGCGGCGTCGATGACGGGCCGTGCCGTCGCATCGGCGCGCCGCATGACCTCGAGCGCGACATGCGCGCCCAGGCTGGGTGCCGCCTGCGCCAGCATGCGCGCGAGCGCCTGGCCGTCGGGCGCGGGCCACAGCGTGGCCACGTCACTGCTGCCGCCGCTGCGGTGCCAGTGCAGCGAGACGCGCAGCGGGTTCAGGTCGAGTTGCAGCTGCAGGCCGCCCACCGTCGGCAGGGCCGCGTCGGGGCCGAAGCGCAGCTGGCCGTTCAGCGCGCTCGGCGACGCGCTGACATCGGCCTGCCAGCCGAAGCGCCCGAGTGCGCTGCCGCCGCTTAGCACGCGCACCGTGCGCGTCGGCAGGTCGAGGCTGGCGCCGAGTGGGCCGAGCAGCGAATTCAGCCCGGCGGCGATGTCGGCGCCGGCAGACGCCAGCCGCTGTCGCACCAGGCCCGCCGGGTCATGCACCAGCTGATCCACAGCATCGCCGACCACGCCGCCGTTTGCGGCGACGAGGCCCAGCGCCTTCAGCAGGTTGCCGAGCGCGAGCGAGGCCGTGCCGCCGAGGTCGGCGGTGAGGCGCTGGATCGCCGCGGCGAGCAGCACGCGCGCTTCGGGCAGCACCGCCACCGCGTCGTCGTCGAGGTTGCCGAGCGCGAGCGCTTCCCACGACTGGCCGAACACGCGGCCGTCGTGCAGCACCACGCGCGAGCTGCCGGGCGATGTGCCGTCCAGCGGCAGCGTGAGATCGGCCGAGACCGCCCGCAGTTCGAGTTCGGGCGTCGACGCCAGCCAGCCGAGCCGGTCGCCGATGCGCAGCTGCACGCGCAGCACGCGCGAGGTGTCGATGCCGCTGCCTTGATCGAACGCGAACAGTTGCAGGTCGGCTCGGCCGCTGATCGTGACGGTGCCGGTTGCGTCGATCGGCAGCACCCAGCGCAGGCCGGCGTGCACGCCGGTGGGATCGGGCAGCGGCGTGGCCGCGCGTTCGCGGGCGCGTTGCGCGAGGCCGGCGGCGACGATGGCAGTGAGCGCCGCGCTGACCTGGCTCTCGGAGACCACGCCGAACTGCGCGCACACCGCGAGCCCAGCGCGCGGCGCCTCGGCCACTGCGACGCTGGGCCGCAACTCGGCGGCCGGATCGGTGAGGGCGGCGAGCTCCATCAGCGCAGCGACGAGGCCACGGCCGAGGGCGAGGTCTGCGTCGTCGGGGTTGCCATCGGGTTCGGGCAGCAGGCGCTGCAGCAGGCGCAGCGCATCGGCGGTCGGCTGCACGCTGAGCGCCGTCAGCGACACCGGCGCCAGCGGCGTGCCGAGCAGCACGAGGTCGGTCACCGCCACCTGCGCCTGTGCGGCGACGCGCGCGGCGTGGCCGGCGCCGTGCAGCGCAACCAGCGCGATGTCGTTGCTGACAGCGGCCAGCGCGTCGAGCACGCGGCCCAGGCGCGCGGCCTGCTCGGGCGTGCCGTCCGTGCTGCTGCCGCTGACGCGGCAATCGGCGCGCGTGCCGAGCGCGACGAACCAGTCGCCGGTGGCTGCCGTGGGCGCGGGAAACATCGTCGCCGCCAGCCCCGCCGTGGCGAGGTCGACGCGTCGATCGGCGGGCGCGTCGGGCCATGCGTCGGCGCCGAGCGCGACGTACACCGTGGTGGTCGGCACGCGGCCGGTCAGGTCTTCGAGGTCGAGCTGATCGAACAGCTGCGACGCCGCCAGGCCGACGCGGCGAACGGTGATGCCCGCGGGCGCCACCGACGGCGGCACGCTGCGGCCGTCGCCACCGATCCAGCGTTGCGCGATCGCGGTCAGGCCCGCTGCGAGGTCGCGCCCTTCGACCAGTTCGCGCACGCCGGTGTCCACCTCGGCTTCGGCCTGCAGCGCGGCGACCAGCGCTTCGGTGCCCAGCCCGGCTTGGCCGGGGCGCCAACTCTGCAACCCCTGCGAGGCGCCGATCAGCCGCGGTTCGAGCCCGGCCGGCGGGAACCACACCGCGACGTTGGGCAGCCCCTCGGCGATCGCGAAGCGGTACGGGTCGTCGGGATGGCCGGTACCGTCGATGACGCCGCGCGCCGCGCCGGCACCGCCGAACAAGTCGGCCACCAGGCCGAGCGCGCGCGGACCGAGTTCGCTCATCGCGAGCTGCGGCAGCCAGGCGCGCAACGCGGCCTCGGGCGCGTTGACGATGTCGGCGAGGCGCAGCCGCGCGAGGTCGAGCACCTCGCCGCTGGTGTCCGCCGCCGCCTCGACCCAGCCGAGTGCGTGCACCACGTCGCCGAGAATGCCACCGATCAGCGCGCCGAGCCGGCCGACCAGCGCCTGCACGCCGTCCCAGGCTTCGGGCGGCAGCGTCACGCTGCCGTCGCCGGCGATCACCGGCAGGCTGATCGGCAGCACGAGGTCGTCGGTTTCGAGCGCGAGCGACGGCGCGCTCACACCGGCCGACAGCCCGGCCTGCGGCGACCACGCCAGGCGCAGGCCGACATGCTGGGCGCTGAAGGCGACGCCGTCGGCGAGCACGAGCCGCGCGCGCGGCGGGTTGGCGCCGCGTTCGCGTGCGGTCAGCGTGGCCTCGACCGCAGGCAGCAGGTCGGCGCTGCGTGCCGCGAGGTCGATGCGCGCGAGCGTCGCCGCGAAGCGCGTCTGCACGACGGTGCAGCGCTGGCCCAGCGTGTCGACGCTGGTGGCGGCCGCCAGGCCGATCGTCAGCACCGGCCCGCTGGCGGCGACTTCGAGTTGCAGCGGGCCGATCAGCGGCAGCGTCCATGGCACGTCCGACGAACCGTCGCCCTGCACAACGGCGAGCGCCTGACCGGCGTCGGTCAGCGCCGTGCGCAGCGCGCCGAGCACGCTGCGCGCCGCGGCCGGCACGGTGACGAGTTGCTGCCAGTACGCACCCACGGCGGCGAGCGGGTCGGCCATCAGCGCGGGCAGGGTGACCGCGGTCACGCCGGCCGGCGCGTCCAGACCGATCAGTTGTTTGACCACGCCGAGGGCGTCACCCAGCCCGGCGAGCAGCAGGTTGGCGATGTCGCCGACGGTGTTGTCGACCGCGTCCATCACCGCGTCGGGCGAGGTGAGGTCGAGCGTGGCGTAGCTGTGCTCGCCCAGCGTCACGACATCGGCCGCGAGCACGAAGTTCAGGCGCCGCTGGGCATCGAGCGCAAAGCCGATGCGCAAGGTGTCGGCGTGCGCCGTTGCGGGGTTGGTGATGTCGAGGATGGGGTTGCCCGCGCGCCCGGCCGCCGCCCACAGGCCGAGGCTGGGCAGCGCAAAAGCGGCGCCGGTGACGAGGTCGATGCGGAACAGCTCGGCACGTGCTTCGACGCGCGCGTCGGCGTTGCCGAGTTCGAGCCCGAGGGTGGGCGTGAGGCGCGGATTGCCGCTCGGGCCGGTGTCGACGCGCAGGGCGAGCGTCAGCGTGGCGGCACCGAGGTCAAATTCGACCGCGTCGCCGACCCGCGCACCGCCGATCAGTGCGGCGAGGTGCGCCAGCCAGTCGTTGCGGCTGCCGGTCTGCGCGAGCAGGCCGCGCACCCAGTCGGCGATCGCGATCACGCCGCGCGTCGGCAGCTCGGTGATCGGGAAGTCGGGCACCGCGTCGCCGCTCTTCAGGCCCAGCAGGCCGGCCAGCGCGGCGAGTTGGGGGTCGGCCGTCAGCGCGTCGGCCTGCGCCTTGACCAGCGACAGCACCAGGTCGAGCAGCGCGTCGTCGAGTTCGTCGGCGCCATCGGCCGACACGCGCACGTCGCGCGGCGAGGGCGCGCCGGGCAGCTGCAGCCCGGTCAGTGCGAGACCGAACACCGGGCCCTTGGTGTCGCTGGGCGAGGTCGGCAGGTCGACGTCGATGCCGATGCCGCCCAGCCTTGCCTGGCCCGGCACCGCCGGCGCCGCGTCGACCGTGATCGACGTGCCGATGCGGATGCGCCCGCCTGGCGAGCCCAGCAGCAGCGGCTGGCTCACGCTCGGCCCGCCTTGCTTTTGCGCGCGGAACAGCGGCACGGCGAGCGTGGTCGCCGAGGCCGGGTCGGTCGTCGTCACGCGCAGCCCGAGACCGATGTGCAGGCCGTCGGCTTGGCTTTCGTCGATGGTGACCGCGATCGACAGCGGCGGCTCCTCGATGGCCACGATCGGCAGCCAGATCACGCCGGCGTCGGTGCTGCGGTCGGCACCGCCCATCGCCTCGTCGACGAAGGCGATCAGCGCGGCGCGCTGCGCCGGGTCGGCGAGCATGGTCTTCAGCGATGCTTCGGGGTGTGCGAACCAGTCGCCGTTCGGGTTGCCGCTCGCGTCGAACAGACCCAGCGCCTTGGCCAGGTTGCCGAGCACGCCGAGGTCGCCCGCGCCGACGCTCATTCGCGGCTCCCGATCTTCGCGGTGGTCGCCTTCAGGGTGCTCGAGCCGGCGAAGCGGTGGCGCGCCATCGGCACGATCTCGAGGCCGCGTGCCGTCACCGACAGTTCCACCGGCACCAGCAGGTTGCCGCGCTGGTCCTTGCCGGCGGCGGCGGCGATGCCGGTGACCAGCCCCAGCACCGACTGCCAGGCGAAGGCCACCAGCGCTTCGCCCCAGGTGGTGACGATCACCTCGGGCCCGTTCGGGCGCCGCGCGGCCGCCGCATACAGCCCGGCCGGCTGGTCCGGCGAGCCGACCACGAACAGCACCTCGACGCTGGCAGGCCCGGTCTGGTCGCAGCGCACCGGCATGCCGACGCGGATCAGGCCGGTCGAGAACTTGACGTCGAGCGCGGCGAAGCCGACCGCCAGCGCGTTCTCACCCTCGACCCACACGACCTCGGTCCGCTGCGTGGCGCGGAAGAAGCCGGCCGCGCGGCGCGCCGCGACGCGCACCAGTTCGGCGGCCTTGCCGGCCTCGATGAACACGCTCTTGAACACATCGCCCTCGGCCATTGCCTGCGTGACCTGCGGCAGGCGCAGCGCGCGCCGCTCGGCCGCCACGAAGCGGGCGTACTCGGGGGCGACGGTGTCGGCCAAGGGAACGTCCTTTGGGTGCGCGGTCGGGACAGCGGTGCGGGTGGATGACCGCGGGTGTGTGCGCTCAGCGCTCGACAGGCGGTGCGGGCTCGCGCAGATCGCCACCCAGCAAGCGGCGGCCCGCCTGCATCAGCGCGTCGAACACGAACCAGGTGGCCAGGAAGGCCGCGCATTCAAGCGAGAAACTGTGGAACTTGTAGAACAACTCGGCCACGAGCCAGGCCGCCACGAGGGGCGGGAACTGCTCGCTGAGCAGACGCCTGAAGGACAGCACGCGAAGCAATGTGTACATGGGCGGTACCTGCTTTGTCGGGGACTCAGGGGAGGCGGACTCTAGCCCCGCAGGTTGCGGCCAACCTATCCCTAGTTCCGGTGCAGGCTTGAAAAGCGGCAGGAACGCGATGCAGCCCGAGCGTGCCGGCGGCGCGCCCGCTCAGCGCTGCACGCCCCAGCGACGCACTGTCACGCGCTCCAGCGTGTCGAAGCCCAGGCTCTCGACCAGCAGCCCGATCAGGATCACGCTGGCCAGGCCGGCGAAGACCTTGTCGGTGTAGAGCTCGTTGCGGTTCTGGAAGATGTACCAGCCCAGGCCGCCCTTGCCGGACGAGGCGCCGAAGAACAGCTCCGCGGCGATCAGCGTGCGCCATGCGAAGGCCCAGCCGATGCGCAGTCCCGACAAGATCGCCGGCAGCGCCGACGGCACGAGGATCAGCACCACGAAGCGCAGCCCGCGCAGGCCGTAGTTGCGCCCGGCCATGCGCAGCGTCTCGGGCACGCCCTGGAAGCCGGCGTAGGTCGCCAGCGCGAGCGGCCACAGCACCGAATGCACCAGCACGAAGATCAGGCTGGTCGTGCCCAGACCGAACCACAGCAGCGCCAGCGGCAGCAGCGCGATCGCCGGCAAGGGGTTGAATATCGCTGTGAGCGTGGACAACAGGTCGCGCCCGACGCGCGTGGACACGGCCAGCGCCGTGAGCGCGAAAGCGCACACGACGCCCAGCAGATAGCCCTGCAGCAGCAGCGCGATCGAGATGCGGGCCTTGCCGACCAGTTCGCCGCTGGCAATGCCGCCGACAAAGGCGCGCGCGGTCTGCACGAAGGTCGGCAGCAGCAGCTCGTTGTCGGCCAGTCGCGCGATCACTTCCCACAGCAACGCGAGCAGCGCGAGGATCACCGCCTTGCGCAGCGACGCGTGGCCCCACAGGCGCTGCCACGGCGGCAATGCGCGCTCGGGTGGCGTGTCGGTGAGCGGCGCCAGCGGCTGTTCGAACTCCGGGCGAACCGGGGCGGTGACCGCGCTCATGCGGCCGCTCCGGTAGACGCGGGGGCTTCGAACAACAGCCCATGGATGCGCTGCGCCTGGGTCTGGAACTCGGCGCTGCCCTGGCTGTGCAGGCCGAACTGGTGGGCATTGAGTTCGGCACGCACGCGGCCCGGGTGCGGCGACAGCACGAGGATGCGGTTGCCCACCACCAGCGCCTCTTCGATCGAGTGCGTGACGAACAGCAGCGTGAAGCGCACCTCGTCCCACAGCGCGAGCAGTTCTTCCTGCATGCGCCGGCGCGTCAGCGCGTCGAGTGCCGCAAAGGGTTCGTCCATCAGCAGCACTTTGGGCTGCATCGCCAGCGCGCGGGCAATCGCTGCGCGCTGCTTCATGCCGCCCGACAGCGTGTGCGGGTAAGCGTCCGCGAAGCCGGTCAGGCCGACCTTGGCGAGCGCGTCCAGCGCACGTTCGCGCGCCTCGGCTCTCGGCAGGTGCCTCGACGCGAGCAGCGGGAACATCACGTTGGCCAACACCGTCTTCCACGGCGGTAACTGGTCGAATTCCTGGAACACGACGATGCGGTCGGGGCCGGGCTCGCGCACCGGCACGCCGTCAAGGCGGATCTCGCCTTCGCGCGGCACGACAAAACCGGCCACTGCCTTCAGCAGCGACGACTTGCCGCAGCCCGATGCGCCCAGCAGCACGAAGCGGTCGGCGCGGTGCACGTCGAAGCTGACGCGGTGCGTCGCACGCACGACGCGATCGTGGGTCGCGTATTCCAGCGTCAGGCCGTCGACCTGCAGCAGTGCGTCGTCGTCTGCGGTGGCGCGCATCGTCGGCGCGTTGCCGGCATCGACGGTCGGCCTGCGCGACGGTTCGGTGCTGCGCAGGAACGCCTCTGCGGTCCCGACGGTCGCGGCCATGCTCAGTTCGCCGCCGCGTTGTGCGGGTCGTCGAAGAAGTAGTCCTTCGCCGACGCCGGCTTGTTCTTGATCGCGCCGACGCGGTGCATGAACTCGGCCAGCGCAAAGGTGTTCTGCGGCGTCAGCTTGTACTCGACCTCGGGGTTCTTGATGATGCTGAGCAAGAGCTTGCGGTCGATGCCCGACCGGTTGGTGCGGATGAAGATGTCGGCCGCCTTCTCGGGTTCTTTGCGCACCAGCTGTGCGGCCTCGGCCAACGCGTCGACGAAGGCCTTGTAGGTCTTGGGGTTGTCCTTGCGGAACTTCTCGGTGGCGTACAGCACCGTGGCCGACGCGGGGCCGCCGAGCACGTCGTAGCTCTTCAACACGATGTGGGCGGCCGGGTTGCCGGCCAGGCCTTGTTCCTGGAACGGCGGGTTGCCGAAGTGCGCCGTGATCTCGGTGCCGCCCTTGATGATCGCCGCCGTGGCCTCGGGGTGCGGCACCGCCACCTGGTTCTTGTCGAGCCGGTTGTACTGCGCGTCGCCCCAGACTCTGGCAGAGGCCAGCTGAAGAATGCGCGACTGCACCGACACGCCGACCGCGGGCAGCGCGATGCGGTCCTTGTCGCTGAAGTCGGCGATGGTCTTCACAGTCGGGTTGATGCTGGTGAGGTAGTACGGGAAATTGCCCAGCGACGCGATGCCGCGCACGTTCTGTTTGCCGACCGTGCGGTCCCAGATCGTCAGCAACGGGCCGACGCCGGCACCGGCCACGTCGATCGAACCCGACAGCAGCGCCTCGTTGACCGCGGCACCGCCCGAGAGCTTGACGAACTCGACCTTGATGTCCAGGCCCTGCGCCTTGCCCTGCTTTTCGATCAGGCCCTGGTCCTGCGCGACGTTGAGCAGGATGTAGACGATGCCGAACTGCTCGGCGATGCGCAGCCGGCCTTCGGCACGTGCGGGAACGCTGGCGGCCAGCGCGAGAGCGGCCAGGCCGGCAGCGGCCGCACGGCGGGAGATTCGAATCATGAAGAAGCTCGGATGAAATCCATCAGAAAGGCACGTCGCCTTCTATCGTCGTGCGGTTCAGGCGCCGGCGCAGGTGATCGGGGCAGCCGGCCGCCAGGTGCATCAGCGAGCGGTTGTCCCAGAACACCATGTCGTGCGGCTGCCATTGATGGCGGTAGAGGTGCGCGGGCTTCACGCTGTGCGCGAACAGCTGCGCGAGCAGGTCGCGGCTCTCGTCTTCGGGCAGACCCACGATGCGCGTCGTGAAGTGCTCGCTGACGAACAGCGCCTTGCGGCCCGTCTCGGGGTGGGTGCGCACGATCGGGTGCTCGACCGGCTTGACCTTCGCGACCTGTTCGTCGCTGAGCTTGGGTCGCCACGGGCTGCGCTCGCGCAGGGCCTCGTACTTGGTCAGGTAGGAGTGCTCGGCATGCCGCCCTTCGACGGCCGAACGCAGCGGCACCGGCAGCGTGTCCCAGGCCAGGTGCATGTTGGCGAACAGCGTGTCGCCGCCTTCGGCCGGCAGTTCCTGCGCGTGCAGCATCGAGCCCAGGCTGGGCTTGGGGACATAGGATAGGTCGGAGTGCCAGTAGTGCCCGGCATCGCCAAGGCCGATGGGCTGACCGTTCTCGACGATGTTCGAGACGATCAGGATCTCCGGGTGGCCAGCCAGTTGGAACTGGTGCAGCACATGGATCTGCAGCGGACCGAACCGGCGGCTGAACTCGATCTGCTGCTGCGGCGTGATGCGCTGGTCGCGGAACACCAGCACGTGGTGGTCCAGGTGCGCGCGGTGGATGCGCGCGAAGTCGGCGTCGCCCAGCGGCGTGTTCAGGTCGAGGCCGACGACCTCGGCGCCGAGCGGCGCGTCGAAGGCTTGAATTTGTGTGGTCATGCGGATCGTGCGATGGGTTCGGGCGCCTGCCATGCCGAACGATTCGGCCGCCGCAACCCGAGGTGGTCGCGCAGTGTGCGGCCTTCGTACGCGGTGCGGAAGAGGCCGCGCCGCTGCAGGATGGGCACCACGCCGTCGACGAAGTGCTGCAGCCCGTGCGGCAGCGCGTCCGGCATCAGGTTGAAGCCATCGGCGGCGCCGCCCTTGAACCAGTGCTCGATGTCGTCGGCGATCTGCTCCGGCGTGCCGACGATCACGCGGTGCCCGCCGCCGCCGGCGAGCGCGCGTATCAGTTCGCGTGCGGTGTGGCCGTCGCGGCGCGCGAGCGCGAGCGTCGCGTTGAAGAAGGTGTGGTTGCCGTTGCCGCCGGCGGGCAGCGCGATGTGGTCGGGCAGGCGCTCGTCCAGCTTCAGGCGGTCGGGGGCGAGGCCCAACGTGCCGGCCAAGCGGGTCAGGCTGTAGTCCCACGGGATCAGGTCGACCAGCTCGTCGCGGCGACGCAGCGCGGCCGCTTCGGTGTCGCCGATGATGGTGGTCAGGCCGGCCAGCACCTTGACCGCGCCGCGCCCGCGGCCCAGCGCCTCGGCGCGCGCGTTCAGGCCGCGCGAATAGGCCAGCGACTCCTCGAACGACTGCGAGGCCGAGAACACCGCCTCGGCGTGGCGCGACGCGAACTCGCGGCCGTCGTCCGACGCGCCGGCCTGCACGACGACCGGGTGGCCTTGCGGTGTGCGCGGCAGGTTCAGCGGGCCGTGCACCGCGAAGTGTTCGCCGCGGTGCGCGATCGCGTGCACCTTGGCCGGGTCGACGAAGCGGCCGGCCGTTTTGTCGCCGACGAAGGCATCGTCTTCCCAGCTGTCCCACAGCGCCTTCACGACCTCGGTGAACTCGGTCGCGCGGGCATAGCGTTGCGCGTGGTCGGGTGCGGCGGCCAGCCCGAAGTTGCGCGCCGAGGGCACGTCGGCCGTGGTCACTGCGTTCCAGCCGGCGCGCCCGCCGCTGACGTGGTCCAGCGTCGCGAAGCGGCGCGCGATGTTGTAGGGCTCGTTGTAGCTGGTCGACGCAGTGCCGATCAGCCCGATGTGCGTCGTTGCCGCGGCGATGCTGGCAAGCAGCACGGTCGGCTCCAGCGCGGTGATGGGCCGGAAGTGGATCTGGTCGACGATGGCCGCGTTGTCGGCGAGGAACACCGCGTCGAGCTTGCCGGCCTCGGCGATCTGCGCGACGCGGATGTAATGCTGCACGTCGGCGAAGGCCCAGGGGTCGCTCTCGGGCAGCCGCCACGCGGACGGTACAAAGCCCGAGTGCAGGATGTTGACGTTGAGGTGAAGTTGCCGGGCTGCGGCGGGAGTCGTTCGGCTCATGAGGAATGCGCGCTGGGGAATCGACGCACTCTAGGCGCACGACCGCGCGACGCGAACGAAGCATTGCGCGCTTGGATATCTGCCGAGCACATATCGATTCGCACAATGCTTCGTTCGCGTCGCGTCACGCGATGGCTAGGCTGGCGGTCTTCTCACCGTTCGCCGCAGGCTGCGCCCATGCACGACCCTCTTCGCCACGGCGCCACGCGTCGTCACCTTTTGCTCGCGGCGGCTACGGCGGCCGCACCGTTAGCTGTCGGACGGGCATTCGCAGCCGAGCCCGAGAAGCTGCGCATCGGCTTCCAGAAGTCGTCGACGCTGACGATCTTCCTGAAGTCGCGCGGCACGCTCGAGAAGGCGCTCGCACCGCTGAAGGTCGACGTGCAGTGGCACGAGTTCACGTCAGGCCTGCCGCTGCTCGAGGCGCTGAACATCGGCGCCGTCGACCTCAGCGCAGACGTCGCCGACGCGGTGCCGCCGTTCGCGCTGGCGGCCGGCGCGAAGCTGACCTATTACGCGATCGAGACCCCGTCGCCGCAGGCCCAGGCCATCGTCGTGCGCAAGGACTCGCCCATCACGAGCGTCGCGCAGCTCAAGGGCCAGAAGGTCGCGTTCGCGAAGGGCGCGGGCGCGCACTACCTGATCCTCGAAGCGCTCGCGCAGAGCGGCCTGACGATCAAGGACATCGAGCCCGCCTACCTCACGCCCGCCGACGGCCGCGCCGCGTTCGAGGGCGGCAATGTCGCGGCCTGGGTGATCTGGGACCCGTTCCTCGCCGCGGTGCAGCGCCAGTCCGGCGCGCGCGTGCTGGTCGACGGCGGCAAGCTCTCCAGCTACCGCCGCTTCTACCTCGCCGCGACAACGTATGCGCAGCGCCGTGCCGACGTGCTGGGCGTGGTCTATGCCGAGCTGCAGCGCGCCGGCGAGTGGATCAAGAAGAACCCCGGCGCGGCCGCCGATTGGCATGCCCCGGTGATCGGGCTGGACACGGCCACAGTGGAGGCCGCGAACCTGCGCCGCAGCTACCGCGTGCAGCCAGTCGACGCCGAAGCGCTGACCGAGCAGCAGCGCATCGCCGACGCGTTCACGCAGGCGCAGATCCTGCCGAAGCGCATCAGCGTCGCCGACTCGCCGGTGTGGCGGCCGGCTTGAACAATGAGCATATGAATACTCGATAAGCGTGCTTCCGGCGAGCGGCCCGCGACGATAGGCTGAAGGCCCGTCATCACCGAGTTCACACCATGTCCGCATCCCTCCCCGACGTGGGCCGTCGCCGCGTGCTGATCGCCGCTGCTGGCGCTTCGTTCGTCGGCGTGCCGATCGTCTCGCGCGCAGCCACCGACCTGTCCAAGGTCACGCTGCGCGTCGGCACCTACAAGGGCAACTGGCGCGCACTGCTGGTCGCTGCCCGGCTCACCGACACGCCGTACACCATCGACTGGCGCGAGCTGAACAACGGCGTGCTGCACATCGAGGCCATCAATGGCGACGCGCTCGACCTCGGCTCGGGCAGCGAGATCCCGGGCGTGTTCGCGGCACGCCAGAAGGCCAACGTGCGCTTCATCGCGGTGGTCCGCGAAGACCTGAACAACCAGGTCACGCTGGCGCGCAAGGGCACGGCCATCCGAACCATTGCCGACCTGAAGGGCAAGCGCGTCGGCTATGTGCGCGCGACGACGGCGCACTACTTTCTGCAGAAGCAGCTCGCCGAAGCGGGCCTGTCGTTCCAGGACATCACTGCAATCAACCTGACGCCGGCCGACGGCCTGTCGGCCTTCGACCGAGGCGACCTCGATGCCTGGGCGATCTACGGCTACAACGGCCAACTCGCGCGCACGCGCTTTGGCGCGCGCGTGATCAAGACCGGCAAGGGCTACCTGTCGGGCAACTTCCCTATCTATGCGAACCCGAAGTCGATCGGCGACCCGCTGCGCCAGGCGGCGATCACCGACTACCTGCTGCGCCTGCGCAAGGCCTATGCATGGGCGAACGACAACTACCTCGCGTATGCCCGCGCGCAGGCCGACGAGACGCGCGTGCCGGTGGGCGACCTGATCGAGCTCTTCAACAACCGCAGCGACGACTATGCGCTGCGCCCGGTGGACGCGCGCGTCGTCAAGGGCCACCAGGACGTGGCCGACACCTTCACGAAGATCGGCGTGCTCGACGGCCCGGCCGACGTGGCGCCGTTGTGGGACCGCAGCTTCGACGCTGCGCTGCGTGCCAGCCCATCCAGCCCGGCCTGATAGAAATCCACCATCGCACAACTTGCGCAGAAGTCTCGATCACTCAAGTGGCTGGTTCGTGCGACTGGCCTGCACCGAACATCAAGGCGCGGAATTGGCCGTTTACGCCGTCGCAAGGGTTCCTTCGAGGTATGGCGTGATGTTTCGCATCGCACGCGAGACGTAGTCGTCCTTTTCTCCCACCGGAGCGACGTAGTGCATCGCGCTCTTTGCCGCTTCGATGCCCTCCAGGCGGGCGATCACCCAGGCGGCGAGATACTGAGACGCGAGGCAGCCGCCTGCGGTGGCCACATTACCCTTGGCGACAAATGGCTGGTTCAGCACATTCACGCCGGCTTCCTGGACCCAGGGCTTGGTGGTCAGATCTGTGCAGGCGGGCACGTCGTCGAGCAGCCCGAGCTTGGCAAGCACGAGCGTGCCAGAGCACTGCGCGCCCAGCAATTGCCGGGAGGGCTCGAACTGCAGTTGTGCCATCAAGGCCGCATCGGCGACGACATCCCGGGTCTGCATGCCACTGCCGACGATGACCGCATCGGCAGCACTGGCTTCGCGCAGGGTGGCCTGGGCTTCCAGCACCACGCCGTTCATCGAACGGACGCGAGCCGTGGGGCTGGCGATCGACACCCGCCAATCCGGCTTCTTGACGCGGTTGAGGATGCCGAGCGCGATGAGCGAGTCGAGCTCGTTGAAACCTTCGAAGGTGAGGATGGTGATGTGCATGGTGACGTCTTCT
>Ga0307509_10001612_pt1 | contig 37831 bp, 34 predicted proteins | sample 10_EM_MG_FD_202245 | JGI IMG/M metagenome (GOLD analysis project Ga0307509, IMG submission 202245) | Populus trichocarpa ectomycorrhiza microbial communities from riparian zone in the Pacific Northwest, United States - 10_EM | ecosystem: Host-associated > Plants > Roots > Unclassified | place...
TATATTAAGTTTTACCGTTAATTCTTCTGAATTATTTTACCTCATCTTTATCTTCTACTTTGAGTGTTTGGTGCGGTCGCAACCTTAGAGTTCACCTCTCTATAGGGTGCCCCCGTTACAGGCCGCCACTTGGATCAGCGAATACTACCTTCCTGGGCCGAGATGTATTCCTATTCCTCTCGGTCTCGTTAATTACCACAACAGAAGGTATCTCACCTGTTCTATATTTATCGATCACATCTTCCAATATGTCGATCCTCCTCTGTTGTCTTTCACACCTGGCAGCCAACACCACCCCGTCACCAGCCAATCTCTCTACCATACCCATTAGTTCATTAACCTTCCAGGCAAAATAGCACATGTGCGCCTTGACCTCCATCAAGTTGGTATACATACCACCACTGACCTCACTTCGCGCTATATGGGCTTCATCATTGTAACATGTTTACTCCTGTCTAACGAAAAGGTACAATAGAGGGCTAGCGGTTGACTGGCAAGCCCTAGGTCTAAGGGAGGCTTCAAGAGACCCGGAGATAGAGAGATAATAGTTAAAGGGCAAGTGGAACTCTGAAATCACCGTTCAACCAAGTATATTCATAAATCAAGAGTCTGCTGAAGTCTGCCATTCTCCTGCTAGCCAGGAGATGAGTTTAAATACATGAGTTCTCCCAGAATGATAGTAATCAGATATCCTGCAACCACGTTCATTACCGAGCAGTGCATCTTATCCTGCATATCCTGTGATCCCACATGAAACCTAAGAGTCATAACACTGCCTCAATGCTATTGTCAGCTTACATGACCGTTCCTTCACTTGTGTTCCTAAATAAAACAATAAACATGCCAAACTTAACTTAACACAAGCTACCGGGCCCTAATATAGCTCTGGGGCTGTATAACAATCAAACTAATTAAAGTAAGCAAAAGTAATCAAACTAAACATTGGAAATCCTGCACTCCGCTCCTGTATACAGTTACCGGAACATGTATACATGTTACAATCATCACTCACTGATGAGTCAGAGCCAGGGGCAGGAGGCGTGGAGTACCGGACCATGTCCAGGGACAATGATCGACAAACCCCTCTGGCAATATCCTCAACAGTGTCCAACATACCACCCATAGCAGAGCTTACCGTACTGGGAAGGGAGACAGTGGGTAGGGGTAAGGACGATTCTGGGATGGCATGTCTGATGTCAGCAAGGCCAGAGCCATCAGTATTCTTGCCTTCTCCAAGAGACATAGGCACATCCCGAATTTCTAGAGAGACAGGCACCAAAAGGGGGGGAGAAGGGAAACCCTGAATCCTATCGACCACACCACCAAACCTACGGTGTGCAATAGAAACAGGCAGCTGACCCAATAGGCGACACTCGATCTCAGGCTCAGAGTCCACAAAACCAGACCCCTTCCCAATCCGTCTGTTAGCAGCTGCAGGAGGCGAGGGAACATACGTGCCATCAGAGGAGGCATTCAATCTAAACTTCCCATCATATAATCTTCTCTCATTAGAAGACTGCACATCATGGAAATCCGGAGTAGAGTCGTAATTGGTCGGCTGTCTTTGGAGTCGGGCCACAGGTGGTGTTAATACGAGGCCCTCCATCCGGTCATTATTGTAATCAGGGGGGAGCTCCTATGAGGGGGGTAGTGAGGGCCATGACGATGATATGATCATCGGGTCTGAGGCCAATGGGGATATTGTACTACCGGAGCTCATTGTCCAGGAGGAGTCCTGTGTCGTATGGGAGAAGGATTGTAAATCTCCCTCAGGTGAGTGAAACCTGATGTAAAACCCAATCGTACTGGCGCTGTCAATCCTGCACCCTGGGGAAAATGGGGTATAGGGGGCACATCCGCAAGCAGTGAGAAAGCCAACACAAAAGGGTTCAACCAGGTCAAAGGAGCGAGGTTGAAGGCTAGAAACAAACTTCCTAACACTCTCGGTGTAGTCCAAAGTATCGTTGGGACATCCAGGAAGAAGGACAAGGTGTAGGGCAGCATAATCACCACCCGGAGCAGGGTAGGTAAGGCACACAGCGGGAACAAGACCGCGTTTGGCAGAAACATTCGTGGACCGGATATTGGCCGCAGCAAGGATCCCGGAGGCAGAGGGAGAGGTTTCATGATGCCAGGAGGCACAAGGAGGAGGCCTGGAGGCACGAGGAATGGGAGCCCGTGAGGACATTCCGACAACAACCCAAAGTCACCAGTAGAGAAGCCCCGGCAAGCCAGCAAAACAAAAGCTAAAATCCGGCCAAGCACAAGCCCAGCGGAGCAAAAGGCAAAACTTAGGTGCTCGGGCAGAGCCCCGAGAGAAGTACCAAAAACAACCACAGCACCCAAACCGCAAAGACTTGTAAACTATGGCGAGTCTGACAAATGAATATGATTGGATGTGGCGAAAAAGGTAGGATGATTTTCCGTTGTAGTTGTCTGTTGCCTGGGTATGTACCGTATGCGTGTCCTAGTCTAAGTACAGAAGAAAAAGCCTCTTATAGGCTCTGCCAAGCCCTCTATGTAGGAACTGTTGGAAATTGGGCTGCTCACCAGATGCATATGTTCCCATCCTCGCAGGACGAGAAACGCATCTACCATCGTCTGTTACACACTAGTGCCTAAAAGCTGTTACACCACCACTAGCTCCATACCACCTGCAACATCAACCCTGCATACTTGATGCGACAACTCCAAACACCAATTATACAGCACTGAAACAGGAACACTCACGATAACCGAACAACCTCATCCTCGGCTTCACACTCATTGCGCGGCTGGCTGCCTTATACCCTCAGGAATTCTGATTCAACCTCGGAACTAGTTCGGAAGTCAACACGCCACAACTACAGCATGGGAGACACCGAGAAGAAAGATGGTGCATGCGCAGGTAGCATGGCCCGATGGAAGGTTAGGATATAAGGAAGCTTGTTTTTCCCTTTGATTTGTTCACTATCACTTCATTGCATCTCGTTCCTGTCTGCCTTCGTCTTATCTTATTCTTTACTTCTGTTTGATCAATTCGATTGTCCCTTCTTTTGCCTAGTTCTTTGTTACCTCTTTTTATATCAGCTATATACATTCAACTTGCATATATCCGTATCTGAACTCCAAATCCTCTGAATCCGCTGTGCTTCAACCCTGTTGTTAAATAGGAACCGCCAAATTTGGCTCTCCTCAATGCCCAACTACCCTATTCCAGCCCTCGCCCACACCGGTATGTGAAATATCAAAGATTTGATGTGTTTAATACAAAGAGGACAATGTAGCTGATGGTACAAGTACTTGAGTAGGTGAAAGTGACCTGTGTGTGAACTAAAAGGTAAAGAAGGAGAACAAGTTTAGCCTGGTACGAGAATAAATGATGTAAGGAATAGTAACTACTACTAAGCATGTTTGGTCATAGTATTAGGACATAAATCTTTAATATTACCTGATTCCAAATACGCGATGAACAAGGAAGTACACTGTACGAGTAGAAGAGGGGGAAAAGGTGGGTGTGGTGCAGTGGAGAGAGAGGGTGGTCCCTGATCGATCTATTATGTACTATACAACTTATCAAAAAGTGTGATCTGATCGTCTGATAAACCAAAGATTATCTGATAGCCTCTCTTAGTACTGGTGTGTACCACACACTGTATTTGTGATCATGCCATGTGACACTCCAAATGCCAAGCCCAATGTGAAAAGTTTCTGCTTCTTATTGGTTACTAGATGATTATCCTTTTCTTCTTCTTAACACTAACCTTTCTCTCAATACAATTCACCTTAGCACTCTTCTGGTAGACTTCCGATACACTTTCCCTTGACAGATACTCCTCCCACAGAGATGACCCTCACTTTCACATCAATTGTCAGAGGGTGGGGACGATCACTGGACAATCTGGAGTCCCCAATTGGCAAGTAGATCAACAGAGAGTGTCCATATTCAATCAGCACAATATCCAATGCTTGGCCCACAAGTCACAGCAAGTAAGCTCATTGTTTATTCCATACAATTCAACTCATCTCTTATTTGACTAACTGACAATCAGTAGCTACAATGACTCCCCATATGAATATCTACATACATGCCAAATAAAGAAAACAAACATAGATCTATCGCAAATCCATTCTGTAAAGAAATCTCTTTCATACCTAGAGGTCAGTTGTGCTAATTGTAATAGTGTCCAAAATCTTCAAGCCTGCCTAGCATAAGAATATCAATACTTATATATATATCTCAGATAGTCACTATATCAAAGATATGTAAAATAATAATGTTCAAAATTTATACACACAAACAAAAGGTGCTAATTGAAAATGGTAAATGTATACACTTTCAGCCATGCAAGCCTGAATGGGTGACAGAATTTTCTCTCAGTTAGGATGATTATCTAGGTTACTGTTAAAATAACTAGGTTTGACTACCCTATCGCTATGAGGAATAAGCGAGTGACTAATACTAGACTTGAAATTAGAGTTTTAGCTTTCAACAATCATGTAAGAGTAGCGGGTGTAAAGCTAGCAGCAGTCCAATGCATTGAATAATAATGTTATTTGACGGCAAACTAAACCCCTACGGATCTGCTCAGCGGGATACCTCTAATTCAAAACAGAGGTTAAGGAATGCACTTGATATATAGTGTTTCTTACAGCCATTTAATCAAATGTTTACATGCTAATTTATTTGGACAGAGGGAGTAGTGCAAATACTCAAGAGGCAGGAGGGAGCAAATTTTGAAAAGCCCAATATTGACAGTCGACCAGCCTTGGGCATACTAGCCAGGATCGATATAGTGAGTGGATTACATTGGCAGAAGGAGGTGGGGCCTTGCAAGCAAGATGATAATAGTCTAAGACGGCTTTCTTTGGCTCCTTAGACAAAACCTAAAAAAGTAATGAAAATAAGACTCAAACAGGACAATGTGAATCCGCATAAGCCAAGGCTTCATGGTTGAATATCAGTTACCCTGCCACTTCAAATAGATCTAAGTCAGTAGTGAAAATACTACTCAGACAGAAGGAGAGCAAGTCTATGAAACCAAATAGAATAGTACAATACTGCTGACAAATACAGCTCACAATAGATATACATCAGGAGTAAAAATAATCATTAGATAATAAACAATTAAGCTTAACAAGTGATCTAATTCAGGTCAATAGCCAGTCCTCATAAACCAGAGGGAGTCTTATAAGCAGGACTATTAGGTATACCGGAAGGCTTAGCCTTCTTTTAGCGAATAAAGACCTATAGTTACCCTACCTTAGAATTCTGAGTTCAAAAGGACAAGCCAACACCCCCCTCCCGCACCAGCGTTAGGACGGCGCTACATCGGCAGACACCGCCGTAGTTGCGTCCCCTCACCAAAGACATGGTCATTGAAGCCTTTCTCGTAACCCCATATACGTCGCGGCCGTCCATCCGACCGGATCCCGTTCGCAGGATATATGAGGGAAGACCTTTGGCGAGCTTATGCAAGTAGTTCGAGCCAAATCGGTCAACGTCGCATAAAGTTACTGAGCATTAAAGACGAGAGTCACGAATGTGGTCACTAGGTAACGGGACGTTTTTACGGACAATGGTTAAGCAACACATTCTATACTCTATGATCTCGCGATGAAAGTCACAGAAGTGAATGGTGTTGTTGGATGACGTAGTTTGAGAAATCAGACATACCCGCGCTCACAAAATCTCAATAGTATTTTCTGATACTGACGGAACCATACGATAATGATATGACTATGGAGGGATAATGGCTATTGGAGCGATTGTCATGACTAGTCTATCTCATACCTCGCAGCAGTCGTGTGCAGAATGCATCTGCAATGCTGAGAGGTTCGATAACAAAGCTGGCCCCTTTGTTGGTTCGATCATGAAGACGATTTTGCGTATACAAATGGGAAGCAAGACTCCATGCCGACGAAGATGGATCGTAACCAATGGACTGATGTGTGGGAGCACTGTCAGGAAAATTCATGGTGTTGTGATTCGGAAGTCGAAGTGAGATAACAGAATTGTCAGGGTCAAATAGTGTTCGCACTTTTTGGAACAAGCTGGAGTTTATTAGCAGGTACTTAGTTAGTATGAGAACTAGATGTAGCCCGCGACCACCCAGACACGGCATATAAATATCGAGGTGCCTCCCGAGCTATTTGAACATCATCAAGCAAAGGAGAAGAGATCTTATCAATATAAGTTTTTATACAAGAAAAATCTTTTATCACTCTGCCTACCTCTATTTTGAAGACATTGAGCCTTCCTAGACAATCTCCGTCTACGATTAAGATTATCGGCCTGAGTTATCTTGCAAGACTCTGAGATAGGCTCCCGCCTAACAAGGACATGGAAGGGAAGAGGTTTACTATAACAAGCTATATATTTACTCTTGAATACCACCAGGGAATGCCAGTAAGAAATGATATGAAGAAGCAATGAAAATAATACTTGATTGTATAAATATCTCTACAATCCTGATTATAATACACTAATATTGCTTGAAAATGCTGCTTTTTATGAAGGTGAAGTTGTAGTCAGAATGCTCCTTGATAGAGATGAGGTTAGGACTGACAACTCTGATAATCATAGTTGAACACTACTGTTAGGGGCGATGTAGAAGAGAAATAAGCCAGCTGTAGATATTTAACCCATCAGTCAAGAGCCGAAACCTCTAAAGCCTGATGAGAACAGCCTAACAGAACTCTTACATAGTGTATAAGATAGACCAGATGTGGTCATGAGAGTAGTACTGGAATACTGCCACTATGGGCTACTTGAATTGATTCATAACACACTCAATATAGATAGTAAAACACTCCTTGCCAATAAAACTCTAACAGCAATAATGTAGTTAAGTAAATACTACATGGACAAGAAGAGATCAACTCTAGCAACTCAATCACAATAAGAACTACAATAATTGAATGTAGTATCAAGACCATGGAAATTTCCCCCTCCCAATAGAAGGTCGAGCAGCCAGTTCAAATTACCTCACTCCAGTTATGCTTAAGACAACACAAAAACGAAAAAGAGCTAGACCTTAGTAGCAAAGGGGACTCTAGCATCATATTATCAGGTTCAATTTTTCAAGTTCTTATAGATCTTGTAGTTAAACATCATTCTTGCAACCTGTACTGCCTGACTATATAGGATAGTCAAAAATAGAATTCAGAAGACAAGATGTTAATGCTAATAGGCCAAATAATAAGAGCTAAAGACTGCTCTTATTGGCCGCTTGGTGTAAACTTGTAAGAGCTCTGAAAATATTACCTTCACATGAAAGGTTCAACCCCAACATGCTAGATAATAAGTTTTCAATACAGCTCTGATTGGTGGTGGTCGATGAATATTAGGGAGTAGTCAAAATTGAGCTTAGAGAGATAAAGACTATCCCTGAGAAGTCATGTATTCACTGTTTAATACTCCTTAAGGATACTGATAGGAATAGATATAAAGATATAATAAATATACTACTGAGTCATGCTGAGATCAATCCCAATCAGCTGGATAATACCTGTAAAACATTTATCTTTGATGTTATTATAAACAGAAGGAATAGCGAAAATATTAAGTAGTTATCAAGAGGTCAATGACTTCAAGTCAGATAATGACTGAAAAAGACTACTTTCCATTACAGCTTTTAAGAGAGGTGAGAGAGTTGTTAAAATGGTTCTCAAAGGAGAAACAGTCAGCTCTGGCAAGCCTGATAACAACCATCAAGTAGAACTCTTGGATGGCTCTCAGAATAGCCAGAAGAGGGCTGTGAAAATTGTACTTTATTGTAAAGAGTACATCCTGAACTCCAGATAATGTCTGCTGAATGCCACTATTAGATACTACTGTGAATAGACATAAGAGAGTGGTAAAAATGATAATAATGGCCAAAGAGTACCCTTGGAGGTCTCCTGACCAGATATGGGAGAATGGTCAGAGTTATACTTGGATGACAAGAAGTCTATTCTGGAAAGCTTAGTATTGATAGCCAAATAACACTCTGAGATGCCACTATAAATAGACATAGGAAAATAATTTAAATATGACTGGGGACAGAACAAGTCTATGCCAGATAATTGTAACAGAACACTACTCTTGAATGCTGTTAAGAGTCAGTTTAAGAGGGTTGTATAAATTCTACTTGAACAGGAAGAGGTTGATCTAAGCTGCTTATTATACCTAATATCCAAGTTAGTTGAATTATTGAAGGCAGAATAAAATATAAGTGTCAACATAGTCGACAGCTACTATATATCATCACTTATTCTTTTTAGAGTTGGATTGTAATTCTATATTTATATACTAAGTTGGGAAACTTGATTTTTAACTATATTATATTTATATTACTTTTATTCTGAGTAGCGTTTATTTTTAAATGGAGCTTGCCTGTGCATTATCTCTCAATTTTTACTTCAATAGAAATTATGTTTGTCTATGAACATTCAAATATGACAACTGAATATACTAAATAATAACCTAGGAGATGGACCCTCAAGGTCTTGAGGGGGGGACTGCGATTGTAACGACCCTACAATAGGTAGCTACAATCACTATCACCTTAGCCCAAATGGTATACCAAGAGGTAACCAGAGGTGGTATGGTCTTGTATACTTTATACAAATAGCTGGTAAACCTAGGATAAGGCCTAGGGAATGGTTGAGTAGCCTTGAGGTACTCTACTAGGCAGGGTAACCTTTCGGGAGAACATTCGCATAAGGTCAAGAGAATTATGGGAATGTTACACGGACCTCCGAGACGCCCTCTGTGGTCGACTGGAAGACTTCCTGAGCAGTTAAAGGCATAAGAGGGCAAAGTTACCCTACCTTGGGAATTTAGTCATTATGCCCATGGACCCCAGTTACCCTACTGAGGTGTCCAAGTTACCCTACCTTCACCAGCAAAGTCATCCTAGAACTTAGAGGTCAATTGCCTCACATTCTATGGGCTCTTAGATGTTCTTGGGCGCACACGCATCTGTGCGGGGAGGCCCCATGCCTGTGTAATGGTGTCCCGAACATACTATTGAACTTGGGCGGGTTTAGCTAACACCCCCCTCTGGCCCCAGCGTTGGGACGGCGCGTCATAGGCAGACGGCTGTGTAGTTGCTCGTTTGCTAGTTAAAGGAGGTCATTGGAGCAGCTGCCGTAACACCGTATAAGTCGTCGCCGTCCATCCGACTGAATGTCGTTCGCAGGATATATAAGGGGAGTATGGGTAACCGCCAAAATGGGGGTCGCCCATATATGGTCTCTCGGGCATCTAGGAGTCTATTCTAGCCTACGGGTTGTAGGGTAGTCTTCCTAGTGGTACTCAGGTAGTCTCAGAAGGCCAGGGTGCTTTCGAGACAAATACCTCAGTAACCAGCCCAGACCTTCTCCCCTTGATTTGTAGCATTACTATTGATTGTTATTGGACTCTAGAGGTATGAGTCTTATCACGGTAGAGTATGTCCCGAGAGGATGGCTATGGGTAGCGCCCACTTAGCCAACCATTGGCTACATCTCACCGGGGGAGCTTGCATGTCAATTTATCACATTGGATAGTCGCATGGATTTAATGATAGACTGCATAGCTTGTATAGACGAAACTGCCACTGGGCCAGTGAGTCCACCACCTAGGTATTGACTCCGGTTGTTGTCATAACAGCTAGCCACTGGTATGACTTCGATAGGAAGAGTTTTTCCACCTGCGGTTGTATTGGAGATGCATTGCAGAAACTCATATCCTATTGACAGAGTTAAGTGTACCCGAGTTGGTCCGACACTTCCGGCAGGATATATCCTGATGGAGGGTAGACCTCGGACAGACCCTGAGCAGGACAGGGTGCTCGCACAAGGTCGGAAGTAGTGGTGAATGTCAAAGGCTTAAATCTGATATCTTCTTAAGTTTAAGCGTTTGGCATTCTACTTCGACAACCAACTTTTCTTCGAGAGAACTAAATTGAGTGAAGCTTCGAGCTTAACTATATTAAGTTTTACCGTTGATTCTTCTGAATTATTTTACCTCATCTTTATCTTCTACTTGAGTGTTTGGTGCGGTCGCAACCTTAGAGTTCACCTCTCTACAGGGTGCCCCCGTTACAGCTAGTTTGGTTGTAACTAAAATACCGGAACCTGACTGGGAACTCCCGATGTCCACTAAACTATGCCCTAATTTACCTCCGCTCAGCCCGCCGCTTACATAGGGGATGGGGATACTTCAAATATAGCGATGCGGACACCTTGATTGAAGAGAAAAGTTGTTTCTAAAACCCGTTGACTAGGTATCTGGTGCCGTCAACCACCAGTAATTTGATCATGAGAGGCCACATTTTCCAGCACATTCGAACAACAAATAGGCGGTCACCCGCTGGCCCCAATTGTGGCAGTCCCTATGAAATAACTAAAGTAGAGTTGAGGGTTTTCTTTGCACATACCGGGACCGGTATTGTACTAATTATAACAGTTTCGCTGCTTTCCAAACATGGTACGCTAAAAGTGACGCCGGATATTTACTCCAATACATCGGTCAGTATTAACTCGCTCAATCGGATGTCATGATAAGACTTCGAAAATTCCCGCTCTTGGACAAGCGAGCACACAGCAAAAGATAACTCCTCGGCCCGAGCTTAAGACAAACGAAGAAAAGTCCGGACCTTATCAGCAAAGCTAACCCCAATGTCCTGGCCTGAGGTACGAGAGCCCAGATATTTAGTCATAATTCCTTGCTTAAACACACTCTAATCCAAGCTTGATACTGTGATAAGTCGCTTTCCTGTGTCCAAACCCCTGCCCACATGTTGTATGTCTTAGCTTTCACGGTTGTGTATCAGGCTCACCAAAAGCAGGTACTATGCCTGTAGCATAGTTTCCCATATGAGAAGAAGTATGTTTATAGATGGAGAGGCGACACGGCTCTATTGTTTGAGTATTTGCAGTAGTCCAGAATCGCGTTTGACCTGTTCGCAGGTCCGGTTTGAGCCTATTACTGTACAGTACCGGTATTTGCACTGTTCTACTTGACCATTCATAAAGTATTCGGATGGCTTGGCGCCAAGACTGGAGCATTTGAGTGTAATCTTGGCGCCAAGCCATCCGAATACTTTATGAATGGTCAAGTACGGTGATCCTGGCTTGCCAAACAGGGCAGAAAGGAGGCTTGGCACATGACTGGCTTGGCGCGGGCAGGATTGAGAATAGGAAAGGGGCAAACATTCTGATTTCACAAACAACCACCAACAACGACCTGCAACCAGCAAACCATTCAACAAGCGACGACCACCACCACTAAACAAAAAAACCAAACAGCGACAGTCGAACATCATGCCCCTGAGGGCGGCCGGCCCATCGCTGAAAGACATTCAGAAACTATGTGATGAGGCTGGACTTGACTCCCACGGGACCAAGAAAGACCTCTCCGATCGTTTAGAGAAGCACAAGGAAGAAAATTCGTGTGATGGTTACCTACTTAACAGATCGATGATCGCCGCTACCGAGGACGAGACAAAGCAAAATGCGAAAAATGCCTTCGAGCAAACGTTAAACCACGAGGCAATAGAGGTGAGGGCGGAAAGAGGGAATATCTATGTCGGCAATTTGCGTGGTCTCAATATGGGGGAAGAGCTCCGTACCATAAAAGAGAAAATTGCCGGACAAGACGCCAAAATTGCCCAACAAGGCGCCACAATTACCGAACAAGGCACCAAAATTACCGAACAAGGCGCCGAAATTGCCTTATTAAACCGGGATGTGTCCACGCTAAAGCTTGCCGCTCAAGACTATATACGTGTGCGTAATAGATTTATTAGTACGTTCAAAAGGGACAAGGCGAAGGAATTTAACCAGTTGGATCTGAACATCATAGACAGCAGCAATGTTTCCGCTCACCATGGTGACGCCCGTGTTGATGCCCGCTTGTTTGAAGGAATAGGATCAAGAAATGATAGGTGGGCTTTTCAAGAACTGTATGGGCTGCATCCAGCCGATATCGCGGGAATTGGTATGTAACATGCTTCAACTCATAAAGAGCATGATAGGACAGTGTCGCCAATGGGTAGGATAATGTCTCACATGGCAAATCTAGTTGCAACAACGAAGGGTAAATCCTGTTTACTTACTAATACCCTTAGAGATGCGACATTGTCCTGTCGGCGACATTGTCCTATTATGCTCTTTATCTCAACTTGAGCATTAAAACTAACTTCTCTAGAACAAGAAGAAACCATCGCACTTCTGAACAAGCACGCAACCGCCCGCTCCGATACAGATATAAAAAAACGACCGAATCCCGAATTCTTTCACAAATTCGCTAGATTCATATACGAATACAGGCACTTGGGAGTCCAAGTCAACTATCTTATCGATGCACCCGTTAATAACCCAACCTGGCTTGCATATGATGCGGCCAACGCTTGTCCCGTTTATCTCGAATAAGGTACTGTCGGGCATGTTTATAGCTTTCATATTAAATACTAATTTTGTGCGCGGTCTAGAGCGGTGGCGGCTTGGGAGAATATGGGTGGTGGATTGCTGTTGCTTTGCTCTATTCCCTCCTCTTGTGTTTTATGATATTCTGCTCTGTCTTTTATGCCCTCTTCATCCTTCGCAATAACGACCCTGCACTATTTGTTTCTTTTCTGATCCCCACTCGCATATCGATATATGCATTTCATCACTTCCTGGAGCCTATCGACACCTGCTTATTCTTTCGTCGCTCTCTTTGCTGCTCTTGAATAGGCCTGAATAGTTTTGTTGATTGTGACGGTTTGTTGACTTTGTGCGCCCTGGAAGCTCTTATGTCCAAGGAGCATGTCTTGATATTAATTCTCTTTCGCGCTTATGGCTTATGGGGAAAGAGACATCCTTATATACATAGATCAGAAAAACCTTTGCCTTCCTTCCTCTTACTCTCAAATCCTCACCTCCCTGATGGTCTGTAGCATCTTCACGATATCCGGAAGTCGCGGTCCCCATCCACCAATTGCCATTTTCTGCTCTCGAAAGGCGAGCGATATTTCCTCTGGAACCGTTTCCATTCCATTACCGATCTGCCTCAACAAGGAACCTAGCATAACTCGTCGCAAGCTGCTCCTTTCGGGCTGTGAAGTCAAAGTAAAAGCACACGATGGCTGTGTTCCCCCCCCTGGCCTGATCACACAACCTGTCCACTACCAGAGAACTAGCACTCTGGCCTGTTAGTACTACCCCTCCTTCCTCATTCCTGACGAGAATGACTCTTATTACCTGATGAGCTTTTTGCAGATCCCCGGAGCCCCATAGCAAAACAGGACTGCATTATCACCTTCACCTGAACCACTCTAGTTATGTCACCTCCTGAATCCCTCGGTTTGCGCGAGCCATTCCCCCACGTTGTCGATGCGGTGCTCCTGGGTGTTCCGATGCCGTAGCTTGGGCTCAAGGGCTGATAGTTAGGTCAGGAGTGGAGACCGGTTATTGGCAACAGTATGGTTATTCCACAAATAGTTCGTATTATTTCCATTATAGTTGACTGTATATTGCGACATCTTCCAGTCTTTACTACTGCTGGGGTTTCTGTGGACGAGGAGTTATTGAGTACCTGTAGTATAGGTTTGTTGATATTCCTAGTAACTGAGTGGAAGCGGAGGTGGCGTTAAAGTAGGGTCGCAGATACCGCCCTAGGCCACCACGGGAAAGTCCAGTTAAGCCACCCACATGGTGTGAAACGAATGCCATTCCTGTGGCTATTACTATGAGTGTTGGAGCTGTATGCCTCCCGTACAAGCCTCATATGGATACCCCGCCAGATCGACTACCATCCATCAAACTCCCCGGGCTGTTTGGTAAAAGGGGAAGGAAAAAACAGCCATTCCATTCTGTGGCTATTTTTCCTGTATTATATCTAGTATTTTCCTATTATTGATAACCTCAATAACTTACTCTAAATGCAAGTATTATTATTATTACTATGCTTTTTCGTATTGTTAGCTAGTTTGAATATCTCTCTCCTATGAACCACATCACTTAGCTTTATTCAGTTTTCCCGAATTGTTTTAGGGCTCACCATCATGGCCGGTCACTCTGTGCAACATGCCTTGCTTTAAGATCTCCCATGACACTGTCTCTCTTTCCGGACATTGTGATCCCCCGGTCGCCCTGCACCTGTTTCACTGCGGCTAGTTTCTAGTTTTCACTGACCCCGGCGATTATGTTCCGGCGATGAGGGCAATGATCAGCTCGGAAATTTCAATTGCCTTACAATATTACATGGAGATATCACTAATTCTCAAGCCCATTAAGCGCACCGTATAACTTCGACTGGAGAGTTTATAAATCGGTCATACAAATGGCGACTGTCTTCCCATCTATGTTTCCCCGAAGGGATCAAGTCCCTAAACCCAGAGGCTTAGGCTATCGACCGCCTTTCGTTAACCCCGGCTCAATCTTGAACTAAGAAAAGTTGGAGCAAGTATCACCAGTAGCCTCACATCCCTCAAAGAAGTCAGGAGTCCAAGTCGTGCTTATCTTTTAGTCCATATCACCGCATCGATATGACAGTTCGTTCCCTAGGGCGAAGAAAAGAAAAGAATTAACCAAATAGCAATCGGATACAGTAGTTACCACGTTATCCGACGAGAGCCGGCGAGCACTCACGTGTTGAAATAAGCGGCTGAGGTGAAGCTTACAATTGCGCCCGAATTAGAGCCCTGAGAGCTTTATTCCCAGCTATCCAGAGTTAGGAATGTTTTATTGTGACCCCGGCACAAAACATGAACAAAACGAGAACAAAAATCTTTTTTAAACGTATTATACTAGCGCTCAACGGTTCCCGTCAGGTAATGCGATGCTCAGGCGTACCCCACGCGGGCTCTGCTAAATCAGCAAGCGGAAAGAACCTCCATAAACAGTGCTGCGCTTCTACGAAACACCCCTACCGAGCCAACCCCACCAAAACCTTCCAAGCACAAATACTGAAACAGCAAAAACCGACCCAAAACCCCTAGGTGTGATAAAGGAATACCCCTCTGAAATCCTCATCTCCTGGCTCCCCCTTCGTCGCCCAAAGCCCCTCCGCGACAAATCTGTCTTCGGCCCACTCCTTGCAATCCTCCAGAATACGTTCCACGTACCCTCCAACCTCGGTGCATGGCAGCTCGTACCCGCGCTCGCCGCAAATCCCGATTCCAGCACTCCCCCACTCGAGGAGCGACTTGCACTGCGAGAGGCTTGATTGAATGCATGGTTTGTCGCCCAGGACGTTATTCATTATATTGGCGGCTCCTTGGGCCTGGTAGTAGTAGGGTGACTCGGGGGTGGTAGCGCAATATGTATTGCTCCATGTTTTCTCAGAGGAACGAAGAGGAACTTGTTGAGGAAGGGCAGATAACGACGGAAGGGCCAGAAGGATTGGTAGTAAGGATTTCATGGCTGTGGGGTGTGGAGTTTTCCCGGAAGTGGGCGGGCGAGCATCAATTAATACTAACTTGCAGGGGGTTGTACAACCACAGCTGCTGCACCAAGACGTCATGTATGCTTGATGCAGGCCGGGGACTAAGATGGAAGTAAAACCTTTTCGGAGAAAGTTTCTCTTTCGTATCCAGATGTTGGCGGTTAGAATTCCTGGTATTAGAAGTACCCTATTGTTAACCCCCCCATCCCAACACGAGATCATACTCTCAGTAGAATAAAGGAGCCTCAAACGAATGGTGAATCCGTAGCCTAGGAAACCCGACAATCCGGGCTAGAATCAAGATCCATGAGGTCTAAGCGAAGTCTCATAGCTTGCTACTGGGACCCTTCTAAGGGATAACATCATACCGCTGGATAGGCTGGGCTCTGGTGCGATCCATCAGCCAAACCTCTCTTAGTCCCCACTAAACCACTATTGAAATGTTGACCATTTGTAATGCATTAGTAAAAGAAGCTTACTAGGAGTGACACACTCATCACATGGCAAACACCCAAATTATGTGAGATAGATACTGTAGAAAACCCCTTTTTTGGATCCCATGGTAACACCAGCGGGATGCGCTCACTAAATCAAACTCGGTGCCCAGGTGTTACTATTACTGTCCTTGTGACACCTTACTAATCCTTTATGGCAAAGGGAGGGAACCCCGGAGATACCATAAACCGAGGCAAATAGGAGACAAGAATGTAGTATACGGGTGCAAGTGGTGGGAAGTAGCAGAAGTGACTTGGTTCACCCTCTAACGGATACTGCGAACATAACCCCCTCCAACTGAGAATTTTGAAGCATAGATTTGCGGCAAAGAGTGTGATTTGCTCACACTTTTTTCTCTAACTACACAGGCCAGGATAGCTAACGGTATTTACTCGAGTATAACCCACCGGGGGACGCCTATATATAGCCCAGATGTTCCGAGTAGAAAACACCCCCTGTCAACAAAACAATGAACCGAGGATATCGAGGGGCTGTGAGTGATATTGCGTGATCTAGTTTTGACATCCTCTTGATCGGACGAAACAATTCTGCCACTGGCTAACTGATAACTAGCGCAACACCACACCATACAAATAATAAAGGCGCCCTTTGCCTTTCGCGCCCCATTACCGCCCCAGCAGCCAGTCACATACCGGTATCATACTATGCCAGTAGACAGTATCCAATCACCAACTACATTCCCGAGCTCCTTCCCCTTTCTTTCCTTTTCCCAACCAGAGCCACAAAGCCAATGTCTTGGCAAGTATTTGTCACTATGATACATTTCCGAGCTCCCTCCAAGAGTACTATCGCTAAAGCCATGTTGAAGGCTCTATGCATCCAGATCCCCCACGAGCAGGATGCAGGCAGTCTCAAACATGACACTTCTCATGCCTACCCGCCCGTGCGGAATCACACAGACTACTAATGCTAAAAACCCAGAATTTACCTACTCTATCATACCTATTGTACTTACCACCAATGACCAAAACCAAACCCCGGAGTCAGCCTAACCTAGTGACATATTCACCGGGAAGGCGAAGAACCCCATGGAAGCCCTCAACAAATTCCACCCACCCCCCTTCCATCCCCAGCCCATCCGATACGGTGCCTTGGCGACCCTCTTGCAGCCAGCTCGGAAGCCGGAAACCTTAAATCGGCTCTCGGAGCAATCCTCGAACGGACGGACAGACCTCGACAGCAGGAGCTTACAGAGATCGGGGGGGGCTAGCACTTGCGCAACCGGCTAAGCGAACTAAACCAGGGCGACTGAGGGAGTCGAGTGACTAAGTTAGTCGTGACAGCGATTAAATAAAGTCGCATAAGGAAGTATCAAAAGCCGAAACATCCCCCCTCATACCTATTCTATAGAGCCACTTTTTAAAAAAGTAAAAAAAATAAAATGGCCATAAAGCATAACTACCTGAAATCCAGCTGGATAAATCGTGGGTTCATGGAAAGATGTCTTTAAAAGGAAAAAAAAAACTGTAAAGTGAATATACCGTAAAATTTGGGAGCTAAAATGGCAAGATCGAAAACGAAGGTTGGGGGGACCAAAAGCAAGGACTAGTCTATATAAGTTATCCAACAATGACTTGTCAAGTCTGCATGAGTTAAAAAAACCTATTCAGGGTGTCCTGAAAAAAAAACCTACCACAGGCAGAGCCAGAAGCTGCAGGTCCTTGTGTCCCTTGGGTATAATACCACGGAATTCAGCTCATACATATGTCTCATCCTCCACATTACTGGTTTGAATCACTCGGGAAGTATCAAATGTATGTCAAATTCCTCCAAAAAAAAAGACAAAAAAACAACTACAACTACAAGGACTAAATGGGAAGCTTAGGGATGCAGAAGAAAAGGACCTACCAGTTAGAGAGGATGGGACATTAGGCTATAGTCAGCGGACTCTGTTGATGATAATAATATAGCTGGATTTTACTACGAGTAGATAAAAAAGAAAGCAGGACACGCAGTTAGACAACTTTGTTCCAAATCTACCCAGAGCTCCAACTCAGAGTATTATAACTTAATCCCAACACATGTAAATCCAGCAAGATTTTAGCAGACGCAATGAGCGGTTTTCGCAGATTCCGCGGCGAGCACAATATCAGCGCTCGAAACATCGTCAGGGAAAAAAGGCACAAAAGGGGCCTTGAGTGGTATATAGGCCACTTATTGCCAGCCAGCCTTAATTAATCAACAAAACTTCAGAACTATGGATGCCAGCAAACGTGAGGCACCCTAACGAAACTTTTTTTTTCCCTTCCGGGTATGATACCTAAAGAGGAAATATCACAATTTAGCTACCTAGCCAGGCGATGGTTTGAGTTAGGCCATCACAATTAGGCTAGAACAAACACCAGACAAATATTTACCCCCCGCACATTTTCTCAGATAGCATTCCTCGCATCCTACCAAAGACCATCATCATTCATGGTATCATATAATAACAGTCAACAATCCTACCGCAACCTATACTCGAGTACATGTGATGATCCGTTTGAACAAGATACCACAAACCACCTAATACCCGTTCTCAGAGTAGACCTAGGTCCATTGCTGTGTAGCTACAGTATGATACTTAACGGCTCCCACATGCCTCCTACGATTCCCAGCCCTTTCGATGCGACATCCAGGATAACAGCGTGTGGTAACAGTCTCTTAATATTGGACTGAAGGAAAAAGATTATAACACTAAGGCTAAAATAATGAGTGCTAGCTACGATAAAGAGCGATACCACCCCGCAATGATATGATATTACCTAAAGGAAAAGCCAGCCAAACATACACCCACCCCTAAACTCATCGCCCCAAACTCCTAACATGCCCATCAAAAATCCCGTTCCTCCATTCCCCAACCGCCTCTTCATCCACAATTTCCCCAGCCCTCTCTCCCTCTTCCTCCCAGAGCCGGACAAGACTACCCGGGGCCCTCCTCCCCTGGAAAACCTCCTTCTCACCCTTCCCCGGGAACACTCTAACCTCAACTTCAACATCAGGATCCGGCTCTGGGCGCAACCTAGCCATGACTGCCCTTAGAAACGTAGCCAGATCCCTCGGCTGGGCAATCCTCGTAGCCCTCAACCTCTCCCTCGCAAATAATATCTCCCTATCCATAAACTCGAGCGCGGCTTGAACATTCTCGGCAATCGCACGCTCGAGCGCTCTCCGTACGAGATACTTGAAGAGCGGCTTGAAGAGCCAGGATAGGAACGAGAATCGAGATTGTCGGAGGGTGTAGCTCAAGCTGTGTATTCGGACTCGCACGCCGCGGAGCGAGAGGATGTTGGATATGCGGTTTTTGGCGATTTCCACGTCGATGTGGAGGTCCATCCCTCGTTTGTCGATTGAGAAGCTGGCTAGGCCTGTGTCTGTGAATCCCGGTATGATTAAGCCGTGGTATGTACGAAGCCAGTATCCTACATCCTCCGCGCGGAGGGTTATCCCGTCAAGCTTGATCGTCGCGAGGGAGGTTATTGATGAACAGGTTCTACAGCGGCCTTTACGAATTTCCAGGGTGTTTTGGGTTTCTACCCGCATTCGGGAAGGGAGGAATGAGGAGTTGTTTATTGCCTGGCCCGGTTCTAAGATCAGGTTTTCAAGCAGGAGGTCTATGGATGGGGCTGAGATGGTTAGGCGGGGGACCGGGATGTATTGAATGGATTGTATGGCAAGGGGAAGGAAGACGTTGAAGAAGTCGGTTATTAGTTCGGGGTTTGCGGGGTTGGTTGCGGAGGGGAACAAGATGCTCACGATTGTGCCCGAGGTGTGGAGGAGGTTAGAGATGTTTTTGTCGTTGAAGATTGAGGCGAAGACTCGCTGTGACTGGCCGAGGGCTTCGTCGATGTCGCCTCGAAGTGTGTCTTCGGTACCGACTCCTCGGACTCTCTCGCGGAGAGCGGAGAGCTTTTCGTCGGCGGAGGTGATGAAATCTGGGTCTGTAAGCAGTGCTTGAACAGAGTTCCCGACGTCCTCTATAACGTTTTCGAATTCGGCATCTCTATGGACATGGTTCATCACTCTGTCCCACCTCGCCTCGAGTTCGTCCCATTCCGCTTTGTCACCAAAAGACCTGACCAAGGCCCAGAAGGATTTGACAGCCCTATCCAGTGCTGGGTTCGGCTCGACATCCTCCTCAACTACGGCAGCCGCAGTGCCAAAAGCCCTCGAGTAAGCCTTTGCATACCTCATCAAAAGCGTCGACAAAAGAGACACAGACTTCGCGTAATCCGTGTTCTGTCGAAGCCTTATAACCACCATTTTCATTCTCTCAACTAGGGCATCTCTTCTCCCGGCCTTGTTCAATTCCCTGTCGGCACTAGCGACCGCTTGGGTAGTGGCCTCAACGGCCCCTTCGGCAATCACTTTACCAACCTCTTTTGCAGGAACATCCACAAAGTCCTCGCTTTCGGGTGCTGGCGCCTTGGAATTGATCGCGGCAAGCTCTTCATCACTCGGTTCTACAGTCTCAGCTACTGTCTGAGCAACATGCGCAGACGTAGCAGCCGTATCAGCAAAAATCTGTCGAGCAATAGTCGTTAAGTCTGATAGCAACTTCCGGAAGTCACTATTCGCGAGGAGTAAGCCGAAAACAGTATGCAGAGAGTCATAAGCTACAGGTAAGCCTAATTAGCCCCCCAATTAAAATTAAAAATAAAAAAAATAAAAAACATGAGGGGGGGGAAACTCACCAACACCAACATCAGCACCCGCCTTCGCCCTCTCGGCCCTTTGCATCATATCGCCAACATCGAGCCTAACCTGAGCTCTCGTAACACACCACAAAAACTCTTGAATCTGGTCTTCCGAATCCTTATCCCCGAGGAACTCAATGAGCTCTTCAATCAACTTCCGTATCTGCCTCACGAGCCTGCGCCCGTCAGCGCTCAACTGGGTGTTCGTCGGATTCAATACATCCGCAGACAAGAGGGTTCTCAAGTGGACTATCAACTGCTCAGTGCTGGGGTAGTAGCCCTTGGACAGGGCGCGGATCATCTGGTACGTGTGCAGCTTCGCCGCAACCTTAGACTGGAGGGTCGTCGCGGCATCGTAGTCTGCTAAAAGGGGGCACGTGTCCGAGTCGCGGTCGCGGGGGGGAGAGGAGCGGAACAAAAGCATTTTGACTGATTCATTGCGGTATCGAGGAGTTTTGGAGCAGACATGAGGAAGAGCGAGGGCGGTTTTTATCTCTACTATTCAAGGGATGTGGTTGACGTCGTTGCCAAGTTGAGTCTTGATGTGATGTCATTGGTGTGGCTGGAAGAGGCTCTAAATTTCCAGTATCTACCCTGACGGTGATCGGAGCATCAGTGGCGGCGCTATGGTCCAAGAAAGGCCCGACAATAGCAAGCGCCCCACGTCACCGCAAATTAACAACCCACTAAATTTAGCCTAGTGTAAAGCCGTTTCGGGCCGGCATGTGTTGCAACGGCAACAAGTCAAAGGCCAGGATCGCGGCCTCGCTCACTTAAGGGATATTAAAATATTATGCCAGACGCTTAACTTACCGTATTTTCTATCTATGATACCCACTTCGACAGCCAGGCATACCGATACTTCACAACGCGATATTACGTGATATTAACCTGGGAAGAAATACACACCCATTCACCCCCCGGGAGGTGTCTGATTCAAATTTGGGAGGAAAGAATACTGGTAACCTGCCTAGCCCAAGCTATAGGGAGGGGAAGGGACTACGATACCTTATCATACTTTAGATCCTGCGGCTTTGCCAATTCTATCCACCGACAAGATTCTCCACCCTTTCCACAACCAGTCACTGAAGCGGCATCCCCAAGAACGAGGCTTCGACAGCACAAAAATCACTCGATAACTACTAATCGGGCTAGGAACCCCCTACTATGGAATCACTTGTGTGGAAGTGCTAGGAAACCCGGGTTCAAGTGCCCGGAATTTATATGGCAGCCCATATCAAAATGTATGAGACTTACTATGCCTCAAAGAATTTCAGATTCCAGAAGTTCATAGAGGCTCCAAAACTGCAACCATTGTCCTCAAATCTTGACAAACTTGCTACAATAGCCAAATGCTTCACCGAGAGGAAAATAGCCGGAATTGAGTGACTTCTAGCTGTGTTATAAACCCACGAAAAACGCCACTTTTAGCGTACAGCGCGCACAGCCAACGATCAAATATATTACCAAACTACATATAGGCTCCTACCTCCTCTGCTCCAATGCTCTATCAAAAACTCATAACGCACAATCACAGACAATCACCCGCTTTCTTGATGTCTTGTGCCCCATCACCAGAGAACAAATCGCGACTCAGACGCGCACCGCACATGACCCCCCTTGCAATATGAGTATAGATTGCAAGGTAGCGAAGAAGAAGAAAAGACCCCGATCGTTTAGCCCCTCCCCCCCGTACTGGTAGGGGAGAAACAGCCCCAATCCAAGTTTGATCCACCCGAGCCTCTGAAACAGCATTCTCGAAAACGATCTTACTGTACACTCAACTTATGCCCCATCTATTAACCGCAACAGAAACAGTCCCAGGAAAACTCCAAAGACGCCACCAATAACCCACCAGATCTGTAAACGTCAACTATCAGACACGGCAACGTCTTTTGCAGGTGCGCCTTGTGGCGCGTTGATGGCCTTAGATTCGGGAGGTGTGATAGTGGGCCCTTCCAAAGAGTAAGGCGGAGGAAGATCCTTCGCAGGGGAAGGATGCACGGCGAGGTTCGCCCCACTTTGAGTGGCAGGTTTAGAGGTTAGATCCTGAGACTCTGGTTCCTCCCCGATATCATTTTCGGCAGATTCGGCCTCCGAGTGATCGTTATCCTCGTAGTCCCCATCAGAGTCTTGGCCTGAGCCGTCAGAAGCATCAGAAGCGTCAGCATCCAGCCCAGTAAAGAGAACAAATCTGTCGTTCTTAGCCTCGGCTGTGATTCATTGTTAGTAAGGGTGCATGCTCCAAGATAAGGACGACAATTAGCTACTAACTTCCTTGGTCAACCACGAAATTTTCCGCAATCTCGCAGTCCTTCAGATTAGCCTTCACACCGATGATCGCCTTTCTCCCAACTATGCAACCTTCAAGTTTTGCCCCTTCGGCGACAGAAGCTCCATCCATAAGAACACACCCTATCAGCCTCACGCCTCTTCCGATGCTTACTCCGCTACCAAGAACTGAACGCTTAATATTGGTTTTTTCACCAATCGAAACTTTATCCGCGATCAAACAGTCAAAAGCGCTAACATTGGCCTTGGGATCGATCGAGGCAGATGGGTCAACTTTGACCTGAGTATTTGCGATTTGAGGATCCGATTTGGCCAAATGAAGACAGGTGAATAAGTAAAGCTGTGTGGTGTCCACGCGACGAATGAACAATTTTGATTGACTTGGCAAATATGCTGTAATCTCTGGAATCGGCACCTCTGCCTTAGCTAACATACGAGCCTTTTTAGCCCCAGTTGTCTCGGATCTAGGCTCTACAGTGGGCTCGTTCTTAGGCCTCTCTAGCTTGCGAACTCGGCTAGTGCTCATTGAGCCGACGTCGTAGCGTTCTCCGACATCTATCTCCTCCAAATCGTCCTCCTCCTCGCTCCCAACAAGGATATCAAGGAGACCAAGTTTATCCGCAAGCCTTCGGTTTTGCCAACAGCACTTGGCCAACCAAGGCACTACATCCTCACGAAGGGACGCCATTTTCGGGTTCTCTTCGATAAATTTTAAAACCCAGTAGGGGAAAAAATAGACTCCACTATCACGGCGTGTTGTGCAAAACTGTAATTTTGGATGCTTCTTTAAGAGAGAACGGCGGACGGCAAACTCAGGGGGCGCATCGTCTCCTTTGAGCGTATGTGTTGGTATGTTGAATAGCAAACTAGAAACAGTCCCTTCTGAGCGATATTTGGAGGTTGATTGGTTCCCCCTGGAGTGTGAGTGTGGTACAACCGCAATGAAATCGGTTTCTTGGAGAAAAACTTTTAGCGCAAGTAGCCCCTGGAAAGCACAATTCAAAAGATCGAGGAGCCCGCTCTCAAAAGAGAAGACATACCCATTCCCTTCGTTGCGCCCTCGCCTCTAGTCTCATACCAAATACTCAATCCTCCACGTCGTCCATCATCGGCATCACCAGCCTTCTTGCTCAGCCTTGGGCGTCTCCCCATATCTGAATCAAAGCCTGCTTGCTCAACCATCCACATTTCCATAACCCTCTGAGAATCCATGGTGGTGACCAAATCACAGGGCAATACAGCAAAGTCGCCATGAATCCATCCCTTCTTGTGTGCTATTCTGATTACATCGGCAGTGCCGAGATTGTCGTTTAGTGACGAGGGTGACTCAACTCGGATATCGACCGAGGACTTTTGGGCACGGTGAGAGCGGAGATAGGATTGAATTGCAGGTTGGTGCTCGGTTAAGGTGAGAATTAAAATTGCTATCGCGGATAATCAGCAGGCGGGAGAGACAGAAAGAGCCAAAACATACTATCGAAGCCAGCTTTATCACACCATTCGATAGGATAGTGAATCATAGGTTTATTGGCTATCGGTAGAAGAGCCTTCGGGAGGTCCTCAGCCCCGGTAAATGGATAGAGGGAGGTCCCCGGACCGCAGAGGATAATGGCTTGGAAGCCGTTGGAAGGATTTGAGGGCATCCTTGTGTCGTTGGATAGAATTCGCCAGATTTTTGGTGCGATGGACTATGATCTTTGGCTATGAGTGGAAGTGTGAGCACGAGTTTTATAGGTTCTCATTGATGGGGAAGGTACCGTACACAACAATGAGGGGTGAGGATAGTCTAGGTGGGGCGAATTTGAGTTTGCCTGGCCAAAATCATGTGTGTGTAACTATCGAGAGAGTCAATCTTCGCTCTATCTTTTTATGGTGGAGAAAAACCAGGCGATCTCTTGGCACATTGTGTTCAAGGTGTTCGGCTCTTTGATTGGCTAATTTATCAGGAGCCAATCAGAGCGGATTTGGCTTCAGTTTTCTAGTTTTTTTTTAATTATTTTTTATTTTATTTTTATAACCCTTTTTCCATTTCGCATTTTCTAGCTATCATACAAGTACAACAAAGCTTTAATACTATCCAACTTCTCCCATTCACCAATTCTCCCATTTAACGCTTTCCTCTTCCTGTTCGCCTCAGTTACCCTCAACCTCATATATGGTGTGGATATCTGTTCCCGGGTATGATATGATATTATTCTCCTTGCCTACATACTAGGGCTGCAGTTCAAGTCAATATCGAATGCTCCTATCGGGCACAGTTTATACACTTGCAATACGGTCGTTAGAATCCTGATTGATTTGAGTGGTATCGGAAAAGGTTTGTTTCTCCAGGACACCTTAAGTTATGAGTTTATGCCAAAGCGTGGCCATTTATTGTCACAATGCTATCTACCCACGATTGAATGCCGTTTGTCAGCACCACTACTGCTCGAGTACCACACGACATAGGGCCTGTTTGGACACAACGGTTCCGTTCCGTTCCCCCATACAAATGGCCCTTTCCCTTTCGTTTCAAATTCAGGGAGAAGCCCATTTTCACAGCAGAAACGGTCGCCCAACGGAACGGCCCCATTTTTGCCAAACAGTCCCTAAGTGTTTCCCAAGTTCCCCTCGTGTGAATAGTCTACATGTAAATTGGTAACATATATTTATAGCTACGGTACTTGTGTTCCTCCTAAAGAACAAGTTGAAGACCCAACAACCATCCCCACAGTCCAATTATGGTACCAAGCGGAACGGATGGAACAAGTTGAGAACCCCCCGAATCAACCCAGGGCCGAAACAAACATGGAAATGAAAGACACGGGTGCGTGGCAGACTGGGAAAAGGTAAAAGTGCCCCGAATCCCACGTGGCTGGAGAACCTGGTATCATACCGGTTTTTAGGAGTGGCGAACTTGGGTGTGTGTACGATAGCACTTTTCCTGAGCAGACCTGGCGGATCCTGTTGTGGCTTGGAGCGTAAAGAACGCTTTTTCAACCCCGGGGTGGAACGCCTCTACTGTACGAGTAATTAGATGGTCTTTTTTATTTTTATTGTGGAATCCCTTCGCCTGTCCCAGTTTTCACCTGTGAGAGCAGCTTGTCTTACTGTATAATATTATTTAAGAAACCCCGGCACAATTCAGTCCCTCAAGCAAGGCTGGCTTGCATCAAACGGTTCTCACCACAGCTTTTCTTCTGGCAGAGGGAGCTTCGGGATGCAGGGGAGGTATTATATTTCACCCTTGTAGGGTGGGGCAGGTGCTATTGGCTTACCGGTACCCGATCAAAACCGTTGATTTGTGAGGCTGCAGTTGGAGGGATGACCGGCTTGCCCCCCCGCTCTCCCCCACAACCCACATACGTTTCTGTCTCCCTGCTGCTATCTTCACAAATTCCCATTCCGCAGACTTGCAACAACCATTTTGAAGAAACCGGTATCCATGTCTTCCAATACAGTTCACCGCATTGACGAATCTAAAGCCCAAGAGACTTTTGGGTCCTCCTGCATTGGTAGGGTCTATCAATACACTTGCAAAGGCCTCAATATTAACCTAGGATATTGCAGATCTAATTAGCTCCGATCTTGGCGGTCAGGTCCTCGGATTCAGTGACCAATGGTTTGCCGCTGCTGATAACTTAATCAACCCGGCTCCTCCAATTCACAAGCCCGGCGTGTTTGTGCCTACGGGTGCTTGGTACGATGGGTTTGTTCCCCTTCCCCTTAGAAATTCTATAATACTAATATGCCGTCGATTCAAGATGGGAGACGAGAAGGCACAACAAAGCCCCTGCCGATTGGGTTATCATTAAAGTGGGTACCGTTATGAGGAAAGCTTCATAACAAAAGAATAATACTCTATTAACTTTCAATAGCTTGGAGTTCCCAGTGGTAAAGTTCATGGTTTCGAGGTCGACACAGCTTTCTTCAACGGAAACCACGCTCCGGCAGTCACCGTTGAGGGCACCTTCCTTGAAAGCAGCCACCCAGACGCAAATACAGCAGTGAGTGAATTAATTCACTACATTAGTTCAACCTAACACCCAACTCCTTACAGTGGGAAGAAATCCTCCCAATGCAGGAGTGTGGCCCTTCCCAGAGACACATCTGGAAGCTAAGCTCTCCCACTGCCAAAGCTTATTCTCATGTCCGTCTCAACATGTTTCCCGATGGAGGTAAGCTCTTAACAAATTCCACCCCAAAAAATACCAGGAGTACTGATACGCTGTTAGGAATTGCCCGCTTCCGCTTGTTTGGAACTGTAGTCCCTATATTCCCCAGCGATCCGGACGCGATTATTGACCTTGCTCACGTCTCCTCTGGTGGTCTGGCAATCTCCTACAGCGACCAAAATTTTGGAACAAAAGCGGCCAATCTTTTGCTTCCCGGGAGAGGTAAGGACGCAGGAAACGGTTGGGAAACCAAGCGCAGCCGTGAGCCAGGCCATGTTGACTGGGTTGTCGTCAAGCTTGTATGTTTTTCTTTTGAACTAGCTGAAACTCCTTAGTTATATTAACATGTTTTCATCACAAAGGGGGCTCCGGGATACATTGAAGAGGTCATAGTTGATACCCTCCACTTCCGTGGAAACTATCCTCAAGCCGTTGAAATCTACACTATCAATTCCTCCGACCAACATATCGCCGGTGATGCCAGTGGATGGGAACTTATCGTTCCTGCGCACTCTTGTGAGGCGGATAAGGAACATGCATTCCAGTCCACCGCCTTCCAGAACATTAACGGAAAAGTGGTTACTCATGTTAAGATGGTCATAAGTCCTGACGGAGGAGTGAAGCGCCTGAGAGTCTTCGGGAAGCGTGCTACATTTGCTGATAACTAAACTTGGGACTGCCCTCTTGGTACCCCTTGAGGTTATAGCAGCGAAATGGGAGGGGCCCTGTGAATGGATAGTTTCCTCTAGAAGTGCTTAACAGATCTACTTTTCCCACAAGTTGATTTTTCCCATATAATCCATTTATGCCTCGAACAGCCGTTTTATAACCTAGTATCCACCACTACCTCCGCGTCAAGGATTGGCCTATCCCCTTGGAATAGCTACGGCAAACCCATAGAAAAGGTAAGCATGTGCCAATTCTCGGCTCGGGGACATAAGTATGATAGGATAGAAAATGTAAGACCAGGCAATTTTTGTGGCCCAGAAAACTAAAAAAACAACCCATCAGCCTAAATAAGGGTAAACTAAACACACACGCCAAACCTCAGCTAAAAGTACATTCCAGCAAACCCTCCCTCCCGAGTGATCCCGTATGAACACAGACATTTCCAACCACCATGCTTCAATCTCCCACTAATCACCCTAGCAAGCGCCCAATCTCTATAATGCACCCCACCCAGATATATACACACTGACTGTCTGAACTAGAAACCTCAAAAAAGAAAGAAATTATCTACGACCCCCTCTCTCACTTAATCATCCTCGAAAAGCCCCTCGATCGCTTTATAATTGATCTTCTTGGAATAACTCCTACGCATGAGCATGTTCTTCGCACTGTCAGCAGGGGTAGCAGCCATTTCCTTGCTGTTGCTATCGCGGGGTTTGTTCCTCTTGCGCTTTCTGGCAGTCTTGATAATGCCGTTGCGGAGGTCAGTTTCCTTCTTTAGGCGTTTCACTATATTATCCATGTTAGCCATGCCATGGCACTCATGGGAGGGGGGGCTAAGAGAAAAGAGGGGGGGGGGAGGGGAAGATCTTGCATTCTTGTTCACGCAAGTAGTCCTTGTTAAACTCCACCCAGATCTTCTCCTTCAGGTCACGTTCCTCTTCGGTGAGCAGGGCATTCTGGACTTCAATGTCGTCGTCGACGTCGTCGAGGTTGTCCGGGTCATCTGATATGGTAGAGGCGGCGCATTCTTCGCGTACTTGGCGGTCGGCCTCTCGGAGCTCCTCCATGATCGATGCGGCAGAGCCATCTAGTAGAGAGGCGATCTCGGATTCGATTACTTCCTCCGCGATGGCGGAGTGTTGGTCATCTCGGGCCTCCTCGGTGCCTTGCGGTGCGGGGGGGTCCGCGATGTCGATTGGTGTTCCGGGGTGCGAGGAGATGGGGAGTGGCGAAGGGACGGGGAGTTCTGGGATTACGAAGCCGTCTGCATCCAGTCTGAGGGGTCTATCCAGGAGCGCAAGTGGTGTTGGGGCGCTGGGAGGGGCACTAGAAGGAATCTCGGGGGGGGCGCTGTGAGCAGGACTTGGATCTATGGGAGCAGCTACAATAGTGATATCCTGGGGATCCTCAATGACTTCTCCATCGTCATTAACGTCCCTGACCCTCTTGCGTCTCTTCGAGGCTTTCGGTCCATAGCTGGGTGGGTCATGCGCTTGCTCCAACCATATATTTCTAAATTCTTCAACGGTCAAGTCTCCGCTCTTAGTATCCTTGAATTCATCCAGCCGCTTCTGGATGGTCAAGTCTGCTACCTTAACAACGTAAACTACCTCCCTGACAGAACGGCGGAAATTGTTCATGCGGGCTGCGAGAATTAATGCAGCACCACAAATACCCGATGGCCGACGGCCTTGGACCATCCAATCACGGGACATACGCTGAATGATACGGAGGGCATCGTTAGCGACCTTAGTCTGTTCACTGCCGAAGTCGAGGTGCTTCGCGAAGCGGTAGACGTAGACTGTAGGATCTATGTGCGGTAGTCGGACTTCGAGGATTTGAACGAGTTGAAGGTAGGTGTGGCCGAGTGAGAAGACATTTACCTGGAGCGCTGTTAGCCGAAAGAAGCCCGCCGAGCCCCGAGTGGAAAACTCGCATTCAGTATGTCTGAGAAGTCAATGAGCATGTGAGAACTCTTTTCGAGACGACAGACAATGTATAGGCAACAAGCGACGACAAATTGTGTTTTGCGACCTCTGTTGAAGTTGTGGGTCACGGATAGAGTGAACCACCGTTGAGCGTGATCTGCAAAATGCTCAGGGCAATTGACAGCGCCAGCAAGTTGAACAATTTTGCGGCGTCCTAGGAACTCTCGTCAGTCCAGAAAAAAAAAATATTAGGAGCAACATAGGGTGTGAGTAGAACAAAAATAGGACAAACCCCACCATTCTGAATTATCTGTTCCCGACTCTCGAGACTATTCCCACTCCTAAACCTTCCCCCACCCCCGCCAGCATGAGTCTGACCTTCGGCAACATAACTCCCCTGAACTCTAGCAGCCCCACTGCTAGTCTCCCCAAAAGAAATTTCGGAAACAATAAAAGAATCATTAACGACGTGGCCACAATTCGTGCAGACAAGTCTCCCGGTGGAATCATCGAAATCGGTGGGGTTCGAACTCCCACAGGACAGACAGGTGTTCGACATTGTGACTAATTCGGACAACGGTCAGGCAAGAGTTGCAACCGCTACGGCAACCCAGTCGAGGGGTGCGCGCACCCAACAAATAGCGGATATGTACTTATAAAGGGAACCCAGTGCTTAGACAACAATGGGATAAGAAAGAAAAAGAGAACAAGAGCCAGTGGTGGAAATTTATATGTTGGATGGGTTGTTATAGAGAAGGAGGGCACATGAAGCGAAGTCAAAATTTACGTGGGACGGGGCCAGTGGAGGAGTGGCACTCCGGAGTTCTGGCCAGTCATAGAGATTAGATAAGCATTTAGAGCTCTTGGCGGTTGAGGCTCCTTTAAAGACCTTCGGTCTCCTGAATGAGATTGGTGAAATGTTTGGGAAGTAGAGCTCTCCCTCCCGCTGTACGGTATCATGGATTTCTTAGAGCTAGTTTTTTCTCTCGGGTAGACAATGCTTCTATGGCTTGCTACACTTCAAAATCGAATTACATTCTGGGCGGGAAACTCCCCAACCCTAACCCCCCAAAAAACAATGGAAGCTAGAACCCGCATAAACAAAGGGCTAGACACGATAGCCAGATAGGTTAGGGTAGCTACAATATCCGTGGGCCTGGTCGGATATTCTCCCGCATTGGTTCTTGGATTTTCTGAAGAAGTGAAAAATAAATGTCAATCCATCCGAGTGATATCTTGTGCAACAACACACCTCACACACACTCTCAAGAGTCTTCTTGGAGCCCAAAAGGCTCGGAATTGGTGCACTATGGGCGAGGCCTGTTGGTAAATTAAACCGTTATATGGCGGTGAGATGGAACCACCACAGAGACAAGTGGCTAGTTCGTCCTATTACTCCGAACCTTGAGGCCAAAACTGAAAGACTTGGGGATGAGCCCAACGGGCCAAAGCGGTAGGCCTCACGATGGGATTTGAGTCCCCCCGGCTGTCATAGTGCTTGTTCAGAATACAAAGGTGGTTCTACTACACTGCTCTACATACACTTGAGCATTCCATAATAAGCGCTTGCATAGGATTTTATGCTAATTTTTATGGATTTAGCGCAGGGAATAGTGTTCTCCTACTTATATAGTAGCTTGGAGAAGTTGGGGAGGTGCTGTGTGGTAGGCGTCTGGTCTAGCATTTACAAATTATCAATCTGTTCATAGAGAAGCTCTGCCTTTTTAGTGGAAGAAGCACATACCATCACTCGTGACAAATACCAGTACGGTAGTGAGGCAGTTGATAGATTTAGGGCACTCTCCACTAAGGCTGCTTGGTTGACATGCTATTTGAAACCATTCTAAACTGTGGAATTCAAAAAGCACTAATTTTCGCCCTTTTATTCTCGCTGGGCGAGATTCGTCAGCATTGATATGCCGCAAGCAAACACTCCCTATCTTTTGGTCGCTCAGAGTGCACTCTATTCGCCAACCCACCACCACCAACACAAGCTCCCTTTAGAACCAGTGTTCCCAGTCATCTCCCACCTCCCAGTTGCAGACATCTGCTCCGAATATGAAGTTCTACAAGCCCTTCAGGTGTTTCCTCTGCATAGGGTCCCACAGGAGCGATTGCGTAAGCGCGGGCACCTCTATACCAACAGAAGCACCACCAACACCACCAACAACATCCCGTTGTTTCATCCTGGGCCTTAGCGGAGCCGGAAAGTCCACATTTCTATGCAGGCTAAAGACAGGGAAATTCCAAGAGACGCAGCCTACAGAAGATTATGACGGTATTATACCAACCTTTCCCAACCAAAGCCCCCACCACTGTTCCCACACTACACTATAACAACAAGCTAATAAGGCAAAAAATCAATCCAACAGTCCAGGAGGGCCCCCTCTCCAACCAATTCATGAACTTCACAGAGATAGCCAGAAGCGACCGCCGCAACTTCCGCCTTCAATTCATGCACTTGGCACCCCTGTCTCCCATCGGGTTGCTTTTCTTCATAGATGCCAGCAGATGGGATCGAGAAATCATCATGAAATCCTTGGAGGAGCTGGTCTATGCGCTAATGTACGCGAGGAGTAGGGAGTGTCGAGTGCGCTATTTGGGGATTGTCCTTAACAAGCAGGATTTATTACTCGGTGGTGATGATCGGTGGAGGGGAGGGCTTGAGGTTGTCAAGGGAATGGTGTGCGACGCCATGAAGGAGCTACTCTCCCGGCAGCAGGAGAAGCAGGAAGCGCTAGAGCTAGTGGCGCCGCTACGCTGGGAGGTATTTGACCACGGGGTGAGTATGAAGACTGGCACTGGGGTTGAGCGGATCTTGAGGGGGTTGGAGCTGGGATACCGGTAATGATGGAGGAGGAAGGGCGGTATTGAGGGGCGTGGAGGGTTGCTAGGGGCGGGGTTACATGATGAAATTACATGGTTCTTTTTTTTCCTCCCCCTGTACGAGTGTTCGGGGGTGTCATTAAAAACCGGAAAACATAGCCCAGTTTTCCGGTTTTTGATGACCCCAGAGCACCGGTACCGTAGCCCGTGCGCATAGAGCGAGCGTATGATAGTCCTAGTATTACGCTGGAGTTATGCCTGTTGTGTGTGGGTCTTTTCTCTACCCTCTTGTATTGTACCCCTCTGGTATTGTAGAGTAGAGCCTTGTGTTAATTGTGGAGTTCAAATCGAAAGCGGACATAAGCGGAGATCGCCACCCATTCAGCTGGATCGTGTGTTGATTGAAAAAGGTATCTGCAACGATGATCAGGGAGGCCAACAGAATGGATCGAGAATGGCAACTCTAGAAAGCACACACTCGCTCTCCTCACGCCCCACAAAAAAGAGGGCGCATAAGTTGTTATCAAGGCCCTACTAATACTGGACTCCGCAAGCGACCATCAGTCGGCCGGGTCCAATGACGTGTCCTGGTCCCAGATGCCGTACCCGAGTACTGTCCTCGAGTACCGTACTCGTACACCGGTATACCACGCATACAAAAATACCTGGATCGCAGGGGAAAGCTCGGTATAATATCGGTGCTATTGCCAAGTTATTACCATCAAAAGGCTAAGGCAGCTCCGAAGGAAGGGGTGTGCAATTATCGGTATTACATCACGCACAAGTATTTTCTTTTTTTCCCTTCCCCCATCTAATTAATCCCAACGATCTCCAACTCCATCTCACACTCCCCAGATTTTCTGTCTGGGTAGAATAGATAACCGTTGGGCTCGCATTTCGCACGAGACACAGGGGCTACACAGCAGGACAAGCTGCAAGTGTACGCAGCCAAGAGAGCCTTAAAAAGGGGGGAGGAGGGGGCAAGAAATAAAATAAAAATAGGAAATTTCTTGAAACCCGTCGAAGCCGATATTGTTATATCATACCCCCTCCCCAAAAAAAACATGGTGATAATTTTTGTCGTTCTCCAATCAATATTCGGTGCCAGGATAGTGGATTAGCCAGGCCAAATCGGTGATATCAGCTCGACTGATCACAGCCATATACTCGAGCACATAGCATAGGTCGATTGATTCGAATGGTTTGACGAGTGATAAGTAATGACGGCGGCTGTGGGAGAAGGGAGAGTGATGGCATGCTGGGACGAACAAGCCTCTTACGGGCCGTGAAGAGTAAGGGGACCTGCGAAGAACGCTTGAGCGTTACCACAGGTTGGAAACCCGATTAGTCGAGGCGCTGGTGGAGAACTTCTGTGCGGTTCGGAGGCTTTTGATGATAGGTCTAGGGAAAACCAGGTGTTTTTCATACTTGAAAATGTCGCCCTTGTAGTACTAGTACAGTAGATAGTGGTGATGATGTAGTATAACAGTCGGGTGTGTGCGAAGGTTGACCTCCGGGCCATTATCGAGTGTCTGGTTTGGCGGGCGGTCATCCGGTCCCCCGCTGCCTGTGAAGTCCGGAGCTGTTCCGAGCACGGTAGGAAGACCCGGATTTATTCTTTAAAATACCCTTGAACGCTGGATCTTTATGTAAATTTTCCTTCGGGGCTCTCACCAGGGCATCATATTTGATCCCTGCTGGACTAGGATTGGTGCCCAAGTCCCCCGGATGCGCAAAAATCTCAGAGATTATACTCGTATCCTTTCCGAAGATCCGCCGCTGCAGCTCGGCTTGATTTCGAGCCAGATTTCAGAGAGCGAGCAAGGAGTTGGCACAATTTCTTTTGCCCCGCGGGTTTGCTATCTTCAGTACGGATTTGCGCTCCAATCGACCTTCTGGTAGCCCGCTGGTATAGTAATAGGCGCGGGAATTATATCCATGGTAGTAAATTCAAAAGAAAATAAGGCTATCCTCGCGGTACAGTACTCATAAATGAAGTGGACAACCTCTTCTATCAACTTGAGAGAAAACGGCTGTTTACTGCAATGAACCCGGTATATGATTATATGGCGCCGGTGCCGTAGACTTGGAGCAGCTTTGTCTCAATTCCTGGTTGACAGTGTACGATGTGTGGAGAATGATCGTGCAGCGGGAGTACCTCAGTCTTAACAACCAGCGCCCGCCAACCAGAGCCCCTGCCAAGAATTGACCAAAAGTTCAGATCAAGACCTCCACAATCTCTCAACTCTCTCACCACCTTATGATCTCTCCATCAATCACTCTGATGTTTTTGGATGAGTCTGGATACTTTTTCTCTCTCTCTTTATCTTTAACTTAACCCGACCGTTTATTCATCTAAAAATCCCTTTAGCATCGATCCCTAGCGGGCAGCTGCCGCCAAAATTCAATAATCCACCAAATAACTATTCACTGGCGACTCTTAGCTACCAGTAGCTTGTCATCACCCACCTGCGAAGACGGTAGATGATGTCATACAACTCCGCAAACTACTGGAGAAGCTCCAAGGGCTCGGATGATCCGTTCGAAAAATACAAATCCCAACGAAGCGCTCGAAGTGGGCTTCCGGACTTCAGATCACGCAAGAAAGGTCAGGCCACAGCGAGGCTCTTGAGGCTTGTAGCTTTCGTGTTTGTCTTTGGTGTGCTCCTGACCATCTACTGGCAGTCCAATGATGTCTATTCCGCACCTGGATCGGCCCCCCGTGTAAAACCAGCGCCTGTTGGAAGACCACCAAAGCCGAAACCAGCCAAGGATGCAAGACAGATAGGGATAGAGAAGGCTACGTTGGTAATACTTGTTCGGTACTCCACTCCTGAATTGTTCGTTTCATAATTCATCCTCAGCTTATTTTTCTATTATTTTTGGCACAGAAATTCAGAGCTCAAAGATGCCCTAGGCTCTATGAAGCAGATCGAGGATCGATTCAACCGTCATTACCAGTACCCTTGGACCTTCCTTAACGATGAACCCTTTACGGAAGAATTTAAAAATCATACCACTCGGATGGCATCGGGAACCACAGAGTACGGGCTGATTCCCAAAGAGCAGTGGAGCATGCCAGATTGGATCTCAGAAGATAAGTTTCAGGAAGTCATTTCAAGAATGTCGCAGGAGAATGTAATATATGGCGATTCCCGAACTTATCGACATATGTGTCGGTACAACTCTGGCTTTTTCTTTAGAGACAAACTTCTAGCTAAATACGACTGGTGAGTTACATTCCGACGCGCGTGAGTCCATGCCCACACTGGTCGGCATATGGCTTCCCATTTCGCCTTTTGCTTACGGACGGGTGTCCGCAGGTATTGGCGTGTGGAACCAAGCATCGGGTTCTACTGCGATATGACCTATGATCCGTTCACATTTATGCGCCAACATAAGAAGAGATATTCATTCGTCATTGCACTACCGGAGTATCTCCCGACAGTCGAAACACTATGGAAGACAACTCAGGAATTCGCCAAGCTGCATCCGGAGCACATCGCAAAAGATAATTCACTGGGTTTCATAGCAACTGATCCCGATAAAGGGTGACACCCCCTGACTACTCTCCACTTTCTCCACATGCCACCACTACATGCCACTGACACCCCATCAGAATTCAAGAAACCGACTACAACCTGTGCCATTTCTGGTCCAATTTCGAGATTGCAGACCTCAATTTCTGGCGTGGAGAAGCATACGAGAAGTACTTTGAATTCCTTGATAAAAAGGGGGGGTTCTATTATGAGAGATGGGGTGATGCGCCTGTTCACTCTATAGCCGCTGCTCTGCTCCTCCCTAAGGATCAGATCCACTTTTTCGGAGACGTCGGCTACAAACACGTTCCATGGTACCACCTCCTTGCTTCAGATCCCTCCCCCCTCCTCTCTCACGACCCCTACAGCAGATCTAACGGCCAGACGTTTAGGGGTCGATGTCCGTTAGATAACGAAAGCCATGACACTGCAAGGTGCATGTGTCCTTTTGATAGCAAGGAGAGCTTTGATTACAATCAGTGGAGTTGCCAAAACAAGTGGAACAAATTTCACGGTGGGTCACTCGATTTAATCTCATGAGAGTTTGGAACTGACTTTCGCATAGGACTGCCTGAAAACCCTACATTTGAATGAGCAACCCATTGCTACTTTATGACTTTTTTTTTGTCTTCACAGAGCTATTCCTTCACAGGAATTAGAGCTTATGATAGAACGGTAGCTCAACTCATTGCCCCACCCTAGGCCTGGTTTGGCGCGTCTCTTTTAAGGCATGAGAGCAACCTTCATAGCAAACTTCCCACAGCAAAAAGCTTTTTTTATAGGGAAAGGGGGGGTGTTCGGCGGGCGTACAATGTCGTGATATTTTTTATTTCGCCTCTGCGTTTTTCATGGAGAATATTTCTGCTGGAGGGTTATTGGGGCTAAAGGGGAACAAAGTATTTATCATAATAATATTATACAATCATAGCTTTTTTTATATTTTTAATTCCCTTTGTCAAGGTTATTATCATACCATACCGGTAATAGGATACGAATAACTCAAGTTTTGGCAGCTGTGGCGTCGTTTGGTCTTAGGTGATGGGCGAATTTTTATTTCTCTTATCAGAATATGATACTACGTATTCCTTACGGGTATGGCGTTAAGGGGGTTACCGGTGTGGGAGTATAACGTGACCTTCCCTTAGTTGGATGGTGTGTTGCGCATGCCGTATCCCTCTCCTGTGGTGAGGTCGTAACTTCTGAATATCTTGGACAATAGGTTGATGTGGAACCGACTTGCTTATGGATGTGTTGTGTCTGTGTTCGGTTTTCTAAGTAAATACATGAGAGAGGGGCCTTTTATAGGATACACTATCCTTGCCAAGCCTCCTTAACTGAGCGGCCAAAAACAGAAGCTCAACCCTTTCAAACAACCCTAGTACCAAACTGTGCCCACACCGGTAAAGTGCCCAAGCGAGGCCGCTTTCCGTAAATTTTAACTTTTATTACGATTATGAGAACCGCCAAACAGGAATGTTCACAAAAATCGTAATACTTTTTTATTAGTGCGTGCCGGTTATTTTTGCGCTCTTTTTTTCCTTCATAAAACGGCGTCAGTTGCGGTACCCGGATCATGGGAAAGTCAAAAACGCCCTATCGTCCCGTGCACAAAAAAAACAACTATATTAGCCAAAAAAAACAAAAAAAACAAAGCATCCATACCCATACCGGTACACTCCCGTTCGCAAAGTTTTCGCGGAAGGACAGGTACTGTGGCGCTGTCTTGGCGGCAATGGAGGTACTGGTACAAGAGTTTGCATATACTTTGAACTGAAAAGTTTGTTCTGGTACTTTAGTTGCTACCAAGACTTTGCCACAGTACCAGTCCTTCCGCGAAAACTTTGCGAACGGG